>ERZ1370068.4198-contig-3282_pt1 | contig 11794 bp, 21 predicted proteins | sample MGYA00561227_ERZ1370068 | MGnify/ENA primary metagenome ERZ1370068 (study PRJEB38410, sample SAMEA6850437) | metagenome | study: Metagenomic assessment of the ecological functions of the soil: analysis of the soil microbiota associated with the...
CCGAACCTGCGATGCCGCGACGTTCTCGGTGCCCGCCCGCGCCCCAGTTCCTGTCCGCCGCCGCGCAGCAGCGGCTCGAGTCCCCCAGCCCCTCGGCCAGCACCAGCGCGCCCACGCCCTTCGGGCCGCCGATCTTGTGCGCCGACAGCGTCAGCAGATCGGCGCCCGATGACGTCGAGATCGAACGGGATCTTGCCAAGCGCCTGGATCGCGTCGACATGCAGCAGCCCGCCCGCGGCATGGACGATCTCGGCGGCTTCCGCCACCGGCTGGATCGCGCCGGTCTCGTTGTTGGCGAGCATCACCGACACCAGCGCCGGCGGCGCCATCGAGCATCGCGCGCAGACGATCGAGATCGACCACGCCGGAACGCGGTCACGCCGATGGTGCCGATCGCCTCGGTCGCAAACCGCCCGCCTGCCAGCACCGAGGCGTGCTCGATCGCGGAGACCAGCAGCCGCTCGCACCGGCGGTGCCGGACCGCCCGCAGCCCAGGCGTCAGCGCCAGCGAATTCGCTTCGGTGCCGCCTGATGTAAAGACCGACGTTTCTGCGGCCGGCCGCCGACCGCGCCGGCGACCGATGGCGCGCGCGTCCTCGACCAGCCGCCGCGCGTCCGGCGGCCCTCGGCGTGCACCGAGGACGGATTGCCGCACGATCCAGCGCAGCAGCCATCGCCGCCTTCGCCTCAGGGCGAAGCGGCGTGGTCGCATTCCAGTCGAGATAGACGCGTCGGCGCATAGGCCGTCATATAGCGCTTTCGCGCGATGCGGACGCCGCGCAAATCACTGCGCCGGCTGGGCCGCTCGGCGCCGGCATCGCCGGCTCTGCCGTGCCGCCTTCAATCCGAACAGCGGCCTCAGCAGCGCCACGCGCCGCACGATCTCGTAGGTCAGCAACGCAGGCCGCAGCGGTGCCGCCGATCACGATGCCGGCTTCCACGCCAGGCCGGAAGGCCGCTGCCGTGCAGCGCATGCGCGATCATGATGATCGCGGTCTGGTGCACGATGTAATAGGGAAAGATCGCATCGGTGAGATAGCGGCGCGCGGCGAGTCCCCGTCGAGCCAGCGCCGGGCAAAGCCGAGCACGGCGACCATGCAAAGCCATTGATAGAAGCCGTAGGCGATCCGCCATAGAGCTGCAGCGGCATGCCGCCATCGCGCGCTGTCCATCGCAGGGCGAGAAAGCGCCAGCGAAGAACGACCGCGGCGAGCGACAGCGCGATCCAGCGCTGGCGCTCGATCGCGTCCCAGAACGCGTCTGCGCATGCGCGAGCAGGAAGCCGAGCAGGAACACGGTGGCAAACAGCGCGTGATTGTACCAGTCGCCGAACAGCGCATGCGTCGAGGGAAAGCTCGGCAGCAACATCAGGCGATAGGCCGCAAACAGCAAGCGACGGCACGATCAGCAGCCAGCACGCCCGACAGCAGCGGCTGCGAGCCACGCGCTCGATCCAGCCGGTCAATGCCGGGAAGCCGCCATCAGCACGAGCGCCCAGCGCCATCGTGTAGACCCAGAGATAGGCCACGAACCACAGATGGTTCCAGGTCGGCAGCAGGATGCAGGGCTTCGGGCAGAACTGCGGGCCGAAGGCCAAGTAGTGACTGAGGTAGAAATCGGCAAAATCCGGCGGGATAGCCGCAGCGCCTCGACGATCTGGTCATAGGCCTGCGGCGGCACGATCACGAGCATGCCGAAGATCAGCGGGATCAACAGCCGCGACGGATCGCGACCGCAGCAGCGGCGCTAGCGCGTATTTCCGCAGCATGAACCGGGTCGCGCACGCCGGAGACCAGGAACAGCAGCGCCAGCCGCCACGGATTGAGCACCAGCATCAGCGGTTCCAGCGCCGTGATGCGATGCGCGCTCTTGATGTGAAACCCCAGGACACGTAGAGCATGCCGACGTGGTAGAAGATCAGCAGCCCGAAGGCGGCGATCCGCACCCAGTCGAGGTCGATCCGCCGCTCTGCACTGGCGCGGCGAAATCCGGCTGACTGTGATATGGTTGGCTGCTTCATGGTTCGATCCCGAATTGCGCTGACAAACTCATGAGTGACGACGTCAAGAATGCGCAAGATCGGCACCGGCGTCGAGCCGGTTTGGGATCAGAAGCCGGCCGCCCGGGACGAGCCGAGACCCGCCTGGGACGAGCGGTTTGTTTGCGCGGGATGATCGGTGGCGACCGGTGCTCATTTATGTCGCGGTCGCGGCGGTGGCGCGTTGCGATCGGGATCGTCAACGCGCTGTCGACGGCCGACGACATCGCCCGGCGCGGCGGGGTCTATGACGTCCGCACGCCGCTGCTCTGGGACATGACCAGCATCGCCGTCATCATCCTGCTGACGCCGGTCGCTGTTCGTCGTCGGTGCGGCGGCATCCGCCGCGCAACCGCGCTGGCCGTGACGCATCGCGCTTGCCGCCGCCGCCATCATTGCCTTTTCGGCCTTGCACATCACGGGGATGGTGGGCTTGCGCAAACTCATGCATGTGGCTGGCCGGCGGCTGCTATGATTTCCGCTTCTCGCTTGCGACCGTGCTCTACGAGTTCCGCAAGGACGTCGTGACCTGCGTGTTGATCGGCGGCGGCATGTGGTTGATCGACAGCCGCCGCGAGGCGCAGCGCGCGCTCGAGGTGGTCAGCGCCGCCGTCAACCGGCGGCCCGCCAGCTCCACGCCGCAGACGATCTGGCTGCGCGACGGCACGCGCAGCATCCGCATCGAGCCACGCGAGATCGTCTGGATCGAGTTCGGCCGGCAATTACGTCGAATACAGCCTCGCCGACGGCACCAACCACCTGGTCCGGGGCACGCTGGCGGCGGCGGAAACGCGAGCTCGCGCGCTTCAATCTCGCGCGCATCCACCGCACCCGGCTCGCCAATCTCGACCGCGTCACCGGCATGCGAATGCAAGCCGTCAGGCGATTTCGAGCCTGACCTTCGACTTACCGGCCAGACCGTTGCCGGGCAGCCGGCGCTACATGATACGCGGTGCCGCGTTGCATCGCGTTGATCGCAACGAGGCCCTGACTAAGCTGCCGTTAGGCGCCCGCCAGCGCGCAAATGGAATTTCCCGACATTCCTCAAGCGCTTATACGCGGCAGCTCGGAACCGGATTCCTGCGCCGCTCAGAGCTGCACAAATTCCTTGCTTTTTGCCCCTCGCCTCATGCTAGAACGCGGCCCACCAGTTCACCGAGCGCCGTTCGCGCCTCGCCCAACGACGCCTGATCACCCTTTCCACGAGCCGCTTCGTCCGCGCAACAGCGCGGATGAAGTCTGCACCAACCGGTTGATTCAGATCGCAGCGATCAATCAAGGGATCACCAATGCCTGAAGTCATTTTCACCGGCCCCGCCGGCCGCCTCGAAGGCCGTTATCATCCGGCCAAGCAGAAGAACGCGCCGATCGCGATGGTGCTGCATCCGCACCCGCAGTTTCACGGCACGATGAATCACCAGATCGTCTACCAGTGCTACTACGCGTTCGCGCATCGCGGCTTTTCGGTGCTGCGCTTCAATTTCCGCGGCGTCGGCCGCAGCCAGGGCTCGTTCGATCACGGCACCGGCGAGCTGTCGGATGCGGCGTCCGCGCTCGACTGGGCGCAGACCGATCAATCCGGAAGCGCGCGCCTGCTGGGTCGCGGGCTTTTCGTTCGGCGCCTGGATCGGCATGCAGCTGCTGATGCGCCGGCCGGAGGTCGAAGGCTTCATCTCGATCGCGCCGCCGGCCAATCTCTACGACTTCTCGTTCCTCGCGCCCTGCCCGTCGTCCGGCCTGATCGTGCATGGCGAGAAGGGATGCGGTGGTGCCGCCAAAGGACGTCAACACGCTGGTCGAGAAGCTGAAGACCCAGAAGGGCATCGTGATCGACCAGCAGATCATCCCCGGCGCCAACCACTTCTTCGACGGCAAGCTGGAGCCGCTGATGGAGATCGGTCACCGGCTATCTCGACATGCGGCTCGCCGAACGTTCGGCTGATGCGATAGCGGCGCCGGTTCGCCGACTTAAGCCTGCGCGCAATAACGATCAGGGCGCGTTCGCCGCATTGCTGATGCGTGCCGCATGAGCGACCAAAAGCTCCGATGCACGATTCTGCGAGGTTGACTCGGCTTTCGCCGTCACGCAGCGCATATCGCCCAGTCGAGTCAATGCGTCGCCGAGCTCGGCAGCCGAAGTCGCCTGGTCGCAGCACCGCATAGGCGCGCTCTCGACCTGCCGGCACCTGCAGCAGCGCTGCGCCCGAGGCAGGAACGACGAAGGCCGCCGAAAGCAACGCGAGCGGGACGATGCTCCAGCCGAGACGCGTGTACTCCCGCCGCATATTTATCGAGATGCCCAAGCTCACGTCGAGCAGGCCGGCGTGACGAAGCGTCACCAGGCAAGGCGACGGTCGACATGCTGAGCCTATCGCCGCGCAGTTTCAGCAGATGCGCGTCATGACGGACGAGGAACGCGCGCAGCAATTCCGGATAGTCAGGCCCGACGGCGGCCTGAACGCGCGGCTCGCTTCGCGAGCTGCCGCCCGCCATGCCGCGGACCTTTCGGCGTCTCGGTCGAAGACGCGCGAGGTCGGTCGAGCTCGATCGAACACAGTCGAAATAGCGGAAGATCGGCGCGAACACCGCATCGACCAGGCTGAAGCTTGTCGCCGGCGAAGAACGGGCCTGAGCCCAACGCCGCCTCCGACACGCGCGAACTTCGCGGCTGATCGCCTGCCGCTTGCTCTCGAATATCGCAGCATCGCTGGTGGTCTCGAGGCCCCACAGATCGCTCAAGATAGCCGAGCCGAACTCCATCCAGGCGCGATGCTGCGGCGCGCTCACAGCGGATCCTGCGGATGCAGCTTGGCTCCGCCTTGCGTCTCCTCGATGATACTCGCAGATGACGTTGCTCTCGAACAGCGCCACCTGCTCTGCCCGGTACCGACGACCAGCACCGGCACCTTGCCGAGCGGCGAGATCTTCAGAACCAGTCCGGCTTGTTGGCGAGATCGATATCGATCCGCTCGAACGGCACGCCCTTCTCGGTCAGCGCGATCACCGCGCGCTGCACATAGGGACAGAGCTTGTGGCTGATCAGTTTCAGCGGCGCGGCCATGGCGCGAATCCTCGCGGTTCATATGCATCTGCATTGATTACATGCACTTGCATTAAACTGTCAAGATCGATGCAATTGCATGCTGAGATCACGGCCGCGCGATCACCCCGCCGGTCATCGGGATCGGCACGCCGGTGGTGGCCGGATAGCTCAGCGGCAGGCCCTTCAGCCCCCGCGCGGCCAGGAAGCCGAACGCCTGCGCCTCGATGCGCGTCGGCCGACCAGCCCAGCGCCGTCGGCCGACTCCGACTGTGGCCGGCTGCCAGCCGCTCGCGCAGCATCCGCAGCATGGTGAGGTTGCGCGCGCCGCCCGCCGGCGACGATCCAGCTCTTCGGCACCTTCGGCAGCAGCGGCACGATCCGGGCGATCGGCAGCGGCGGTGAACGCGGTCAGCGTCGCCGCGCCGTCGGCGGGCGACATCTCGCGCGAGCTTCAGCGCTGCAAAATCGTTGCGGTCGAGCGATTTTGGCGGCGGCTGCGTGAAGAACGGCAGTGTCCAGCGCCCGCGTGATCCACGCCTGCGTCGACACGCCCTTGTGCGGCGATCCGGCCCTCGCAATCGAACGGCTGGCTCATCGACGCGGTACATGAAATCGTCGAGCAGCGCGTTGCCGGGCCCGGTATCGCAGGCGATCAGCGTGTCGGCGCCGTCGATGTAGGTGATGTTGGAGACGCCGCCGATATTGACCACCGACGATCGGCCCTTCGCGCTCCAGCGACTGGGCCAGCGCGCGGTGATAGACCGGCACGAACGGCGCGCCCTGCCCGCCGGCCGCGACGTCGGCGGCGCGGAAATCATGCATGACCGGGATATGGATCGCCCTGGCCAGCGCCGCGCCGTCGCCGATCTGCACCGTCAGTCTCTGCTCCGGCCGGTGCAGCACGGTCTGGCCGTGGAAGCCGACGATATCGATGTCTCTCGCGGGTGATGCGGTGCTGCGCGGTAAAGGCGGCGACCGCCTCGGCATGCGCCGTGGTGACGGCGCGCTCGGCCTCGCGCAGGATGCCCGGCCGCGCATCGCGCTGCGGCAGGTGGACGGCCTCCGTCAGGGCCTGGCGCAGCAGGCCGCGCTCATGGTCGGTATAGGGGCGGTAGCCGGACGGTCCAAACGGCTTTCACCCGCTTGCCGTCGGTTCTCGATCAAGGCGACGTCGACCCCGTCGAGCGAGGTGCCGCTCATCAGACCGATTGCCGTCAACATCATCGCAATTGGTGCCTTACTGCAGCTGCCCTGCCGCCTGCGATGACGTGCAGCTTGTGTCAAACAAGCACATCTTATAATGCCACAGCGCGCGGCCAGCGGCAGCCCATATCCGGCTATGGTTCCGCAACTCGTTACAATTACCGTGAAATAAGAATGATCAGAGTCGCAGCACAAATGACTGCTTTTAAATCTGATTTCCTGAACATTTTACAGGAACGCGGCTTCATCCACCAATGCTCCGATTTCGAGGGCTCCGGACGCGCTCGGCCGCCAAGGGCGAGGCCGACCGCCTATGTCGGCTACGACTGCACCGCGCCGTCGCTGCATATCGGCAACTACCTGCACCATGATGATGCTGTACTGGCTGCAGCAGAGCGGCAACAAGCCGATCACGCTGATGGGCGGCGGCACCACCATGGTCGGCGATCCCTCCGGCAAGGACGAGATCGCGGGCGCATCCGCATCGATCGAGGAGATCGAGGCCAACAAGGCCTGCGATCACGCGGCGTGTTCTCCAAAGTGCTGCGCTACGGCGACGGCACGCCGACGACGCCAGTCATGCTCGACAATGCCGAATGGCTGACCAAGCTGAACTGGATCGAGATGCTGCGCGACATCGGCCGGCATTTCTCGGTCAACCGCATGCTGACGATGGACTCGGTGCGGCTGCGTCTCGAGCGCGAGCAGGAGATGAGCTTCATCGAGTTCAACTACATGGTCCTGCCAGGCCTACGATTTCGTCGAGCTGGCGCGGCGCTACGGCTGCCGGCTGCAGATGGGCGGCTCCGACCAGTGGGGCAACATCGTCAACGGCATCGATCTCGGCCGCCGCATGGGCACGCCGCAGCTGTATCGCGCTGACCACGCCGCTGCTCACGACCGCGTCGGGCGAGAAGATGGGCAAGACCGCGCAGGGCGCGGTCTGGCTCAACGCCGACCAGTGCTCAGCCCCTACGATTTCTGGCAATACTGGCGCAACACCGAAGACGCCGACGTCGCCAAGTTCCTGAAGCTGTTCACGATCCTGCCGATCGAGCGAGATCGCGCAGCTCGCGGCGCTGCAGGGGCGGCGAGATCAACGAGGCCAAGAAGGTGCTGGCGACGCGAAGCGACCGCGCTGCTGCACGGCCGCGACGCCGCCAACGCCGCGGCCGGAAACCGCGCGGCAGACCTTTGAGGAAGGCGCGATCGCCGAGAACCTGCCGACGGTGGAAATTCCGCGCGGCGAACTCGATGCCGGCGCCGGCGTGCTGGCGCTGTTCGTCGAAGGCCGGCCTCGTCGCCTCCAATGGCGAGGCGCGGCGCCAGATCAAGGGCGGCGGCCTGCGCGTCAACGACGTCGCCGTCACCGACGAGAAGATGGCGCTGAACGCCGTCGAACCTCACGCGCCGAAGGCGTCATCAAGCTGTCGCTGCGGCAAGAAGCGCCACGTCCTGCTCAGGCCTGCATAGGCGCATTCGCTCTGGACACTTGCTCAGCGAACGCGGAAACGCGCTCCTGTCGCTCGATGGACCAGAATACGCCAGCCGCGGACGACGCCGGCCAAGCCGCTAAAGCCGGCGCGCGTCGCGCTCAACGTGCTGGCGCTGTGCTTTGCGCTGTCGGTGCTCGGCCGCGGGCTCGGCGAGAGCTTTACGGTCTTCCTCAAGCCGATCTCGGAAGAGCTTCGGCTGGGACCGCGCGCAGGTGGTCTCGGTCTATTCGCTGACCTGGCTGGCGGGCGGACTGACCGCGCCGCTGGTCGGCCGGCTGTTCGACCGCTCGGGCCCGCGCACGGTCTACTCGCTCGGGCTGCTGCTGCTCGGCGGCGCTTTCCTGATCGCGGCCCATGCGCAATCGCTCTGGCAGTTCCAGCTCAGCATCGGCCTCTGCGTCGGGCTCGGCATTGCGCTGATCGGCAACGTGCCGAACTCCGATCCTGCTCGGCCGCTGGTTCGGCCCGCGGCTGCCGACCGCGATGGCCGTCGATGTATTCCGCGACCGGCGCCGGCGTCCTGGTGCTGCTGCCGGCCTCGCAGCTCCTGATCGACCGGATCGGCTGGCGCGACGCCTACCAGCTGTTCGGCACCGTCGCGCTGCGCCTGCTGTTGCCGCTGCTGCTGCTGCCGTGGCGGCTGTTTGCCACCGGCTCGCCGCACGTCGTCCAGAAGGCCAGATCGGATGTCGTCGACGACGGCTGGACGCTTGCGCAGCGCGATGCGCCACCACGCCTTCTGGGCGCTGTTCTCGCACCTTCTTCTTCACCGCGGTCGCGATGTACGCGATCACGGCGCAGATCGTCGCCTATCTGATCGACGCCGGCTTTCCGCCGCTGCAGGCGGCGACCGCCTGGGGCTTTCAGCGGCGTCGTGCTGCTGTTCGGCATGCTCGGCGTCACGCACGCTCGACGGCATCATCGGCCGCCGGCCGTCGGTGCTGTTCAGCTACGGCGTCTCGATCGTCGGCATCGTCTCTGCTGTGGCTGATCTGCAGTGGTATCCGAACTACTGGCTGCTGACTGGCTTCGTCGTCTGCTTTCGGCAGCATGATCGGCTCGCGCGGCCCGCTGATCACGGCGACCGCGCTGAAGATCTTTCGCGGCAAGCGGGTCGGAACCATCTTCGGCACGATCTCGATCGGCGCCGGACTAGGATCGGCGCTCGGCTCCTGGAGCGGCGGCCTGATCCACGACTGCACCCACAGCTACAATCCGCTGATCGCGTTTGCTCGCTGGTCAGCGTGCTCCTGGGAATGATTCCATTCCTGGTTGTGCCGGCGCTGCGGCGCTAGGTCGCTCTGCCGATGCACGGAACTCGGACCGGTGCTCGCACGCAGCCGTCTACTTCATTATTGGTAAGAACGGTACCTGATACTTCGTGTGCAGCGTTTTGCCCAGGAAAGTCGAAAATGAGTCTGCTGAGCCGCTTAAGATCCGCACCTAACTGGCGAGCATGAGTTGCCCTGTCGGCACTGGCCGTTTGCGCGATCATCGCGTCTCGGCGCCCCCTGAGCCAGAGACGGATGCTCGAGACCGGGTGGCGCCAGTTGCGCACGGCGGTCGATCTGCATGGTCGGCATGGCGGCCCGCTGCAGGACGAAGTCGCGGCAGGGCAAAATGACCGCCGAGGCACAGAGCGCAGTTTCCGCCTGCGCGGCAGGAAAATGACCGTTCGGCAAGCGGCAAGGCTACTCCGTCGCCTACAATGCGGTGTACGTCGCTTCTGCTGAACGCGGCGGCCACCCTCGCATCGAAGGCAAGATCACCGGCGCGGACGGATGCCAATGGCGTGCTGATCGTCCACGGCCCAGATGGCTGCCGCCAGCAAAACGCGAGGGCGGTATCGACTGTCCTATCTCTATCCCCGTCCCGGCCAGATCGTGGCCGTCAGAAAATGGCCTATGCCCGCGCACATTTGCGCCGTGGAACGTCACCATCAGTCGTGCAGGCTCTATGTGTGATGATCTCGACGCCGACATCAACGCATTGCTGCTGCCATCGGCCTGCGATGCGCGGGCAGCCTGGTGCATGCTTGATGGCGTTGCTGTCGTGGCTGATCGCCACGCGACATCCTGGGAGCGCTCGATCGGCAGAAGACCGGATGCAACAGCATCGCCTACCGGGTCGCTCGACGAGGCGGTCGAGGGAAACCGAACGCGGCGACGAGATCGGCCGCATGGCGGAGACGCTGGAGATGCTGCGCCAGACCGCGCATGACGGCGTGGCAGCGAAGCCGAGCAGTGTCGAGTCGAAGCAACAGGGCGAACAGCGAAAACGCGGACGCGCTGATCGCCCTCGCCGATCGATTTCGACGCCTCCGTGGGCCAGCTTGTCGGATTGATGGCGTCCGGATCGACCGAACTCGGAATCGACCGCGCAATCCATGACCGGCACGGCGGAGCGCACCAATCAGCAGGCGACGGTCGTGGGCACGGCAGCGGCCGAAGCCAGCGCGCGGGTGCAGACGGTGGCCACCGGCGGCGGAAGAGCTGTCCACCGTCGATCAGCGAGAAATCAGCCGCCAGGTCGCACAATCCGCCAAGATCACCGAGCCGCGCCGTCGAGAATGCGCGCCGGACCGACACCATCGTACGCGCGCTCGCCGACGGTGGCGCAGCAGATCGAGCACGTAGCGGAGCTGATTTCGAATATTGCGGGACAGACCAATCTGCTCGCGCTCAACGCCACCATCGAAGCCGCCCGCGCGCGGCGAAGCCGGCGGCGCTTCGCGGTCGTGGCAGTCGAGTAAGTGTCTCGCAAGCCAGACCGCGGAGGCCACCAAGGAGATCGGGACTCGCATCGCCCAGATCCAGGGAGCGCGACCAGGAAGCTGTCGAGGCAATCCAGAGGCATCACCGCCACGATCGAGGAAGTCAGCGCGATTGCGACGACGATCGGTTCCGCGATCGAGGAACAAGGTGCGGCCACCGCGGAGATCGCGCGCAACGTCACGCAGACGGCGCAGGCGACGCAGGAGGTCACGGCCGAATATTGGCGGCGTCAGCGCGGCGGCCCATGAAACCGGTGGCGCCGCCAGCCTCGTTCCTGACCGCGGCATCAATCTCTCAAGCAGGCCGAGCAACTGTCAGGCGAGGTCAACGTCTTCCTGGCCGGCGTTGCGCGCGGCTTAGACGCACGCCGTCGAGACGGTCAGTTGTTGGGCGGAAATTCGATCGGGTTGTTTGGCTTGCCGGTACCGAATTCAAAGATCTTTCTCGTCCCGCCCATAGCGATATCGGATTGACGCGAAGCACCGGCTGCCCGAGTGTGCCGACGACCTCGTAAGTCACGCCGATCAGCCCCTCATTGCTGCCGCCGCCGAGGAATAGCCCGACAATCACGGATTTGGCCGAACATGTTGTTCAGCCGTATCGGAACAGAAGGTGCCGCTCATGCGCACCCTGGTTTGCGCAGATCGATGTTGCCTTCGATGGTGCCACCGATCATCGGGCCTTTCAATACGCCCTCCCCGGATCGTGAGCTGGCCGTTTTGCCGGGTGAATTCCGCACGCGCGCGTGGAAGGAAACGCCGTTCTGACTGACGACCGGCCCGCCCGCGGCCAGGCGATCGAGCGAGCCTCACCTGACGGCGAAATCCTTGACGGTGATCAGGCCCTGTTTCGCGCTGGGTTCCGATCGTCGGCGGATCCATCGCCAATTGAAGCTGGCCGCCAACCAGCTTGGGTAGGTGTCGTTAGAAGCGGAAGAACGCGCCGGCGTCATTGGTTTCGAGATAGATCACGTCGCGCTTCTGCGCCCTGCGCAAATCTCCGTCAGCGGCGTATCCCGTCCAAGCTTGCCGCTGAGTGCAGAAGCTTCTGATCGTGACCATTGCGCCGCGACATCTTGACATCGACGCTGCGCACCGCTTCGCCATTGGAAGCCGGCGACCGCACCGAGCTTCGGCGTCGACATCAAGATCGATGTTCTTGGCCTTGGTCTTGGGGTCGGCCTCCTTGCGCCACGCAAATGGCCGACTTGATAAAGGCCGCGGCCGTCGAACACATCGCC
>ERZ1370068.4995-contig-404_pt1 | contig 11794 bp, 19 predicted proteins | sample MGYA00561227_ERZ1370068 | MGnify/ENA primary metagenome ERZ1370068 (study PRJEB38410, sample SAMEA6850437) | metagenome | study: Metagenomic assessment of the ecological functions of the soil: analysis of the soil microbiota associated with the...
TTGTACTTCGTTCGATTACGTATTAAAAGCAGGACGCATTCAAATTCAAATACGGCGTTGATGCCAACGCGTTTCCCACACTCGTGCTGCGGCGAAGTGGCTTCGCGCTTTACCAGCCCCACTCACGAACTCAGCGGCCGCATCTTCGCCCCGCCATTTCACCTTCAAGGCACGCGGGGCAAACGCCATGGCTGAATTCCGATCCGGTCTGTTGCTTAATGTAGGTTTCGAAACGCTGCCAGTAGTCCTCGGCGGTGTGTATTTTGTGACAATAGGCACAAATCGGGATCAATCGCTTGAGCTGGTGAACTTCTCTCGTAAACCAAAGAATTCGATCCGCGACGCGCAGTCGCATCTGAATAGCGGTGGCATCAAGCGGCTTCGTTAGGAAATCGTCAATGCCGGCTTCAGTGGTGAGGTCGTAGTTTTCCGCACCGGTATTAGGGCGGTGAGAAGAATGAAATAAGTATACGGTGTGTTCCGACGCGCCCGCACTCGGTGACAAAACTCCAAGCCATCTATCCCCGGCATCATCCAATCGGCTTACGACAACACGCACAGGAGCGCGATCGAACGTTTCACGCTTCGGTTCCAGTGCGCGTCACCACCACCTCGTGGCCCATGCGCTCGAGGGTTAATTGCAGGATTTGAGAGGCAACAGCGTCGTCTTCGGCGATGAGGATTTTCATCTCGCTGACGATCTGCGGCGCACCTTCGGCGCGCCATGACCCGCGGCGAGTTGCGATTCGTGACCACCCGCTTTGGTCGGAACGGCACTTTGCACGCTTGCGATTGGAAGTGGCTGCGGGCCTTCCTTAAAAACCAGGTGAGCGTTTTGACGGCTAGCTCAACCAGCAGGAAGGGTTTTGCAATGAAATCATTTCTCCACTTAAAGTCGATTGCGCCCGACTTCCGAAATCAGAATGCGAAGTGACAAAAACGATCGGAGTAGTCCGATTAGGCTCCATCCCGCGGATCTTGACGCACAGCTCGAGGCCGGTTTGCCCCGGCATCTCGACATCGAGAAAATGAGGTCGAAATGTTCCCGCTCCAGGAGACGTTGCGCGGCGAGCGGATCATCCAGGCTTGTGGGCTGAAGGCTGGCCCTTCCCAAGGCGGAGCAGATCGTTTCGCGCGAGATAACTTCGTCGTCCACTACTAGGATCTTTGGCGAGGTTATTACTCGTCTTGAGAATTCGCGGCGCGATCGACCAATAATGCCAATGTCTCAATAGAGTGCGCGACCGCTCGCACGACTGACGGCGTGATTTTTGCCGGCTCGGTGCATAATTCAACGAGCAAAGCCTCCAAAGCTGTGCTCATCCGCGCAATCTCGTGGAAAGCAAGCGCGCTGGCGTCCCCCGCCAGCAAACGAAGGTGACGGTGCATCTGGAGAAGTGCGATGACGACGCAAATCTTCCCGTTCCGTCCGGGTGAAATTCTGATAACTGGCGCGCAGCTTCGCGAGTGTCTCGGGCCTGGTTAATCGAAAGCTTCGACGCTAGCTTTTCCTGATTCGCCTCCGGTGTTCCAATCATGCCGCTACCGCCGACCCTGGAAGTCGCGCTCGCGCTCACTCCGAGCTCACGCAAAAGTTCGATCATTTGTTCCGGTGTGCTGTCGATTTTTGCGACGAATTTCGCTGCCCCCTCTTCCACAGCGGCACGCGTCAAGTTGCCGAGATAAGGATTTGAAAAAACGATGATTGGTAAGGACTGCGTGGCGGACTCCGAACGAATATTCTTGATCAGCTCGACCACACGTTTATTCCGGGCAGGCACAGGTCGAGGATCAGAAGGTCAAAACCTCTTTCTTCAGGGTCTGCAATGCTACTGTCAAAGTCGCGAGTGACCTCAACCTTGAATCCCTGCGCCTCGAGTTTTTCGCGGTAGATCTGAGTGGCATAGGGATCGTCATCCACGATCAGGATCGATTTCTTTTTGAAGGCGTGAAAATTCTTTCATCGGTTATGAATTGGAGGTCGGCAATGTTTGGACAGGTTGCGTGAAGACGCTCTGGACGCGCGGAACTTTCTGGCGAATATCGGTAAGCAACGCGTGTGCCCCGGGAGGTCGCCTGCGGGCGAGTCGTTCCAACTCGCCCAACGGTCGGGTAAACGCTTCAGCTCCCCAACAGAGACCCGACTGGAAAGCTGCGAATCACAATTTGTTACCCTCGCCATTGATTTTTGCCTAAGGCGAGCATTTACGGGGCCACCGGGAACAACTGACTGCGGCATCGACCTGCTGCCCGCACCGCAGAGGACGGCCTTCGCTAAAAGCCGCACCGAAATATTTCTCTCGAGGCACATTCAGTTACGCAGAAGACAGTCTCTTCCACCCAACGTCGGTTTCCCGACAATAGTGGCGAGAGGAAGTTCACCGCAACGTGACACTTTGTGCATTGTGAGTCGGCTTCCAAAGGCTCGAAATGGATATCCTCGTCGCAGATGACGACCGCATGCTGCCAGATTTTTGCTCAGATCTACCCTGATCGAATTGGGACACAGCGTCACCGAAGCCACAAATGGGTGTGAAGCGTGGGAGGCTTGGAAACGCGAGCACCACCAGCTCGTTATCTCCGATTGATGATGCCGGGTGTCGATGGGTTGGAGCTTTGCCGAAGAATTCGCGCAGAAGAAGAACCGGGCTTCGCCTACTATCATCCTGATTACGGCGCGCGCGGGAAAGGCCAATTATCTGGACGCGATGGATTCAGGCGTTGACGATTTCCTGGGCAAACCATTCGAACGAGACCGGCTCCTCGCGCGCGTCCGCGTGGCAATGCGCATCCTTGATCTGCATCAACGCTTGCGCCTCGCCAATACCGATTTGGAGCGTCGGGTTGAAGAGCGCACTGCTGAACTGGAAAAGGCGCTTCAGGTGAAACGTGAATTTCTTTCCCGCGCCAGTCACGAGCCATGCACCCTCAATGAATCACATCCTGGGGTTTGCTCAGCTTCTCTCGTTGAAGAAGGGGCTAACCGAGAAACAAGAAGCCAGTGTCCGACAAATTTTAGAAAGTGGCCGGAGGCTCTTGACGCTGATCGATCACATCCTCGGAATTTCAAAGGCGGATCCAAACAGAGCTAACTTTTGAGGGGAGCGGCGCCCCACGACTGGGCAATAGCTAAGTCTTTTAAGATTTTACGTCGAGGCAAGGCCGATTAACTCGCCGCCGCAGGCGTGGGATGAGTTGGTTTGCCGCCAAACTCGTGCTCGTGAAAGTGGGCGCTGCGCAGGAAGGGCACGCGATCGAGGACGTGTTCCTGGAACCATTCTAACCAGAGATAGATTACCGGCGTGATGTAGAGGGTAAGCAGTTGCGAAACGATGAGGCCGCCGACGATAACGAGACCGAGTGGGCGCCGTGATGATCCGTCCGCGCCGACGCCAAATGCGATCGGCAATGCGCCCATGAGCGCGGCCAGCGTTGTCATGATGATCTGATCGGAAAGCGTTCGATGCTCGCTTCGTGAATAGCTTCAGCGCAATTCGTAACCTTCATCGAGACGATGCAGCGCAAAGTCCACGATCATGATCCCGTTCTTCTTCACGATACCCATCAACAGGAACAATCCGATGACTGAGTAGAGCGACAATGTGCTGTTGAACAGCCAGAGTGTCATGAGGCCACCCACGACAGCGGGAAATAGAGTCGAAAGCACAGTAACGGGATGCACATAGCTCTCGTAGAGAATGCCGAGGATCACATACATCACAGAAGACCGCAGCAATGAATCAGAAACGGCAGCGCCTGAAAGAGTTGCTGGAGAACCAGGCCCTTCGCCCTGTAGCTCGCCTGTGACCGTGGGCGGCAATACCTCGGCGGCAGATTTCTGGATGTAGTCAATCACATCGCCCAGCGCCACATCGGGTTTGGTATCGAAGCCGAAGGTCACGCTCGTGAATTGATTGAGGTGATTGACCGACTGCAGTCCGAGGTTCTCCTGCGCTTTCGTGACAGCGCGAATCGGGAATCATCGTGCTGCCGTTGTCCGGTTTCACGTAGACTCTCGCGAAGATCCTGCGGGCTGGTCTGCGCCTTATCGTCGGCCTCGACGATGACCTGATATTGGTCATCCGGCGTTCTTAATCAGATAAACGTAGTTTTGCGAGTAGGCGGCGCGCAGCGAGCTCTCGAGCTTGGTGGTTGAAACGCCGTAGGTGCCGGCGCGATCGCGATCGATCTGGATGTCGAGGTTGGGGGTGGCGCGAAAGAGATCGGAGCGCGGCGAACCGGCAAAGCCCGGGTAATCGCGCAATTTTGCTCCAAGTTTGTCGGCTGCGTCGTAAACCTCCTTAGGATCAATGCCACTGATGACATAGGAATAGCGACCGAACTGACCGCCGGCGGCACCGATGTTGATCTGCAACACCGGCTGCGGATTCAGCGTCGGCAGAACGCCGGGAATGGTGCTGCACGCCTTCCGTCAGTTGAGCCGCTACGGTTTCGATGTCGGCGCGTTCGCTTTTGATCCTTCAAAAACAACACGGTGAAAACACCGGCGCCTTAACCCGGAGCGGCCGGCGACGGTGAAGTATTTATCCACAGCGGGATTCGCCTGGAGAATAGGATCGAGCTGTGTCTTGAAGTTGCCGCTGCTGCTCGCGGTGACGCACCTTCCTGAACGATGAAGAAACCCTCGAATGACACCGCTGTCGCCGGTGGGCAGCAAAGTAAATGGAAGCTGCTTGAAAGAAGAACCAGACACCGACGACGCAGGCGATCAGGATCGGCAGCGGCGATCCAACCGTGATCGAGAAACCAATCGAGGGTCCGACCGTAGGCATCGCGAATCGGATTGAAGAAGCGCTCGACGACGAACGCTCCGTCCATGTCTTGCGATGACCGGCACCGCGCTCTTTCGAGAATGCGCGAGCACATCAGCGGCGTGAGCGTGAGTGAGACCAAACCTGAGGCGAGAATGGCGACGATGATGCGTGATGGCGAATTCGCGGAAGATACGGCCGAGCAATCCCGGCATGAAGGCGAGCGGAATAAAGACCGCCGCCAGCGAGAGCGTCATCGACAGAATCGTGAAGGAGATTTCGCCGGCGCTGTTCATGGTCGCGCTGATAGAATCGATTCGCCGTGCTTCGGCGCGGCGGACAACGTTTTCCAGAAAGACAATCGCGTCATCGACCAGAAAGCCGATGGCGAGCGTGAGCGCCATGAGGGTGAGGTTGTTGATCGAGTAACCGAGCGCCCACATCGCCACGAACGTGATCAGGAACGACATCGGCAGCGCGACCATCGGGATGAGGGTGTCGCTGCGCCCGGCCGAGGAAAACGAAGATCACGAAGATGACGAGGACGAACGCGATCACTAGAGCGTGTGCTGCACGTCGTGCAACTGAATTGCACGATCGGTTGCGAACGGTCGAAGGTCGGGATGAGCTGGATCGAGCCCGGGAGTTCGACGCTGCAGTTCCGGCAGCAAGATCGCGCACGGATCGTGGCGACCTGCACGGCGTTCGCGCCGGCCTGACGGGAGACGGCGAGCACGATGACCGATGCCGGCGGATTAAAACCGCGCGCGAAAAAGTGCCGCGACAGCCGCTCGTTCTCCACGCCATCCACGACGCGCGCGACATCGCGCAGATAGACGGTGCGCCGTTTGGCCCACGTTTCACGATCAGATTGCGATAGCCTTCCGCGCGTCTCGAGCTGGCCCTTGCGGCCGCAGCGTACAAGGATTTGTTCTTGCCATCGAACTGGCCCGCGCCGGAGTAGAGCAGTCCTCGCCTTGACCGCAGCGGCGAGATCGTCGCAACGTCATGTTACGCGTGGCCAAGCTTGCCCGGATCCACCTTGATGCGGATCGCGCCTTTGACGCCGTAGATGTTCACCTGCGAAACGCCCGGCAGGATGTTGATGCGTTGCGCACCTGCGGTCGTGCCGTAGCGATATAGTTCGCCATCGGTGAGCGTGTCGCTGGTCAGCGCGATCATACGTGACCGGCTGATCGTTGGGATTTGCCTTGGTAAATGTCGGCGGGCTGGGCAGATCGCCGGCAATTGTCCGCTGGCGCGCTGGATCGCGGATTGCACGTCGCTCGCGGCCGCATCGATGCTCTTGCTGAGATCGAACTGAGTGGTGATGCTGGTGTTGCCCTGCGAGCTCGCGCTGGTCGATCAAGCTGATGCCCGGGAATCTGCGTGAACTGTTTCTCGAGCGGCGTCGCGATCGTGTTCGCCATCGTCACCGGATCTGCGCCGGGATACGACGCGGTCACGGAAATGACCGGGTAATCGACCGCGCGGCAGGTCATTCACCGCGAGCTGATTGTAAGTGAGGATGCCGGAAGACGAGAACCGAAGCAGTCAGCAACATCGTCATTACCGGCCGCTGAATGAACGGACGGGAAAGGCCGGAGGAAAACTGGAGTCAGCTTTGCGCGCACGCGCTGCCGCGTCTCTGATGTTGCGATTGAGGTTCGCCGCCGTCACGGCCGTCGGTTTTCATCACTGAGCTGCGGCATTATCGCGAGCACCGCCAGTGGATGATTGCGATGATCTTATCTTCCTGGGCCGCGACCTTCATTCCAGGGAGCGAGCTGGAGCTGACCGCGCGTAACGACAGTTTCGCCGGGCGTTAACGCCATTGATGAATCACCGTCATGTCGCCGTCCTGCCTTTGGCCGGGCTTTACCTGGCGAAGATCGAGCGTTGAATCGGACTTCACGACGAACACATAGGGTCCGTTTTGGCCGGATCTGCACGCGCGCTGCTCGGCACGCAGCATCGCATTCTTCAGCGTCTCCAAGATCAGTCGCACGTCGCACAAACTGCGCCGGCCACAACGCGCGGTCGTGATTCTCAGTGGTAGCCCGCGCTCTCACCGTGCCCGCGCCAGGCTGCACCGCGTTGTCGATGAACGTAAGCTCGCCAACGCGCGGCGGGTGGTTTGTCGTTCTCGGCTCTCGGTTAAAACTTGCAATGGCGGCTCCGTTCAGGTGCTGGCGCACGAGCGGGATGTCCAGGCTCGGCAATCAGTGAAAGTCGGTATAAATCGGATCGAGTCGCTGCACCGTGACGAGCGGAGGGCTACTCGGCCCAACGAGATTGCCGACATCCACATTCCGAATGCTTGTGCGGCCATCGATCGGGGACCGGATCGTGCAGTAATCGAGATTTACCTGCGCCGACGGTTGACGGCGGCATCGGCTTTCATCGCGTTCGCCATCGCCACGTCATAATCCTGACCGGCGACTACCGCCTTCGACCGCAACTCCGTTTGTCGCTCAAAGGTAGCATGCGCGAGCACCGCATCAGCCTTGCGCGGAGGCGAGCGCCGCGTCGAATGGACGGGGATCGATTCGGAACAACACATCGCCCTTCTTGACATCGGCGCCGTCCTCGAAATCGCGTGAGAGAATTTGTCCGCTTACCTGTGCCTGCACTTGCACCGTTTCCGCCGCGGTGCATGTGCCGATTTCATCCAGGTACAGCGGAACATCTTTGGTGATAACTTTTGCCACTGCCACAGACCCGCGGCGCTGGTGGCGGCGCTGCTTTCTGCCGGCTTGTAATGACGCGAATGGCCGAAAGAACAACCAGGATCGCGACAATACCACTTACGAGATAAACGCGCTTTACGGCCATAACGTCGTTCAAGGTGTGTGACACGCTCGCGCATCGCGGTATTTACGTCAGCCAGCGAGCTCATTTTGTGCTCCCCTCTGTTTCCATTCGTGCCGGGCGCGCGATCAATCCGTTCGCGCACATGGTTCAACACACGCATGCAAACCTCCATGTCGCGTGTTGGAATGTCGTTAATCAACTCGTGACGCAGCTTGAGCGCGGTCGCATTAATCCGATTGATCACGCGCTCGGTCCGGGGTTGCAGATGCACGGTTTTACAGCGCCGATCGCGCGCTGAATTCTTGCGCACGACCCACCCTTCTTTTTCCAGGCGGTGAAGCAAACTCACCAGGGTTGGCTCTTCGATGCCGGTGCGTTCCGCGATCTGTGATTGGGTTAGCGGTTCGGGCGCCCGGGAAAGATGAATTAACGTGCGCCACTTTGCCTGGCTCAGGCCCATCGGCTTGAGCCGCTGATCGAGTTTCATCCGCCAGGCTCTGGCGGTGACCGCCGAGAAGGGCCCAAAGGTCTCGGGATCAAATTTCTTCATGAGATGTGGAAGATCGTTAGCAGGCTAACGATTTAACCTTTAAGCAAGACCTTTGCCAGCCATTGTCAACCAGGATCAGCGCGAGGATGGAACAGAAAAATAATCGCCTCAGTGCTCGCGATAATCAATGATGCGTAAGACCAGCTGGGGCCGGCCGGGCGACCAATGCTTTGTCGTCTCTGCTTCTGTTTCATTCTCGCCCTGCACCAGGAAAAATTTTGTATCGGCCGGTAGTTGCTCAATTTTGCTGACATAGCGAATGGGCGCGTGGACATAGAACAAATACGGCTGGTAGCTTGGGATTGACGGCATAGAGCGGAACGCTCGGGGGAATGATGGCATCGATTTGCCTGCGCGTGTTGGCGAACCTTTTCGTGTTTGCGCAAAAACGGGACTGCAATCAGGCCATAAACCAACAGCGCAATGCAGGCGATTCCGACGACGATGGCGACAATCTTGTTACGCAAGCGTGGAGGAAACGCTTTGCCGGAGAGCCAGCGCGGCCAATGCAGGTTCTCCTGCGTCAGTAATTCGCCGAACCACCATGCCGCTGGACCGAGCGCAGGCATGGCATAACGGGGCAAGGCACCGGGAATTACGTTGACCAGCACGAATGGGACAACGACGCCGAGCAAAAGGGCAAAATGGCGGCGGCGTAATTCCGCTGGCTCATCGAATTGAAGAAATGCGAGCGGCAACCACGGCAGGAAATAAACGAGACCGCGTGGAATGTTCATGATCCAGGAAGAAAATTGGAATCCGCTCCCGGAAACGCGGCCGGTATATTGCCGCGACCAGATGGACGCCACGCGCGCTGAATCCGACAGCAGAAAGGCAGGTAGCGCCCAGGCGGCAAACATTCCGAACATGACGACGAGGGCGATGAAATGGTCGCGGGTTGCGAGCAGCGCCAGCTTCCGATCATTCCAGAGCAACGCGACCACCGGCCCGTAAAAGAAGAGTAGATGTGGAAGCGGACCCTTCGCCAGCATGGCCAGTCCGAGGAAAATTGCGGGCAGCAACCACAGTTTTTTCCTGTTTCTTCCGCGCGATAAGCCGCGATCCAGAAAATAAAGGCAAGCGCAGTTAACGAGACGTAGATGGCTTCGATTTCGATCAAACGACCTTTTTCAATATTCCCGGCGTTAACCAACCAGACCATCGCCGCCAGCAAAGATCCCGTCGTTCCCAGCGCGCGCCGCCCGCGCGTGACGAAAGTGAGCGCGACCGCCAAAATCGCCAGGGCGGAGGGAAGACGCGCCGTCCATTCGCTGCGAACCCCGGTTAGTTTGAAGGAAGCGGCAACGATCCAGTTGACCAACGGCGGTTTGCGAAAGTAGGGCTCGCTTCCAACACGCGGCACAAGGTAATTGCCGGTTTGCAACATGGTAACAGCGGGCAAAATTCGCCGGCCTTCTTCCCCACGAATTTCGAGCGACCCAAGACCGGGCAGATAAATGGCCGCCCAAACCAAAGCTACGAGATGGGTCCGGCGGCGTTGCCACCATTTGGCGAGAAAAATCTTTCGCCAGGTCCGGCGTCCGGGTCTGGGTTGATGCATAGCTGCGATTTTCACGGCGGGAGGGGCGGTTGCCAACGGATTTTCACAATCACTCGTCATCCCGAGCGAAGTCGAGGGATCCGCGCTGTAAGCTTTAAGGTAACTTTACGGATCCCTCGACTTTACGCTCGGAATGACGAGCTATCGTGGACGGACTCCGCGCCGACCCCATCACCTTGACGGAAAGCCAGAGTAAATTAAATTAGCTGACTCTAGACCGCGCGACGTTGGAGTGGGAGCTGGTGTCCCACTCTTTTTGTCTGGCGGTCTCGAGCTGTTTTTATGAACGCGGAATTTATTGCGATGTTGGATTATCTCGAGCGAGAGCGCGGAATTAAGCGCGAGATTTTGCTCGAAGCGGTCTCGAATGCATTGCTGTCCGCTTCCAAGAAAGCGTGAGCGCTTCGCGGGAACTCCGCATCGATATTAACCCGAAAACCGGTGAGATTCGCGCCCTCGCTAATTTGATCGTGGCGGACAAGGTAACGAATCCGCAGGACGAAATCTCGGAAACAGCAGCCCGTCGAATCAAGCCAGAGGCAAAAGTGGGCGACGTCGTGGAAGTGGAAGTGACACCCAAAAATTTCGGACGCATCGCCGCACAGACGGCCAAGCAGGCGATGATGCAGCGCATTCGCCAGGTCGAGAAGGAGATGATTTACGAGGAGTTCGAGCGACCGCGCCGGCGAAATCGTGAGCGGAACGGTGCGCCGTTTCGATCGCTCGGATGTGATTCTCGATCTGGGAAAATTCGAAGCGATTATGCCGCAACGGGAGCGCGTGGTGGTGGAAGATTACAATGTTGGAGACAGATTGCGCGCTTACGTCGTGGCGGTGGACAATGGAATTCGCGGGCCGGAAATTATCGTGTCTCGCAGTCATCCGAATTTTGTGCGGCGTCTGTTCGAACTCGAGGTGAGCGAAATTGCCGATGGCACAGTCGAGATCCGTGGGATTGCGCGGGAAGCGGGTTATCGAACAAAGATCGCGGTCTGGAGCGCCAACGAAAAAGTTGATCCGGTGGGAGCGTGCGTGGGGATGCGTGGATCGCGCGTGAAAAACATCGTGCGCGAGCTCAATAACGAGAAGGTGGACATCATTCGCTGGAGCTCGGACCCGAAGGAATTTGTGCTCGAGGCCTTGAAGCCGGCGAAGGTGAAAGAATCTGACCTTCGATACGGAGAAAAGAGTGTGACGATTGCGGTCGATGAAGATCAGCTTTCTCTCGCGATTGGGAAAAGGGAGCAGAACGCGCGCTTGACTTCGCGATTGACCGGCTGGGAAATCAACATTCAAAAGGACACTTCAGCTACCACGGCGGTCGAACAAAAGGTGGCGCAAGCGGCGCAGGCTTTGTCGGCCGCATTACCGATTAGCGAAGAACAGGCGACGACGTTGGTGAAGTCGGGATTTACCAATCTCGAGGGATTGCGTGACGCCGACGTGCAGGATTTGGTAGATATTTTGGGGATCGACGAAGCGAAAGCTCGCGAAATCCACGAAGCGGTGAAGGAACCCGAACCCGCTCAGTAGTTATGGCTCTCCGCTGAGGAGCTCAGAGCCATGAGCAAAAATTTTGAGGAACAAGATGGCAACGAAAAGCACGACGAAATCGCCGGCGCGCAAAGCGGCAACGACTGCGCGCAGACCGGCGAAGACTGTTCCTCAGGAAAGAAGCGCTGCCCAAAGCTAAAGAATCGAAAGCAAAGGCCGCGGAAAACCGGCGCGTCCTACAACTCCGGCAAAGGAGAAAGGTGCGCCCGCTCGGATCACTGGCGGCGGCGCCAGAGACAACCGAAGAGACGCCTAAGTCCGTGAGCAAGATGGAATCGGTTTCGCTAATCGATAAACCCAAAGCGAAGTCCGCAGACGGCGTCCCAAAGGTCAGGACAACATTTTGCCGCCGATTTCGAAACTGGTTGCGAAACCGGGGCCAGCCGCCCGCCGCCACCGCCGGTTGTCAAACCACCGCCTCCGCCTGCCGCTCCGGTTGCCGAAGGTGCTGCGGTTTCATCAACCGATGGACAGGCCGCGGAAGTTGCTCCGCCAGTCGAGGAAGAACCGAAGAACGTCATCACCAATCAAGCCGCCGATCAT
>ERZ1370068.9625-contig-8389_pt1 | contig 11784 bp, 14 predicted proteins | sample MGYA00561227_ERZ1370068 | MGnify/ENA primary metagenome ERZ1370068 (study PRJEB38410, sample SAMEA6850437) | metagenome | study: Metagenomic assessment of the ecological functions of the soil: analysis of the soil microbiota associated with the...
TGTACCCGAGTTTGGCAAGCGTATCTGCATATATGCCCAGTGTCCCAAGCGATGCGACTGAGACTTGAATGTCAATGACCGGCTTTGCGGCAAGGCCAGGTACCGATGTGGAACCCACATGATCGATTCGCAAGGCAAGGCTGCCCATTGCCCGCGGATGCAGGCCGCCTCGGCCACAAATCGCGCCGCCCAACCGGGATCGTATGGGACGATCTCGATCATCGATTTTGAGCTAGCGTCTTTCGCATTGTACACGATCAATTTCTGATCACCGACGCGATACACTTTCTTTCCAAGGCACCCAGATAACCTTCCGTTCGTAAAAGCTTTTGCAGTTTTCGTAGAAAGAAATTCTAAATACTTTTACGCCTCTCTCTCTCAGCTCGCCCATCTCTTCTAACTTTTTCATAAGTTTGAGTTGCCGACGCCTTTGCCAACAAAATCTTTGTGAACATAGAGTTGCCACCGAAGCTGCCATCTTTGCCGAAATCGGCAAATCCATCAATCTTGCCCTGCCCAACGTTGGCAACGAATCGAGTCTGAGTATGGTGATGTCGGCGAAACTTTGCGGCGCTTTGTACGACCGCCCGCAGCTTCCATTTTGCGCGGGTGAATAGTCCCTCAAGCTATGGGACGCTGGCGAGATCGTTGCCTCGATGCAACCGGGCTAGTTCAGCAGCATCTCGTTCCAGTGACCTTCGGATTTTCTTTCTTTTTTCAACCACTGCCACCTAACACCAACAGTCCATCGCGCGGGATCAGCCATAAAGTCTTCTGAATTGGCGGTGCCATTCTTCCGGGACCCTCCGGGACGATCGGTCATTTGCCGATGCAGACCAGGGCGAAATGCGGTAGTGGCATCCGCCGTGATTAGACTTATCGCGGATCATCTGTAAAACCTTGGACACTTTCTTGGACACAGATGCCGCTTCTTCCAGCTCCCGCGGTCGCAGTCTTTCATGTCGAGGTCCATAGGAATGTCTCCGGGAGATCCAGAGCGCGAAGCGAGGATGATCCGAGTCGTCCAAGAAGCGATGACCTGTCGGAACCACGGCTATTCTGCCGGAACCTCTCTCAAGACGAGAAACGAGACTTCGTCTGGATGTGCGCATCAGCGTTGATGCCTCGGGCGAAATAACGCTGCGGGTTCGATCGCGTTGCCGTTCACCGACGAGGTGGTCGAAATTTCCTCGTTACGGCTTTTTACCACGAAGGCTCTCGCCGGGGAGACTCTCCGGTTCGCCCGGAACTGCAACCCGACCGAGACCCGCTTCGAAACCGACGATCTCTCATCTCGACCGTTGTTCCCACGGTTTCGACGCGCTCGGGTAATCACCGAATAGAGATAGGCAGGCAGGTGTCTGACTGCCGTGTTCCACATCGTCCGCTTGCATCTCCCGCAATCACTGCCAGTGTTCCAGATGCACCTCCGGGTGGGCATTTCGGAATTTCCCCTCGCATCAAACGACGTGCCGCCTGGGGACCGTCAGTGTGGCGGGTAACGACCGGGCCCCGACCTCAACCCTACTCAGCGTGAACAGTCTCGATCTTTCGCCGCGTCCACTGTTCCGGAAAACGTAGAGAGGCTTGGCGTGAGGAAGCAGAGGGCGCCTTACTCAGGCGCATTCGCCGCGTCATGTCGATCGCGGCTGCTTCGCTCCCTGCGAGCGCCGGGATCGTCGAGTTCTTCGCGGGCACCGAGGTTGAGGTAAAAGCATGGTCTCAAACCCAAGCCTCTGCTGCGCTTCCAACGAATTAACTTTATGCGGCAGGAAGCCATCTTCTTGAAGTCAGCGGTAGAGTCCTTTTTCAACCCGCCGGTATTGGCTTGACCGCGTTTCTCTTCGCGATCCCGAGTGGTTGTTAGTGATGGAGGGAACGTATAGCAGAAATACGCCTTGTCTGCGCAATGGCCGCATTAGAGGAGCTACTCATCGACTCCAATCTCGACCCGTCCGAAGCACTCATTGAAGCGCCAACTGTCTTCAAGAAGACGAAGGCTGCGCATACCGCGTGACGTCATTCGTAAATGCCCCCCGCGGAATGGTCTTGCCGGCCCGGGCCGCGGACGCGTTGCTTGACCTCGACGAGAAACTGGCGGACCTCAACCGCCGGGCGCTGTTGTGCAAGCTCGATACACTCGCGAGGCGCTGGCACAGTTCCGCTCTGACGGGATTTCAAGGTTTTGACGAAAGCCTGCGTGCCGCAGTAAGCAAGCACGTAATCGAGTTGTTCATCGGGGCCAGTACTACAGAGAGACTATGAAACCCGAGGACGCAAGACCTCTGGACTCTTCATGTGACGGTCATACGCGAAAGTAGTCGTCCGATTTTTGCTCACGATAATTGGTTATCGTGGCGAAAGTACATTCGCATACGTTGGCTATCCTCATGAAGCGAAGTTTCCCTCCAAAAGCCAAACTAAGCGGAACCAACACTGAAATGCATTTCTAATGCTTCGTAGTTACACTCGATGACAAACGATGTTGAAGCCGAGCTACGGGAAGCTCGTGGGCCAGTCCCTTGATTCCGCCAGCCGACGAAAAACTCGTCGTTGCTGGGCCCAGGGGCTGGGGGAAGACCAGCAGCCTTTTTCGTAAGCTACTTGAATCAAACCCTGGTGAGCGCGACCGCCGTCTTGTTTTGACATTTATCAGCAATCTCAAATCTCGATCTTGAGCGAAGCCTCGGAGACCTCGCCCAGGTTTACACTCTCCACCTGGGTTCTGTCAGTCGCTTCTCTGCATCGGCTTTAGACGCAGTATCTCCGCAACGGCTTGACCCATGACTTTCGTTGCATCTTGTCTGCCTGGTTTGGCTTCTCTCATGCAGAAAGGATTGGGACTGGTTGCGCAGATCGGAGCGCCGCACTTTGTTGACGTCTGATGCGCCATCTTTCGCGAGGCGGCGAAGATGAGATTGCGTTCTATTTCGGTCGGGCGAATTACTACGATGCAGTGGATTTTGATGACAGTGTCTATCAGAACGTATGAGCGACTCCCCTTGATGACACGCGGCTCCCATCGCTCCCATATGAACTCGTTTTGATAGATGAATATCAGGACTTCGAAATCAAATGGAAGCGGGGGTGCCATCGCGTCGCTCGTCTCTCAGCAGTCCCATAGTTGTTGCAGGAGATGGCGATCAAGCGCTTTATGGCCCAACTCCGAGCACGCAAGCTGGGATCATATTCGTGCGCTTTACGCTTCGGAGGGCAGTACGAGGAGTTTTCAAATCCTACCTTTTTGCATGCGCTGCCCAGAAGTAATTGCTCGACACGCTGTGAATGATGTAATTCAACGGGCACGCGCAATCCGAAAAACTGCATGGACGGATTGTCAAGCCGTATCGGCACTACGCAGGCCGCCAGTGAAGGGAGAAGCATAGTCGTCGATACCCCGCGATCGGACTTCCGTCACTCACTACCGTTCAGCGATTGAATGCATGTCGCTGGGGACGGTTATTTGGAATGACGATTACATCGGCTTTGCAATAACTCAGGAAGAGATCGATGAAGCGCGGGAGTAGACACGAGCCAGCGGTTACGCTTATTCATTGGTAACAAACAATGACCTGCGACAAATCGAACAACGACTCGACAAGGGTAAGGCTGCGCGATTGATGCGCGCGCTGATACGATCCGGCTCTGCCGGCCGAAATCAGGGACTAGAGATACTCAATGAAACCCCCGACGCAAATCTGGGTTGGCGATCATCGTAGCTCGCGATCGAAACTGAAGCGTTCGCTAAGCTCGGTGCGCCCGAGGAGGCCACGCAGAGCGACGACGCTGCGCTCATGACAGCGATTCCTGCTGAACGGCGAGCCGACACGATACTAAACGAGGCAACCGAGTGGGCGCCCAGCATGTCCAGGAAGGACGGGTCGCGGATGCACTGGGCGGGTAGACAACCGTCCTATATAAAGATGACTGCCTCCTACGAAGGCGCGAGAAGCGGGATTGTCTTGCACAGCATGTGTGTTTATCGTCGGCCTGGCATGCAAAGGGCGATCCTACGCCCATGATCGCGGCAAATATCCGGGACAATCGAAATCATGTCGACTTGTTGTCGCACTTTCACGAGAACCAAGAAAGTGCTCCTGGATGCTAACGGGGCGGTTCGCCAATGACGTAGCGACCCCCTACCTTTTCTATCGTCAGGGCAAGACGCGCGACGGGTTCGAGCGTACTGATAACGTGGATGCGCGCTTTTTGGGAGACTAGGATTACCCGCCTTTGCGCCACCTCTCGGTCGGTGGTCCCAGCAGCAGAGTCTCTCGCCCATATAGATAGGTGCAAAGTGACAGATTTTCAGCGGTTGTCGACCACGGTATCGGAGGATCACGATACCGTCTCCACTAAAGACGGGCGGATCAAGGGGTCTCACGCAAGTAAGCGGATTAACCCCGGTCGCCGCATTCACGGAAAGGAGCCCTTCGGGAGCTCAGGAGCGCTCCGTTGGCCTTCCGACTGCTTCCGCCGGCACGCGTTCGGATCCCAGTAACCAGGTCGCGCCTCGCACTTCTCCCTGGTCGGCCAGCTGACCAGCGCGACACGACCAATTTGCCACATTGCATCCATGTTTTGCCACTGACTGGCCTTGCTCAGGCGTGAGTCCTGGGGACCACATTGCCCGATCGCTATGCAGAGAGGGCATGCCACCATGCAGAGCGCCGATCGAGCTGCAGTGGCTACGGCCTTTCTGCGCTCGGACCTTGGAATCGGTGGGCTTACGGAGCACACTGATCACAGACGATCCGGATGAACCGCTGGGGCGATTAGGTCCGGGGCTGGCGCTTACCACCACAGTGCGCACACACCCTCGTTCTTTCGGTTCACTGGCATGCAGCGCCTGATAAGGCTGGCTTGCCAGAGCGCGGTGCTGCCGATCGTGAGTATGTAAGAGGCGCTGCGCGTGTCGAAACCAAAAAAGCATGCCCTGAGGAAGGGATCACGCCGTGCCGCGCGGCAGCGCAGCAGAGAAGAGCCCAGGGACACTTCCAGACTTTCCGGCAAGGCTTAACTGTCCTGGCGCTTGAGTGACCGCCTCCGCCCTGAGTGATACTCCAAAAGCGGAACGCTGTGCCGCCTTCGAGGTAGTAAATTCATCGACAGACGAAAACCCCTTAGTAATTCTAGTGCGCGGGCCAAGCATAGAGTCTGGCAGACTGGCTCCCTCATGATGACATCGGCCTTCGGAATCACTTTATTGGTGGCATTATTAGTTACATCTGACCCAGTTTTGCAGGAAGTAATAAGCACAACAGGGGCTCAGAAATTCTGCCTGCCACGATGCACTCCCCTTGTATGCAGAATCATGGCATCGGACTGCCTGCAATCTACAGTATTCGAGGACGAACGGATGATCGCCATCGCCAAAGCGTGGCGGTGCGGCGCTCTGAGACTGGGAGAGTGATCTGAAGAGACGTATTCTTACAGCCATCAAACCATCCCGTGGTGGGCACGGCGCAAGGAAGAATCTCTGCCTAATAGCTGGGGCCCGTCAGATTAAGCGGATCTCTGCTGAATTTTCTCCTCTGCGGCTCAACGATGGCGCTGGGGGCACGCAGTTCCGGGACCTGCATAGATCTGCGGCGGCTCTTCGTGTCGCCGTCCTCGACAGATCAGGGCCGCAATTCGTCAGCCGCGATCGCCGATATTCAAATCTGCGGGAGCAACCATGCCATGACCAAGTGCGCTCAAGGATTCTGCTCAAACAAAGTTATCACTTCCATCGACCGACTTTTTCTCAGATTCGTCGAGAGGACACTCGTATCCATGCTCTACCAGCCTGGCCTGGTGGAGGTATCGACCTTTACCCCAGGAGAGGGTTTAAGGGAAGCCGGGCGAAGGCGATCAATTGAGATGAAACTTGATACCATACCCGATGCAAAAACGACTGAAGATCGCACCCAGCAGATCATCCGCGGTGTGCGCTCCGGTGATCTCGCCGGAGCGCCGTCATGCGCCTGGCGCAGCTCCTCGGCGCAAAGCTCCGAGCGCGGGGGCGGACAGCAGGATGCAGGTGCGTCACCGCGCAGCGCAAGATGTCCCGAGCCGCGCCGAGCGCTCGCAAATGGCGCTCACGCGCGAGAAAGGCGTCGTGGGTATTTTCTTCCGCGCCGACAGAGCTCCAGAATCGCCTGGCGCAGCAGATCGACTCCGGCGCCGGTCTTCGCCGACAACCAGATCTCGGCGATACCGTCGATGGTGCTGCGGCGGGCCTGGACACCCGCCAGGTCGATCTTGTTGCGCACGACCACTCGCGGCAGCGTCGGATGCAGCCTGGCGACGATGGCCGTGTCTCCCGCATGCTGCGGCGCTCGCGCGTCGGTGATAAAGCAGCGCCAGATCGGCCCGCTCGATTTCCGCCCACGCCCGCGCTGATGCCGACTTGCTCGACGGCGTCGCCCGGTCTCGCTGCAGACCCGCGGTATCGATGATGTGCAGCGGAATGCCCGTCGACCTCGACGCTGCTGCGAATCGCGTCGCGCGTCGTGCCGGCAACCGCTGTCACGATCGCACGGTCCTCGCCGACGAGCTGATTGAGCAGGCTCGACTTGCCGACATTGGGCTGTCCGATCAGGACGACTTCGAGGCCCTCGAGCAGGAGCCGTCCCTGGCGCGAGCGACGCGAGCAGGCCATCGAGGGTTTGCTGCAGGCGCTGGATTTTACCGGCGACGTCCGCGGCACGGATGAAGTCGACGTCTTCCTCCGGAAAATCGAGCGTCGCTTCGATGAATACCCGCAGCTCCACCAATCGATCGAGCAGCGCGTGGACCTCGCGCGAGAATTCGCCGACCAGGCTGCGCGTTGCCGCGCGAACGCCGGCGGCCGTCGTGGCGCTGATGAGATCGGCAACCGCTTCGGCCTGAGCGAGGTCGATCTTGTCGTTGAGAAACGCGCGCTTGGTGAACTCGCCCGGCTCGGCAAGGCGGGCGCCGAGATCGAGGCAGCGCTTGAGCACCAGCGCCAGGACGGCAGGGCCGCCGTGTCCCTGCAGCTCGAGAACGTTTTCGCCCGTATACGACGCCGGCGCGGGAAGAAGAGTGCGATGCCCTGATCGAGCGCGTCGCCCTGCGCACGCGGAAAGTTGCGCTCGTCGCCACGCGAGGCGCCAGCGGGCGGCCGACGTATGCCCTCGACGATACGAGGTGAGATCCGCTCCCGAAACCCGGACGATGCCGATGCCGCCGCGACCGGGCGGCGTTGCGATCGCGGCGATGACGTCCGTGTCGGCGGATTTGGACACGCGTAGCGTCAGGCAGGAGGCGGCGCGAGGCGGCCGCCGGCTGGAGTTCACGGCATCAGCCTCTCGGTCGCGTCACCGCCACCGTCTTCACGACCTTCCTCATTACCGCCTCTAGTCTCATTACCGTCTCTTGGCGGCGGCGACAGCGGACTCCCGCTCCAGCACGCGGTTCATATGCCATTGCTGGAAAATCTGCAGCGAGTTGTTGATCAGCCAGTAGAGCACCAGGCCTGACGGGAAAAAGATGAACATCACCGAGAACGCGATCGGCATGATCTGCATCACCTTGGCCTGCACCGGGTCCTGAATGGGCGTGGGCGACAGCTTCACCTGCAGGTAGGCGGTGATCGCGTAGACGACCGGCAGCACGAACCAGGGATCGGGCGCGGAAAGGTCGCGAATCCAGCCGATCCATGGCGCGTGGCGGAGCTCCACTGCCGAAAGCAGCACCCAGTACAGCGCGATGAACACCGGAATCTGGACCAGGATGGGCAGGCAGCCGCCGAGTGGATTGATCTTCTCGGTCTCGTACATTTCCATCATCTTCATCTGCAGCTGCTGCTTGTCGCTGCCGTATTGCGCCTGCAAGCGCCTTGAGCTTGGGCGCGATCACTTTCATCTTCGCCATCGAGCGCGCGCTGGCGTGATTGAGCGGGTAGAACACGCTCTTGATGATGATGGTCAAGAGCACGATCGCCCAGCCCCAGTTGTGCACCAGGCCGTTCAGCCACTTCAACAGCCAGAACAAAGGCGCGGCAAGGACCGTGAAGATACCGTAGTCGACCGACCAGATCGAGTCCCGGCGCGAGGCTCTTCAGCGTGTCCTGTTCCTGCGGGCCGGCGTAGAGCGGCACCTTGATCTCGCCGGTCGCTCCGGGCGCGATCGGGGCGGCCTGGATAATGACGCCGTCAGCGTAGAGCCCGTTGTCGAGCTTCTTGGCGTAGAACTCGCGCGGCGTTTTCGGCAGCGTCGGGAGGCAGCCACGCGGCGACGAAATAATGCTCGACCATGCCGACCCAGCCGTTGTCGGTGTTTTTCGTGTACGGAAGCTTGCGACTCGGTTCGGCGGCGATCTTGTCGAGGTCGGAGAATTCGATCTTCTTGAACTTGTCGGTCTCGTTATAGAGCACGGGCCCGGTATACGCGGACGGTGCCATCGAGCTCTGCACCACCGGCGCCTTGGTGTCGCGCGTGAACTGAAAATAGGCGTAAGGGCGCGATCGGTGCAGTGCCGGTGTTGGTTATGTCGTACGCGACGTCGATGACATAGCTGCCGCGATGAAAGCGTCAGTTTCTGCTCGACCTTGATGCCGTTGGCAGCCGTCGCCTGCAGCTTGAGCACGAGCTCGTTCACGCCGGGCAGCCAGCTCGCGCGGCCCGGGCAGCGCCTGCCAAAGCGTTCGATGGTTCGGAAGTCCCTCGCCCAGCAATCCCGTCTGCGCGACAAAGGTCCGCTCGGCGTTTTTCTGCAGCAGTACGTACGGCTTGCTCGTCGTAGGTATCACGGTGCGCCGCGAGATCGATCTCGGTCAGAACCGCGCCAAGCGTGTCGACCGTGGCCGTGTACAGATCGGTCTTGACGACGACTTTCTCGCTCGACGCGGCTCGTGGCGGTGACGACTCCCGGCACCGCGCCGGGCAGCGTCGGTGGGATAGCGCTGGGTACCGGCGGCGGCGTGATCGCGCCTGCAGGAACGGGAGCATCAAACCGCTCGATGGCGCTGGCTTGCTGCGTTGCCGGTGGCGCGACCGGCGGCCGATGCTCGGCCTGCCAGCGCTCCCAGAGGAACAGCGCCGAAAAGAAAAATGACGAACAGGATCAGACGTTGGGTATCCATGAACCAGTCAGAAGTAAGAAAGCTCTCGAGTCTTGCTCAAGGAACCGGGTCGTACCCGCCCGGATGATACGGATGACACCGAGCGACGCGGCGGGCCGCCAGCCACGCGCCCTTCGCCGCGCCGTGGCGCTCGACGGCGCCTCGCGAGCGTAATCAGAGCAGCTCGGGAAAAAGCGGCAGTTGGCCCCCATCGATGGACGCGACGTGCGTATTGGTAGGCCCGCAGCAGGGACAACAGCAGCGCTTTCATCGATGGCTTGCATCCGTCAGGGTATCCGAGGAGCTCGGACGCTTCATGCAACAGGCCGGGGCAGCGTCGCCGGCGAACAGGGTATCCGCAACCGACAGCACGATATCGAACGCGTCCACGGCGGGCCTGCGCCGGCGCACCGCTTCGCGGAGAAGCCGCCGCAGGTAGTTGCGCTCGACGTGCGCTCGCGAGCTGCTTCTTGCCGATGACGAATCCGACCCGGCCGACCGCGCGTTCCGCGGGTGACGCGAGCAGCTGGAGATGCGCCCCGTTAAGACGCCGACCTGCCTGAAACAAACCGGCAAATGCCGCAGCGCCTGGAGCCGGTGGCGTTGGTTCGAGCCTATCGCTGCGGCGAGGTCAGAGATGGTGCTGGCAGCGCCGGACGCCGCGCTCAGACCGCGAGCCGCGTGCGGCCTTCGCCCGGCGAGCGCGGAGAACCTTGCGCCCGCCAATACTCTTCATGCGGGCACGGAAACCGTGCGTTCGCTTGCGGCGAACGACGGAGGGTTGGTAGGTACGTTTCATGGTGCCGCCTTCGATGGAAAAAGCCTTACATTAGAGCGCTTTGCGTACCACTCTGTCAAGGATCATCGTCGCTGGCGCGCTGTGGATAACTCAGGTTCGAGCGGAGTACAATGGCTTCGACGGGCCCCGCACGGTGCCCGCTCTTTTTCCAGCTTGGCTCCCAGCAGCTATCCATGTCGACCCCCGCATTCTGGCAGAGTTGCCTCGAGTCGTTTCAGCGCGAGTTGACGCAACAGCAGTTCAACACCTGGATCCGCCCGCTCCGGCTCGAGCTGGCCGGAGAAGGATTGCGCCTGATTGCGCCAACCGCTTTGTGCTGCAGATGGGTCAAGGAGCGCTTCGCGGGCCGCATCGAGGAGCTGGCGGCGGTCGCGGTGGGCCGTCCGCTTGCGACTCCATTGTCGTCGCCGATGCGGCGGATCGTCCCGCGCCGGCGATCCGCGGCGACTGCGCCGAGCGCCCCGGAACCGAAGCCCGTGGCAGCGCTCGCCGCGGCGAGCAGGCGAGCCTCAATCCGGGATTCACGTTCGAGACCTTCGTGTCCGGCAAGGCCAATCAACTCGCCCGCGCGGGCGGGCTTCAAGTAGCCGAGCATCCGACCTCGTACAACCCGCTGTTCGTGTACGGCGGCGTCGGTCTCGGAAAGACCCACCTGATCCAGGCCATCGGCAACCATATCCTCGAAAACAATCCAGCGCACGCATCCGCTACATCCATGCCGAGACGTACGTGTCCGACGTCGTTCTGCGCCTATCAGCACAAGGCGTTCGACGATTTCAAGCGTTACTACCGTTCGCTCGACCTGCTGCTGCATCGACGACATCCAGTTTTTCAGCAACAAGAGCCGCACCCAGGAGGAGTTCTTCTACCTCTTCAATACGCTGATCGAGGCGCACAAGCAGGTGGTGATCACCTGCGACACCTACCCAAGGAAATCGCCGGCATCGAGGAGCGGCTCATCTCGCGGTTCGGATGGGGTCTCACCTGTAGCGCTCGAGCCGCCCGAGCTCGAGATGCGCGTAGCGATTCTGCTGTCAAGGCTGCACAGACAGGAATGAAGCTCGACGAGCAAGTCGCATTCTTCATCGCCAAGCATATCCGTTCCAACGTTGCGCGAGCTCGAGGCGCGCTGAAGCGTGTCACTGCGTACTCAAGCTTCCACGGGCCAGGAGATTTCGCCTGACCGTCGCCAAGGATGCTCTGCGCGATCTGCTCGCGGTTCAGAATCGGCAGATTTCGATCGAGAACATCCAAAAACCGTTGCTGACTACTACAAGATCCGCGTCTCCGACATGCACTCGAAAAAGAGGTCGCGCGCGATCGCCCGGCCGCGCCAGGTCGCGATGGCGCTGGCCGCGAACTTACCAGCCTACGCTTCCCGAAATCGGCAGCAATTTCGGCGGTCGCGACCACACGACCGTGCTCCACGCCTGCCGCCAGATCGCGAAGCTTCGCGACTCCCTGCCGGAAATGAGCCACGACGTGAATTTCCTGCTGCAGGTCCTTCGGAACTAGTGCCGACGCTGTATGAATCGACCTCGAAACAGTTTATAATTTGTTGATTAACGGCCTCAAATGTGCACCTCGGTTTCTGTCCCCAAACCATCAACAGGCCGCACACGATTCGTACAGCGCGACGCGTTGCTCGCAAGTGCCGGACACCGCTCGAGATTTCCGTACTTATCCCGGTTGCATGCAATCTCCTATTAGCTGTTCTTAGGTTTGAGATAAATGCAATTAAAGCAAATACCAAGAGACGCGTTGCTGAAGCCGTCTGCAAGCCGTTTCAGGCATCGTCGAGCGCCGGCATACTTTGCCGATACTCGCCAACGTTCTCGTCAGAACAAAGACGGGCGGCTGTTCATGACCGCAACCGACCTGGAAATGCAGATCACCGCGCATAGCGAACTTGCCGGA
>ERZ1370068.7307-contig-6233_pt1 | contig 11782 bp, 16 predicted proteins | sample MGYA00561227_ERZ1370068 | MGnify/ENA primary metagenome ERZ1370068 (study PRJEB38410, sample SAMEA6850437) | metagenome | study: Metagenomic assessment of the ecological functions of the soil: analysis of the soil microbiota associated with the...
CGCACGAACCGCTTTAGTGGTTTTCCTTAGCGCGCGGGGCAACCGCTGAAGCGGTGCGACATCTAAGGCCTTCGACCACTTCGCTGAAGCGAGGTGTTAATGGGAATACCTCACTCTGCCGCTACGGATTCTTTCTGTGCCTGTTGCTTGGCCGGTATCGGCCGCGTCTGTGACAACTCGCTGCGATGCTTTCTTGCGTTGCAAATAAGCTCGGCGTCGCTTGCGCTTAATTTTACCCGATGCTGCTGTCCCATGGAATCTCTATGGATTGAAAATCGCAGAAACGCAATCAGCATTGAAAACCGATCCTGCTTTTTTCAACGAAGCCTTGTGGTCTTGGCTCGGCTCTCTCTGGGAAAGGTGGACAGCGATTTAAGAATCCTCGCCGTCCCCCTCTCCTTGCGAAGAAGAGGCGACTCCGGGCGTATTCGCAGTCGCTGCCTGGACAGCCGAACTGACAATTAAGCCGCACGGGTCTGGTGCGGCCGTCGAAATCGTAATTGCTTTTTCACGAGATTTGTTGTTAAAAGGCACGCTTATGGCGCAAAAGGAATCGGCGCTTTTTACGGTCACCCCCGGAAGCTTGAGCGGGCTGGCCGTGATTTTTCTCTTGCTCGCGGCGTTTTTCGCTCTCCTGAACGGCCACAAAGTGAAAGCGCTTCGCGCGGACGCCGCGACGCCGCGCGCGCCAGTGCCTGCGAAAGTCAACGCGCCAACGGTGGAGCCACTGGAGCTCAACAAAAGGATAAAACCGCTGACACGGCAGATCGAGCCGCAAAAGCCGAAGCAGCGCTCGCCCAAGCGGAGAAAGAAAAAGCAGATCTCAAAGGCAAACTAGACGCCAGCCAGCAGGAAATTGCAGCGTTACGCCAACGCGCGGCGGGAATGCAAACGAACTCGAATCCGTCCGCGCCCGGCAGCCACAGCGCCGGCCGAGAATGCGCAAAGCGCCGATCTGCAATCGCAAGTCGATGACCTTCGGCGTCAGCTCGATGGCGCTGAGAAAGAAAAAGCGTTGCTAGCTGAAAAACTCCAGGACGCACAACAGCGCCCGGCGCAGGTCAAAGAAGCTTCCAAAGCAGAAACAAGGAAAAGACGTGAGACTGCGAGCGTCCAACGGCAAGGCAGCAGCAGTCATCGTGCGGGTGTGCACGGGACCGTGCTTGCGTACAATCAGGCTTATAATTTCGTGGTGTTAAATCTCGGCGCGCGCAATGGAGTGGAACCGAACTCCGAAATGCTCGTTTTGCGAGACGGGACGTTGATTGGAAAAATTCGCATTTCTTCAGTTGAACCAGCCACTGCTATCGGCGATATCATGAGCAACAGCTTGGCGCGCGGCGTCCAAGCTTACAACCTGGAGACAGTGTAATTTATGCTGGCACAAGTCCTTAAGCTCCGAACAATCGTCGTTCCCGTTTTGCTCTGCGCATTCGTGGTCGCGCTGACTTCATGCGCAGCACAGAAGCAAACAGCCCTGGTCAGCGATCCTGACGATCATGGCGGATCCGCCATCCCGTGGAACAAGCAGGAACCATGGGAAAAAGGCGGGCAGTTCCAGGCCATGACCGACCGCCGCTAGATCCGATTTTCGGATCACGTCCACGAATTGTCGTGCCGCAGTTTTTGTCCTGGCGTTTCGTTAGGCCGCACACCGTTCTCAAATCAGCCTCCGCTTCCCGCGCGCTATCCAAAAGAGATCCTGTGAATCGCACGTTCGGAAACGTGTATGAAGACGAGGAGCGAGCCCGCGCGTATGCGACGCTTCAGTTTCCTGGAACGTACTATCTCGCGTTTCGCGATTTGCCTGCGTTGATTCGCCGCTATAACCACGGCTCTCCCGCGCTCGACTTCGGCTGCGGAACCGGTCGATCGACTCGATTCCTTAGAAATCTCGGACTGAGCGTCGTTGGCGCGGATATCTCGCAAGCAATGTTGGATCAAGCACGTGCGCTCGACCCTTCCGGAGAGTACCACCTTATTCGTGACAACATTGCCGGCGAATTCGCGCCGGGCAGTTTTGATATCATTTTGGCTGCCTTCACGTTTGACAACATGCCAACCGAAGCGAAGGCGGACGCGTTGAGTGCGCTGCGCACTCTCCTGGCTTCAGATGGATGTTTACTTTTGGTTGTCTCTTCACCGGCGATCTACGTCAATGAGTGGGCATCCTTTAGCACGCGTGACTTTCCAGAGAATCGCCACGCGTGCGATGGTGATCGGGTCCGCATAATCATGCTGGACGTTCCTGACCATCGTCCCGTCGAAGATGTCTTCTGCACTGATGCTCTTTACCGGCGCTTATTTGAAAGTGCAGGGTTGAGAGTGCTTGACGTCCAGAGCCCGCTTGCCACTGGCAAGGAAGCCACACGGTGGATCAGTGAAACAAGAACGGCCGCGTGGACAATCTATGTCCTCGGCTCAGTAGACCCTAACGATGTGACGCAATCAACTGGAGAAATGTCACCCTGCGGACCCGCCGGGAGGCTCAAGGCCCGCAGGGATTGGAGGGGACAGCTTTAGAATGTCGCTTGAAAGGCAAAGCGAACTTGAGCAGTCGCGACATGAAGTCGTTGTGCGTTTTATGCGATGGCACTGTTTTGCCGTTGCCAATAGTTACGGCAGCCGGTTTTAGCGCCGAAGCTTTGCGCTCTTCCTCTGCCAGCTTTTCCACTCTGGCGAGGATCTCATCCGTGGGCAGCACCCAGTCCATTGGAATGGAGTTGCAACCTTCCGTTGGACAACTGAGCCGCAGCGGCTCCGTTGCCGCGGGTTCCGCCAGCGACCTGGATTTGCCGCCCCGAGATGAGTTTGCCGCAAACCAGACAGTAACGTTTCTCATCAAGTGAATGCCACTGCCGAAATTGATCGAGCCGCCGCAGCGCCTCGAGTTCTTCGTCGTCCGACAATCTAGTTGCTGTTGATAGCGTCACGGTTTGAGATACTAACTTCCGGTCAATGAAGCGCACAATCGGGCGCACGGTGGATTCTCGTATCGGTGAAAATCCGATCTCGCGAGAGGAACGACCGCTAAAAATTCACATCCAGCCTCACGAATTCACGCGTTTGTAGAGGCAGATGAATCAAAACGGTCATACGCCGCGCCGACGTCGCGTGGTGGATTATGCAGCAGCGGCAGTGGAGCAAATGGAGCACTATTGCGTGGAGCATCCGGGAAGCCCATCCGCGGTGCGCCGCCCACAACTGTTTTTCCGGGGTGATCTTTGGATTGCCCTTCTTGGGCCAAACGTGGAAGAAGGCATCGTGGGGATCGGCTCGACAGTCGGGCCGCGCTCCGCGCGTTTGACGCGCAATACCTCGCTGGCCAGCGGCCGCCTAACGAGAAGATCAGTTCTTCAATGAAGCCTCGGCAATCTTACACGGTGCAACTGCGCCGGCTGCCCGAGTGCTGAAACCGCGGCGCGCACAGGGCCGCCCGCAGCCTTTTCACGGCCGTGAAACTTCGAAGTCCCGCCGTTGTTCAAACGTCGGGGGCGGAAGATTTTTATCACGGCCGCTCCCGAATTGTGATGCGAATTAAGGGCAGACAGAACAAAGGAAGGAACAATGGTAACGGGAGCAGCACGACGGGGACGGGGAAGATGGAGAAGGGCAAAATCCAGACGCAAACTGGAAAGAGTCGCGAAAAATCAGGGACGTAACACGACTGAGCGGCCAATGGATCTGTCGGGTGTGACCCAGCCTGACAAGCTCCTGCTTTCAGCGCTCAAATACTGGGAGGTTGAGCGCGACCTGATCGAAGAACGTCTGGCCACCATGAGGTCTGCCGCGGCTGCGTCGTAAGCATCAACACCGCAACTACGTATGGAGTGCGGAGGTGGTCATCTTCGCCTGGGTTCCGCCTTCTGCGCTCGACCAGCTCCTTGTGTAGCACGACGCGCTCTTTCAGTTTGCGAATAGCCGTCCAAAGCGCGCGTTCGAGCGCTTCGGCATACTGTTCGCTCAGGCTTTTCGGCGAAAATCGTCAAGACTGCGCAGCTCTCGAAAGACGAAGATACGGTATGGCAATACGCGGACTCGCTTCACGTTGGCTGAACAATGGCAACCATGGCTTACGATCCCGTTTCGCTCGCAATTCTAAAATTATTGAGCTCACGACTGACCATGGTGCAACGGATCTTTGGATGAAATCTAACCAGATTGACCGCAGATTTTCATTCCGCGCGATTTGGAGCAGGAAGCTTCAAGCTCTCGGTCCTATCGCATTCCTCACAGTCGTTGTTTGGCTTTGTTCATGCGACGCCAATCTCTTCGGTCCTGAGTCAAGGGAGATTGCTGGCGGCTACCGCTTGAAACGGGCCAACAATCCCAACGAATTTGCTCTAACCATACCGAATGAAGACGGCGGTCTCATCATAGACGAGATCGGCTGGCGTGAACCGCTCATCTTCGCAAGAGCGTCCGGCTCACAATATTGGGACGTTATCAATACAGCGCGCGCTTCAACACATTCGCGTCAGTGACCTGCAGCGAAAATCAGATCCGATTTCTCAATCTATTCAAATAAAGTCCGCGGAAATAGCATGGAAAGAGCTCAACCGGCACAGGCGACTGTGGTAGTTAGCTGCACCACGCGGCCAACATCAACCAGGCCTGCGCACAATCCCAAATCCAAATACGCGGCTGTCAGCGAATCTTTGGAATCGACAAGGAAAACGCATTCATACCTGCCCAGGCTCTGATCGAGATTCGACGAGTGACCGAAACATTGAACATGCGCGAGCGGAAAGTGAGGATATGGAAGGCCGCGATTACTCATTGCGCGTGCGACCCATCGCACCACCGACAACAAAATCGATGGCGCAATGATTACGTTGGTCGATCTTGAGGGAAGGAAGGACAGCGATGCCGGTAAAACGCCAAAGCGCGCGAAGCAAATCTTCTCGCACAAGTAAAAAGCAACGCCGAGCGGATTACCGTAAAATCACGGCATCGGCTGGGGAGCCGCGCGCGAATTAATCCGTGCGGACATGAAAAACAAGAAGAGAGCCTCTCATGCGCCCCGGAAATTTTCGGCGAATGGGGCTGTTAGGAAAAATGGCGCGACGAAGCGCTCGGCGAGCGCGCCAGTCTTCAAGATTCCCAAGACGGAACTAGAAGCGGCAATTCAACGCTATGTCGATCTTTTCGAGTTCGCGCCCATCGCTTATGTCAGTTTCGACCGCGTCGGTCGAATCGACGAGATTAACCTCGCCGCGGTCCAACTTCTCGGTGCCTCGCGCACTCGATTGATCGGCGAGCCATTTGCGCTTCACGTGACGAAAAATGATGGGCCGCTCTTTCTGAATCATTTGCTTCGCTGTCGCTCTTCGGATCAGTCGCGTCGAAACCGAACTGCATCTAAAGAAACGAAATGGCGAAATTATCCCAGCGCACCTTGCCAGTTCGCCGATGACTTCCTCGATGCGGGACGGAGCGCTGCTTTATCAAACGGCGATTGTCGATCTCACCGAACGGAAACGAGCGGAAGAAGCGATCCGCCAATCGGAGGAGCGTTATCGCACCTTGTTCAATTTGGGTCCCATGGCCGTCTATACGATTGATACCTCGGGTGTGATTCAGGACTACAACCGCCAGGCCGCCGAACTGTGGGGACGCGAGCCAGCATTGGGGGATACCGACCAGCGGTTTTGCGGCTCGTTCAAAATGTTTCGACCGGACGGCAGTTTTATGCCCCACGACCAGTGTCCCATGGCCGAGGTGGCCTCGGGCAAAATATCCGTAGTCCATAACGGGGAAGTGCTCATCGAGCGGCCCGACGGCTCGCACGTCACCGTCCTTGTCAATATCCGTCCGCTGAAGAACGACCGGGGAGAAGTCACAGGAGCAATCAATTGCTTTTACGACATCACCGATCGCAAGCGCGCCGAGACTGCGGCGATGCGCCTGGCGGCCGTGGTCCGATCATCGCACGACGCCATTGTCGCAAAAGATCTGAATGGAACCATCACCGACTGGAACCAAAGCGCCGAACGCATCTTTGGCTACAAAGCAAAAGAGATCATCGGCAAATCGATCCTGACCCTTATTCCGAAAGATCGGCAAGATGAAGAAACGGAAATTCTGAGCAAGATTCGCCGCGGCCAGTCAATCGACCACTACGAGACAGTGCGCCGCTGCAAAGACGGCCGACTGATCGACGTTTCGCTCACCATTTCGCCGGTCAAGGATCCGAACGGCGAGATTGTCGGTGTTTCCAAAATTGCGCGCGATATCACGAAACAAAAACAAACAGAGCGGCGTTTGGCCGAACAGACGCGGCTGCTGGATCTCTCCAACGAAGCGATTCTCGTGCGCGACGCGCAGGACCGCATCACTTATTGGAATGATGGCGCGCGCGAACTGTACGGCTATTCGCGTGAGGAGGCGCTTGGCAAAGTCACACACAAACTGTTGCGCACGGTTCATTCCCAGTCGCTCACCGATATTCGCAAAAAACTCGAGCGCGAGAACCGATGGAGTGGCGAACTTGCTCATACCTGCAAGGACGGCACGAAAGTTATCGTCATTAGCCGTTGGTCGCTCGACCGCGATGCGAAGGGAAAGCCTGCGTTCGATCCTCGAAACGAATACTGAGATTACCGATCGAAAGCGCGCAGAACATCGAACGGCAGTCAACCTCGCCGTCGCGAGAATCCTTTCAGAATCTCCTGCTCTAACTGATGCAGCGCCAAGAATTCTCCAAGCCGTCTGTCAAACGCTCGGATGGGAGGTAGGCGGTTTCTGGATGCCAGAGCCGAATGGCAGCGTGTTGCGTTGTCTCAAGATCTGGGAGTCCCGTGTCGGCAAGTTTCCCAAGTTCAAAGCAGTGTCCAGGAAACTCAAACTCGCTCCGGGAGTTGGTTTGCCCGGACGCATATGGAGGAACCTGAAACCGGCATGGGTCTCCGATATTACCAAGGACACTAATTTTCCGCGCGCGTCGGTTGCGGCCGGAGAAGGTCTTCATGGCACCTTCGCGTTTCCGATTTCCTTTGGAAAGCACTTCATCGCAGTGATGGAATTCTTCAGTCTCGAAATCCGCGAGCCCGACGAAGACCTCCTGAAAATCTTCAGTAGCATCGGCAGTCAGATGGGACAGTTCGTGCAACGCAAGCGGGCCGAAGCCGCGCTGCAAAAATCGAAGGAATTACTGGAACAACTTGTGCGACAGCGCACGAAAGCGTTGCGTGTGGCAAATGCCGAATTGAAAAACGAGATCGCGCGGCGCCAAGGGCTGGAGGGAGAGATTCTGTCTGTCTCAGACCGGGAGCAACAGCGGTTGGGCCAGGAATTACATGATGGTCTGTGCCAGCACCTCACCGCGGTCGCATTCATGAGCGCGCTCCATCGCGATGCGACTGAAGAACCATCGCGTGATCGAGGTTGGTGATATCGAAAAAATCGCTCAACTGGTGAACGATGCCGCGACCGATACGCGAAATCTTTCCCGCGCCTTGCATCGACTTGATGTGGACGCGGCAGGACTCGTCAATGCGTTGCAAGATTTGGTTGACCGGGAAATTTGGAGAACTCCTTGCCGGTTGGAAGTCAAACCATCATTTCGTATCGAGGACGATGCCGCTGCCGCCCACCTCTACCGCATCGCTCGGGAAGCAGTCATTAACGCCAACAAACACGCGCAAGCCCGGGAAATTATAGTCAAGCTGCAGAGATCGCGGCGAGAAATGGTTCTGCACGTGATCGATGATGGGGTCGGCCTATCCGACGAGCGAAAATTGAAGCAAGGCCTCGGTTTGCACATCATGAATTACCGGGCCCAGTTGATCGGCGGCCGCTTGGAAATTGATTCTCCAAAAACAGGGGCACCCGTGTGTCCTGCTATTTGCCTCGATCGCGTGTCGCCGTCGCGTAATGCGAAAATGGCGAGCAACCGGCCGAACTAACCGAAACGGTTCCAAGCGCGAGCAGCCGCTGCCATTCCAAGTTTTCGGCATCTGACAGCGGCAGGGAGCAGCGAATTGGGTAAAAGAGGATTAAGAGAGTCTGGATTCTCGTAGTCGATTATGTTGCCAGAGACCCAGCCCCTGAAACCGATGAGCGTCGCGCGATCCACAAATAAGAATCCGAAATGCGATTCGCCGGAAGCAAAACGGATCGTGATCGTTGATGATCACCCGCTGTTTCGGAAGGGACTCCAGGAACTGATTCATTCCGATGACTCGTTCGCCGTTTGCGGCGAGGCCAGCAACGCCTCTGAAGCCATGGAGGTGATCCGCAAGCTGCATCCCGATCTGGCGATTGTGGATCTCAGTTTGCCCGGCGCCAACGGCATCGAGCTGATCAAGAACATTCGCGCCGAGTATCCGAAGCTGCCGATTCTGGTGCTCTCGATGCACGACGAATCGCTCTATGCGTTACGCGCGATGCGGGCCGGAGCCGACGGCTACGTGATGAAACACGAAGCGATGGCGAATGTGGTGCAGGCAGTCCATGAAGTGTTTCAACGGACGGCCCTATCTCAGCCCCGCCATGGCCGCGCAGGTCATCACGAAATTCGCCCATCGCCAGGCCGAAGGCGAAGTCGACGCCGTCGAGAGACTGAGCGATCGCGAACTCGAAATCCTCGAGCTGATCGGCAAAGGCAACGAAGTGCGTCAGATCGCCAAGCTGTTGAATCTCAGCCCAAAGACCGTGGAAACGCACACGAGCGCACATCAAAGACAAACTCGATCTGAAAAACTCGCGCGAAGTCGCCCGCTTCGCCCTGCAATGGCTGCAAGCCCGCGGGGCGTAACGCAGCGCAGCCAAACGGCGCGCAGAGGACTGCACGCCCTACCTGTGCTCGTGAATCTGATCCGTGGTAGGGCGCGTCACCCGTGCGCGCCGAGCTACAACGCTGGTCAATCTTCCGCCACACTTACGCCATACTTTCACTTTTTTCACGCTCAGCGGGCGCATAGTTCGTTTGATGGCCACGACGACGCGGGACGCAATTGAGGAACTGCTTCAGACTTATGGCGAGACCGGCGGGATAAATTATCTCGCCGCCGCCGCTTCCCTCCCCTCGCGTCTATCCATCGAAGCGGCTTGCACCGAGCTGATGAGCCTGATGTTTCCCGGTTTCCGCAGTGAAGCGCTCGTCAGCTCCGAAGATCTCGCCGATACCACGCGCATTCGCGTCAGACATTTGCACGCCCGACTCAAAACTGAAATTTGCAGAAGCCTCGGCAAAATTCCTCCCGATCAAGCAACGGAAGCAAAAGCCGAAGAAGTATTGGCGGAGTTTTTCAAGCAGTTGCCATCGGTGCGCCGCATGCTTTGGACGGATATCGATGCCGCTTACGAAGGGGACCCGGCCGCGACGACTTACGAGGAAATCATCCTCGCTTATCCGTCGCTGGAGGCGATCGCCATTTATCGAATGGCGCATCTGCTCTACGGAAAGGTGCCGCTGATTCCGCGCATCATGACCGAGTGGGCGCACAGCCGCACGGGAATCGATATTCATCCCGGCGCGGAGATCGGCTCGCATTTCTTCATCGACCACGGCACTGGCGTGGTCGTTGGCGAGACGACTGCAAATCGGGTCGCACGTGAAACTTTACCAGGGCGTATCGTTCATCGCCCGCTCGCTCGGGGCCGGACAGGGATTGCGCGGCAAAAACGCCACCCGACAATCGAAGACGGCGTCTGCATTTACGCCGGAACCACGATCATGGGCGGCGACACCGTGATTGGCGCGAATTCGACGATCGGCGCCAACGTTTTCCTGACAAAAAGCGTTCCACCGCATTCGCTCGTCTACTACGAAGAAAAGAAGTTCGTGTCGTGCCGAAACGAAAACACGAGCCCGAAACCGCACGCGATGAATTTCAGAAGTGAAAGCGGCCGATCCTGTAGCCGCTTCGCTGTGCGAAGCGTAATGGCGCATGTTTGCAAAGCGCGTCCAGCGCGTCTCACAGAGACGCGGCTACAACGAGCAAACGAGCAGGAGCAAGAGTATGAGTAGGAGGAAGAGGAAGTAGTGATGATCTACCTTGATTACAACGCCACCACACCGTTATGCGATGCAGCGCGCGAGGCGATGCTGCCGTATCTCAATCGCCTATTTCGGCAATCCATCCAGTGTCCACGCTGCTGGCCGCGAAGCGCGCGCGGCCATTGACGATGCTCGCGACAAGATCGCCGCGCTTCTGCACGCGAAACCTGGCGAAATCATCTTTACGGGCGGCGCAACCGAGTCATGCAATCTGGGTGTGCTCGGCCTGGCGCGGTCTGCGATCTTCACGCGGCGGCCACATCATCTCGAACAAAGCCGAACATCACGCGGTTCTGAACGCAGTGGAACACCTTGAGGATCGCGAAGGTTTTGAAGTGACCTGGCTCAATGTTTCCAAAAGCGGAATGGTCGATCTCGATCAGCTCGCCGATTCAATTCGGCCTGACACCAAACTCGTCTCGATCATGACTGCGAATAACGAAACCGGCGTCGTCCAGCCGATGCGCGAAATTTCACGGATATGCCGCGAGCGCGGCGTGTTGCTTCACAGCGACATCGTCCAGGCGTTCGGCAAACTGGATATCGATGTTTCGTTAGTCGATGCCGGCAGTTTTGCGGCGCATAAATTTTACGGCCCGAAAGGAACGGGATTTCTGTTCTTGCGGAGCGGTTTGCCGATTCAGCCACTCATGTTCGGCGGCGCGCACGAAAATCAGCGGCGCCCCGGGACAGAAAACGTCGCCGGCGTCGCGGGAATGGCTGCGGCTGCCGAGTGGGTGTTGCGCGACGCCGATGCGGAGAAGACAACGCCAAGCGCAATTGCGTGATGATTTCTGGACACGCATCGCAAAGCTTTTCCCAGACGCGCAGCAAAATGGCGACCCAGTTCATCGGCTCGCCAACACGCTCAACACAAGTTTCATCGGCGTTGATTCGGAAACGATGCTGATGGCGCTGGATTTGGAAGGCGTTTGCGCGTCGAGCGGTTCGGCCTGCATGGTTGGCTCGGTGAGGGCGTCGCATGTTTTGCTCGCCATGGGATTGCCAATGGAAAGCGCCAGATCAGCCATTCGTTTTTCGCTTGGCAGACGGACGACCGCGGAAGAAATCGCCAACGCTGCCGATGCACTCGAGCGAATCGCGAAGCGAACTAAAGACGCCCGCGAATATGCCCTCGCTTAGGCAGCTCGAGTTCGCGTTTCGCTGTAGCACAGCGTCCTGCTGTGGGACGCGTCGCGCTTCGCACAGCCGAAGCGGCTACAAGAGCCAGCCGATCTTGAAACAACAAGCGCGCGCAGCTCTTGTGTTCGTTAGGCGCGAAACGAATCGCAACGGAACTTCGCGTCGAATGGAATTCCCGTCTCAAAACCGCCGCAGGCCGCGCTGATTATCGCCAGAAACTGATTTCGCTAAACCCGCGGCTGGTTGAGCATCCCTCGGAAATCGATCGCACGCTGCGTCACGAGCTCGCTCATATCCTGGCGCAATTTCGAGAAAAAGTCGGCGACGGATTTCACCGCACGGACCCGAGTGGCAGCAGGCTTGTCGCGATTTGGGAATCGCAGACGAGAAGCGCTGTCATACGTTGCCGTTTCCGGCGAAGCGTTATGCGCCGCGTTTCATCTACCGTTGCCCGAATTGCCGGCGCGATTTCCCTCGCGTGCGCAAGATCAAACGCACAGTCGCTTGTCTGGCCTGTTGCCGCGCGCATAACGGCGGCGAGTTCGATGTACGTTTTCGGTTGAAGCTGCTGACCTGCCGTAGCGGCGTCTCGCCGGCAAACGCCTCTACAATTCTTTGTCCTCGCCCTTGGTGTTT
>ERZ1370068.10358-contig-9065_pt1 | contig 11774 bp, 14 predicted proteins | sample MGYA00561227_ERZ1370068 | MGnify/ENA primary metagenome ERZ1370068 (study PRJEB38410, sample SAMEA6850437) | metagenome | study: Metagenomic assessment of the ecological functions of the soil: analysis of the soil microbiota associated with the...
CCGCGCAGTTCCATCCCGAAATTCGGGGATTTCGCGCCCTGACGCTACAATCTCGACCTGAACCGGGGGTTTTCCCCGGGGCATCGTCCGAGGCACCGGCAGGACCGGCGACGCACCCTGCGGATGCGGCCCCGGCCGATGGAGGAGGACCCTATGACCGCTTCGGAAACGCCGCCCGAGCCGGGTGCGCGATGCTGCTGGCGCTGGCCGGCCCGCTCTTTCTGGCCGCCGGACTCGCCGCTGACGGGCTGCAGCGAGGTCTCGAACAATCCGCACCCGCTGGGCTCGGAGAAGACGAACACGATCTTCGCGCCGATCCTGTCGCGGTCGCCGAAATATCTCGATCCCGCGAGCTCCTATTCGAACGACGAGACGCCGTTCACGTACCAGATCTACGAGCCGCTGTACGGCTATCACTACCTGAAGCGCCCCTACGAGCTCGTCGGCCGCGCCGCCGAGGAGGTCGCGCATCCGGTCTACCTCGACAAGGCAGGCAAGGTGCTGGAGGGCGACGCGCCGGGCGAGGACGTCGCGGAGACGCAATTCATCATCAAGCTGAGGCCGGGCATCAAGTTCGCGCCGCACCCGGCGTTCGCCAGGAATGCGCAGGGCGAGTACGCGTATCACAACATGAAGCGCGAGGACGTCGCCGACAAGTACAAGGTCACCGACTTCAAGCGAAACCGGCACGCGCGAGCTGACGGCGGACGACTATGTGTACGGCGATCAGGCGCCTCGCGACGCCGCGGATCAAGTCGCCGTCGTTCTCGACGATGTCCGACTACATCGTCGGCACTGAAGGAATACGGCGAAAGGATCGTCGCCGCCGACAAGGAGCTGCGCAAGGGCCTGGCGCCCACCGATCGCGACCTGCCGTTCCTCGACTTCAGGGAATATTCGTTCGCCGGCGTCGAGGCGCTCGACACGGACACGCTCAAGATCCGCGTGATCGGCAAGTATCCGCAATTCAAGTACTGGCTGGCGATGACGTTCCTGGCGCCCGTCCCGTGGGAAGCCGAGAAGTTCTATGCGCAGCCCGGAATGGCCGAGAAGAACCTCACGCTCAATTTCTGGCCCGTCGGCACCGGCCCGTTCATGCAGACCGAGTACATCGAGAACCGGCGGCACGTGATCGAGCGCAATCCGAACTTCCGCGGTGAGCCGTATCCCTGCGAAGGCGAGCCCGGCGACAAGGAGAAAGGGCTATCTCGACGATTGCGGCAAGACGATGCCGTTCGTCGACAAGGTGGTGTTCGACCTCGAGAAGGAAGGCGTGCCGCTGCAGGCGAAGTTCCTCCAGGGCTACTACGATTCGCCGGCCATCGAGCGGCTCGACTACGGCACGGCGATGATCGTCGCGATGAGCGACGACAAGAAGAAGGACAAGGAATACAAGGAGAAGGGCATCAAGCTGCCGACGACGATCGAAGCGAACAACTGGTACATCGGCTTCAACTGGCTCGACCCGGTCGTCGGCAAGGGCGACACGCCGGAGCAGCAGGAGCGCAATCGCAAGCTGCGGCAGGCGCTGTCGATCGCCATCGACTGGGAAGAGCACATCGCGATCTTCGAGCGTGGCCAGGGCGTCGCCGCGCAGGGCCCGCTGCCGCCGTCGCTCTTCGGCTATCGCGAGGACGGGCCGTCTGCCTTCAACCCCGTCGTCTACACGCGCGGCGCCGACGGCAAGCCCGATGCGCCGTTCGATCGACGAGGCGAAGAAGCTCCTTGCCGAGGCGGGCTATCCCGACGGCCGCGATGCGAAGACCGGCAAGCCGCTGGTGCTCAACTTCGACTATCAGTCCGCGGCCACGCCCGGCGTCAAGGCGCTGCTCGACTGGTACACGAAGCAGTTCGCGAAGATCGGCGTCCAGCTCGAGGTCCGCGCGACCGACTACAACCGGTTCCAGGACAAGATGACCAAGGGCTCGGCCCAGATCTTCTTCTGGGGCTGGCTCGCCGACTATCCCGACGCCGAGAACTTCCTCGTTCATGCTCTACGGGCCGAACTCGAAGGCGCTCACCAACGGCAACGGCGAGAACAACACGAACTACCAGAATCCCGCGTTCGACAAGCTCTTCGAGAAGATGAAGTTCCTGGAGGACGGGCCGGAAAAGCAGAAGCTCATCGACCAGATGATCGAGACGGTGCAGAACGACGCCGTCTGGAGCTTCGGGTATTTCCCGACGTCGGCGGCCGCTTTCCAGCAGTGGATCAGCAACGGCAAGCCGACGCAGATCGTGCGCAATCACATCGGCTACCTGCGGCTCGATCCGGAGCTCCGCGCGCAAAAGATCGCCGAATGGAACAAGCCCGTCTGGTGGCCGATTCCGCTGATCGCGTTCGGCGTCTTCGCTCGCCATCGTCCCGGCATGGTTCGCCTGGCGGCGGCGCGAGCGCGAGACCGCGGCGCGCACGCTGGCGGCCGAGGGCGCCGCGCTGTGATCCATTACATCCTGCGCAGGATCGGCTACGGCGTGCTGATCCTGATCGGCGTCAACCTGTTCACGTTCCTGCTGTTCTTCACCGTGAACACGCCGGACGACATGGCGCGGATGAACATCGGCGGCAAGCGCGTGACGCAGGACGCGATCGAGAAATGGAAGGTGGAGCGCGGCTACGACAAGCCGCTGTTCTGGAACTGCGAAGGAGGAGGGGACGCGGAAGCTCACGAACACCATCTTCGTCGAGCGCTCGGTGCAGCTCTTCGCGTTCGACTTCGGTGCGTCCGACAGCGGGCGCGACATCGGCTACGAGCTGAAGCGCCGCGTGGGGCCGTCGATTGCGCTCGCCATCCCACGTTCATCCTCGGCATTTTCGTCGTGATCGTGTTTTCGCTGCTGCTCGTGTTCTTCCGCAATACGTACCTCGAGTTCTGGGGCGTGACGCTCGCCGTGTTCCTGCTGTCGATCTCGTCGCTGTTCTACATCATCGTCGGGCAGTTCTTCTTCAGCAAGCTCCTGAAGCTCGTGCCGATTTCCGGCTTCGCGGGCGGCGCCGATCTCGGTCGTGTTTCTCGCGCTGCCGATCCTCATCGGCATCACCTCGCGACTGGGCGGCGAGGCGCTGTTCTACCGGACGATGTTCCTCGAGGAAATCGGCAAGGATTACGTGCGCACCGCGCGCTCCAAGGGGCTGTCCGAGACGGTCGTGCTGTTCCGCCACGTGCTGCGCAATGCGATGCTGCCGATCCTCACCAGCACGGTCGCCGTGCTGCCGCTCCTGTTCCTGGGCGCGCTCATCATGGAATCGTTCTTCGGGATCCCGGGCCTCGGCAGCTACACGATCGACGCGATCAACGCGCAGGATTTCGCCGTCGTGCGCTCGATGGTGTTCGTGGGCTCGGTGCTCTACATCGTCGGCCTCATCCTGACCGACATCTCGTACACGGTCGCCGATCCGCGCATCCGGCTCGCGTAGATGAAGCTCGTCTTTCTCGCCACCGACGTCGCGCTCTACGGGCTCGTCGTCGCGATCGCCTTCTACGTCTGGCACGCGCTGCGCACGCCGACGCTGCGCCAGACGTGGCGCAGCGTGCTGCACGACGCCGTCGCGATGTCCGCGGCGGTGGTGCTCCTCGCCTTCCTCACCGTGGCGATGCTCGATTCGCTGCATTTCCGCTCGCTGCTGCCGCCTGCGCCGGGTGCGGCGGCGGATGCGGCGGCCGCCTACTCGACCCGAACGCTGTCGGTGCTCGACTGGCTGCTCGAGAAGCCGCGCGAAGCCCGCGAGAAATCGTACTCGGTCCCGCTTGGGACGCACGGATACGCGAAGGAATCGATCATCGTCGACGGCAAGTCGATCCGCGACTATCCGCGGCTGCAGTTCGGCGGCGCCCACCTCAAGGATACCGATGCCGAATGGGCGAGGGACGTCGTGCGGCGCTCGGTGACGGGCCTCGTCGGCGGCGCGGTCGGCGCGGTCCTCCTGTGGCTCGTCGTGGCCGCGCTCCGCGCACGGGGACGCACCGGCGTGCGGACGTCGCTGGCCGCGATCTGGCATCGAAACACGGAAGTGCCGTGGCGCGCGATGTTGTGGACGGCCTCGGCACTCGTGGTCTTTGCGGGTTGGGTCGCCGCGCTGTGGCCCGTGTATCACGTGTTCGGCACCGACCAGACCGGCAACGATGTCCTGTTCCAGGCGATGAAGTCGATACGCACGGCGGTGGTGATCGGCTCGCTGGCCACGCTTGCCACGCTGCCGTTCGCGATCGTGTTCGGCATCCTTGCCGGCTACTACAAGGGTCGCGTGGACGACATGATTCAGTACCTGTACACGACGCTGTCGTCGATTCCGTCGGTGCTCCTGATCGCGGCGTTCGTCCTGATGATCCAGGTGTTCATCGACAAGAATCCGCAGATGTTCGAGACCGCGCTGCAGCGCGCCGATGTCCGCCTCTTCCTGCTCTCCGCGATCCTCGGGCTTACCGGCTGGGCGGCGCTCGCGCGTCTCCTGCGGGCCGAAACACTCAAGCTCTCCGAGCTCGACTACGTGCAGGCCGCGCGCGCCTTCGGAGTATCGAGCGCCAATATCATGCGGCGCCACATCCTGCCCAACGTGACGCACGTCGTGCTGATCGTGGCGGTGCTCGATTTCTCGGGACTCGTGCTCTACGAGGCGGTGCTCTCCTACGTCGGGGTGGGTGTGGACCCGACCACGAACAGCTTCGGCACGATGATCAACAGCGCGCGCAACGAGATGTCGCGCGATCCGGTCGTGTGGTGGACGCTGGCGGCGGCGTTCGCGTTCATGGTGGCGCTCGTCCTGTCGATGCAGTTCTTCGCGAGCGCCGTCAACGAGGCCTTCGATCCGCGCGCCCGCGCTTTCCGGGCGCGGCGCCCGAACGCATCGCCCCGCGCGTCCGGGCATCCTGCGCCCGCGGCCGTCGCGGCGAGCGACTGAGTCACGATGCTCGCGATCGAGAGTCTGACCACCGAGATCGATTCGGACGGCGGCCTCGTGCGCGCGGTCGACGCGCTCTCGCTCACCATCTCCCGCGGCGAGACCTTCGCGCTGGTCGGCGAGTCGGGGTGCGGCAAGTCGATGACGGCGCTGTCGATCCTGCGTCTCCTGCCCGATGCCGGCCGCGTCGCCGTCGGGTCGGTGAACGTCGATGGCAACGACATCCTGCAGCTTCCGGAGATGCGGATGCGCGACGTGCGCGGCCATCGGATCAGCATCATCTTCCAGGAGCCGGCGACGAGCCTCAATCCGGTGATGACCGTCGGCCGGCAGATCACCGAAGTGATCGAGCGCCATACGCCGCTCCGAGGCGCTGCGGCCGAGGCCAAGGCGATCGACTGGCTGCAGCGCGTCGGCATCCCGGAGCCTAAACGCCGGGTCAACGATTATCCGTTCCAGATGTCCGGCGGGCAGAAGCAGCGCGTGATGATCGCGATCGCGCTGGCCGCGGAGCCCGCCATCGTCATCGCCGACGAGCCGACCACCGCGCTCGACGTCACGATCCAGGCGCAGATCCTGGACCTCCTGAAGGAGCTGCAATCCGGCGCAGAAGATGGCGATGCTGCTGATCACGCACGACCTCGCGATCGTCGCCAGGATGGCGCATCGCGTCGCGCTGATGTACGCGGGCCAGGTCGTCGAGGTCGCGGAGGCGAAGGAGTTCTTCGCGCGCCCGCTGCACCCGTACGCCGTCAACCTGTTCGAAGCGCTGCCGGATACGGCCAAGCGCGGGCGCCGGCTCGCCTCGATCGCCGGATCGGTGCCGCCGCTCAACCAGGAGTTCGCCGGCTGTCGGTTTGCGGACCGTTGCGGCAACGTGATGGAGCGTTGCCGGTCGACGCCGCCGCTCCTGCGCTGAATTCTCGCCCGGCCATTCGGTGCGCTGTCTCTCTACGACGGCGTCGGCGCCTCCGAGCCCGTGACGCGGATTTTCGGCCAGGATCCCGCGCTGCCGGCCGATCCGCCGCCGGGAGACGTCGTGCTCGACGTGCAGGATTACCGGGTCTGGTTTCCGATAAGGAAAGGGCTCCTGAAGCGCACTGTCGGCTACGTGAAGGCGGTGGACGGCGTGTCGTTCACGATTCACGCCGGGCGCACGCTCGCGCTCGTCGGCGAATCGGGCAGCGGCAAGACCACCGTCGGCAAGGCGGTCTTGCAGCTCCTCCGCGGCGTCGCGAAGATCAGCGGCTCCGCGAAGCTCGATGGCCGGCCGATGGACCAGCTCCACGGCGAAGCGTTGCGCACCGCTCGGCGCGCTGCGCAAATCGTGTTCCAGGACCCGTTCGCGTCTCTCAATCCGCGGATGCGGGTCAACGAGATTCTCGAGGAGGGCGTGGCCTCGCTGCGTCCCGACGTCACGCCCGCGGAGCGCGCGGAGCGCGTGGCCGTGCTTCTGGAGAAAGTCGGTCTGAGGCGCGACGCATTGACGCGCTACCCGCACGAATTCTCCGGCGGCCAGCGGCAGCGGCTCGCCATCGCGCGCGCGCTCGCAGTGGAGCCGAGGTTGATCGTCGCGGACGAGCCGACCTCCGCGCTCGACGTTTCGGTGCAGGCGCAAATTCTCAACCTGCTGAAGCGAGTTGCAGCAGGAGCTCGGCGTCGCGTACCTCTTCATCACCCACAACTTCGGCGTCGTCGAATATCTCGCCCACGACATCGCCGTCATGAAGGACGGCAAGCTGGTCGAAGCCGGGCCGGCGGAGCGCCTGCTCTTTCATCCCGAGCACGAGTACACGCGCACGCTGCTTGCGGCAGTGCCGCGGCTCGCCCGCGCGGCAGCGTGATGGCCGCGACTTGCGCGCGCGGCGGCATGATAGCCGCGACTTGCCCGCGCGGCCTTAGCCCCTCGCCGGGCGAACACCGACTGCGGTAATATCAGCTCCTTTCGCGGCTCGTCACGGGCCGTCACGCGGCGCCCCGGTTTGCCGGAAGCGCCGCCGACCGGGAGGGCAGTGCAAATGCCGGACCCATCCGCCGTGAGCGCGGCGACCGCACCTTCGGCAGGTGCCGCGCAGCCTCTGTCCGGTCCGGACGTCAAGGCGAAAAGCACCAGCATGTCGCGCTTCATCCTGGACCTGATACGGCCGTATCGGGGCTGGCTGGCGATCGTGTTCGCCGCCATGGTGGTGGAGACGGCGATGAGCCTCGCGGGTCCATGGCCGATCAAGGTGATCATCGACAACGTCGTCGGCAGCCATCCGTTGCCGCATTGGTTGAGCTGGCTGTGGGATTTGCCCGTGGCGCAGGACAAGATGGGCCTCGCGCTCCTGGCCGGGATCGCCACGGTCCTCATCGCCGCGATCGGCTCGGCCGCGGACTACATCGACAACTATTACACCGAGAGCGTCGGCCAGTGGGTCGCCCACGACCTTCGCGTGCGCGTCTACGATCACCTGCATCGCCTGTCGCTCACGTTCTACGACCACCAGCAGACGGGACCGCTCGCTGTCGACGATCACGAGCGACGTGGCCACGGTCCAGAATTTCGCCTCGTCGGCAACGCTCGGCATCCTCGTCGACCTGCTTGACGATCGTGATGATGCTGGGGCTCATGTTCTGGCTCGAGTGGGACTTCGCGCTGATCGCCATCGGCGTGACGCCGTTCCTGCTGCTGTTCGTGATGCGGTTCAAGAAGTCGGTGAAGAGCGTCACCCACGAGGTGCGGACGCCGGCAGAGCGACATCGTCGCCGTGGTCCAGCAGGGGCTCGAATCGGTGCGTGTCGTCGAAGGCGTTCGCGCGGCAGGACCTCGAGCAGGGCCGGATGGGCGAGGCGAGCCGGGCGCAGGTGGACGCGGCGCTCAAGGCGCGGCGCGTGAAGTCCCTGTTGTCGCCCGTCGTCAACATCGTCATCGCGCTGTGCACGGCGATCGTCATCTGGCGCGGCGCCGACCGGATCCTCGCCGGTGCGATGACGGTCGGCGCGCTGACGGTGTTCCTCGCGTACCTCAGCAAGTTCTTCAAGCCGGTGCAGGATCTCGCCAAGATGACCAGCTCGATCGCGCAGGCCGCGGTCGGGCTGGAGCGCATCCGCAAGATCCTCGACACCGACGTCGTCATCCCGGAGCGCGCCAACGCGAAGCCGTTGCCGTCGTGCCGCGGCGAAATCACGTTCGAAAACGTGGCCTTCGGCTACGACCCCGAGGCCCCTGTGCTGAAGGACGTGAGCTTCACAGATCACGCCCGGGCCAGCTCGTGGGAATCGTCGGCACGACCGGCGGCGGGAAATCGACCGTCGTGAGCCTCATTCCGCGCTTCTACGACCCGATCGGCGGGCGCGTGCTGATCGACGGCGTCGACCTGAAGGACCTCCAGCTTGCATCCCTGCGCTCCAAGATCGGCTACGTGCTGCAGGACACGGTCCTGTTCCACGGGACGGTGCGCGAGAACATCGCCTATGGCCGGCCCAACGCGAAGGAGGAGGAGATCGTTGCCGCCGCCAAGCTTGCCAATGCCCACGACTTCATCACCGCGATGCCGCACGGCTACGACACGATGGTCGGCGACCGCGGGCTCACGCTGTCGGGCGGCCAGCGGCAGCGCATCGGCATCGCGCGGGCGGTGATCCGCGACACGCCGATCCTGATCCTCGACGAGCCGACCGCCGCGCTCGACACCGAGTCGGAGCGCCTCGTTATCGAAGGGCTGGAGCGGCTCATGAAGGGCCGCACGGTGATCACGATCGCGCACCGGCTCTCCACGATCCGCGACGCGCACAAGATCATCGTGCTCAAGGACGGCGTCGTGCACGAGCAGGGGACGCACGACGAGCTCCTGAAGCTCAACGGCGTCTACGCCGAGCTTCACCACATCCAGTTCGACGCGCCCGCCCCAGGTCACGCCTGACGTCCGCGCGCCCACCCGAAACATCCCGGACCCCATATCGCCATGTCCCATTCCCTGATAGTGCTGCCCGACGACTCCGCCAAGCCCCTCGTGGACGCCATCAACGCCGCGAGGCGGACGCTGCAGATCCGGATGTTCCTCTTCACCGATCCGACGATGCTGCAGACGGTGCTGGCTGCGAAAAAGCGCGGCGTCCATGTTCGCGTCATGCTGAATCCCGCGCGGCGCGACGGCACGAGCGACAATGGCGAGACGCGGGATACGCTCGCCGCCGCGAAGATCGAAGTCCACGACAGCAATCCGGAGTTCGCCCTCACGCACCAGAAGTCGATGGTGATCGACGAGAAGACGGGGTTCGTCGAATCGCTCAACTGGGAGACGCGCGATCTCACCGAGACGCGCGACTACGCCGTCGTCACGGCGCACGACCGCGAGGTCAGGGAAATGATCGCTTGCTTCGAGGCGGACTGGGAGCGGAAGAAATTCGTGCCCCACGGCGAATCGCAGCTCATCTGGTGCCCCAACAACGGGCGCGAGCGCATCGCCGAATTCATCGAGTCGGCCAAGCACACGCTGTGGCTGCAGAACGAGCGCTACCAGGACACGGTCATCATCGAGCGCCTGGTGCGGGCGGCGCGGCGCGGCGTGAAGATCCACATCCTCGCGCGGCCGCCGCACACGCTCAAGAAGGACAAGCTGGTCGAAGGCGTCGGCGGCCTCCGGATCATGCACGACGTCGGGGCCAAGGTGCACACGCTGAAGGGGCTGAAGCTCCACGCCAAGATGATCGTTGCCGATCACAAGCGAGCCGTCGTGGGCTCGATCAATCTCGCCCCCGGCAGCTTCGATGCGCGCCGCGAGCTCGCCATCTATACCGACGCGCATCATGTCGGTCAGCCGCCTTCGGAGGTGGCGCAGCGCGATTGGGACAATTCGAAGAAGATCGATCTCACCGACGAGGGACTCCTCGCCGATCTCGAGAAGCGCAACGCCGCCGGCCGAGGGAGCGGAAATGCTGGTGCTGAAGGGCCACGGCGGCAAAGGCAGAGTGCCCACCCCTGAGGGCAAGGGCTGACCCGGTGCAGTTGCCCGTCGCGCGCGGCATTCGCCGGGCTCCTTCCCGACGGATCGCGCCGACCGGAGTTGCCTGAGCACATGAGCGCCATTGGCGTTTCGTCGATCGTGTTTGCCGGTCGTCGTGGGCGCGACCGCGTTCGGCATTGCGCTCAATCGCGTCCTTCCGGCGCACCATCTGTCGAAGGAATCGAAGGAGATCATCCATCTCGGCATTGGCGTTATCGTCACACTGACGGCGCTCGTGCTCGGCCTCCTGGTAGCGTCGGCGAAGAACTCTTTCGACACGAAGTCGGAGGAGATCAGGCATAGCAGCGTCAAGATCATCGCGGTCGATCGCCTGCTGAGGCAGATGGGTCCCGAGGCCGCGTCGTCACGCGAGCTCCTGCGCGGCTGGATCGACAACAATGCGGCCGCGATCTGGACACCCGAGGGCCGCCGTGTTCCGGTCGAACAGGGGAACATCGAGTGGACGAAGTTCCACGACAAGGCTGCGCAGCATGGTTCCCACCAGACGACGCGCAGCGGCGCTGCAAGCGAAAATCATGGAGCCTGGTCGACGACCTCGCGGAGACGCGCTGGCTCCTGACGGAGCAGACGGTAAGCTCGATCCAGACGCCGTTCCTGCTCGTCCTGGTGCTCTGGCTCGGCATCATCTTCGCGAGCTTCGGCCTGTTCGCGCCGAGAAACTGGACGGTCTATTCGGTGATCTGCCTCTCCGCGCTTTCCGCTGTCGACGGCCGTCTTCCTCATCCTCGAGCTCGATCAGCCGTTCAGCGGCGCCGATCCGCATCTCGGACGCGCCGTTGCACGTTCTGCTGCGCGAAGCTCACCGCTGAGGCACGGCGGAGGTCGTCGAACGTCGCCCAGCTTCGAGTCCGCGCCGTTAGAATTCGACGGTCGAACGCCCGCCGTCCCATGTTGCGATGCGCATCCTCTTGGTCGAAGACGACCTGATGATCGGCAAGACGCTCCACGCCGCCTTGCAGCGGGAGGGCTACGTCGTCGACTGGGTGAAGGACGGGCACGCGGCGAAGCTCGCGCTCGACACGATGGACGATGCCTACGCCCTCGTCCTGCTCGACCTTGGTCTCCCGAAGAAAAGCGGCATTGAGCTCCTGCGCGAGGTTCGCCGCGCCGGCAACAGGTGCGTGTGCTGATCGTCACCGCCAAGGATGACGTCGCCGATCGTGTGGCAGGTCTCGACGCCGGCGCCGACGACTACCTCGTGAAGCCGTTCAGCCGGGACGAGCTCGCGGCGCGGATGCGCGCGCTCCTGCGTCGCGACGTCGCGCGCAGCGACACCGTGCTGCGCAGCGGCGGCATCGCTCTCGATCCGTCGGCGCGCACGGTGACTCGCGACGGCGTGCCGGTCGAGCTCTCCAAGCGCGAGTTCGCGCTCCTTGCCGCGCTCCTGGAGCGGCCGGGAACGGCGCTCTCCAAGGCGCAGCTCGAGGAAAGGCTCTACGGCTGGGGCGACGAGGTCGAAAGCAACGCCGTCGAGGTGCACGTCCACAATCTGCGCCGCAAGCTCGGCGCCGATTCGATCCGCACGATCCGCGGCGTGGGCTACGTGATCGCCCGGCCATGAGCGCGCAGGGCCGCTCCCAAGCGCCCAAGGCAGTCCAATGACGTCGATCCGGAGCGCGCTCCTCGTGCGGTTGCTGCTCGGTCTCGTCGCCGTCGCGGCGCTCGCCACGCTCGCCACGTATATCGAGACCCGGCGCGAGATCGGCGAGCTTTTCGACCTTCAGTTGAAGCAGCTCGCGTATTCCACGCGCATCGACGATCTCCTGCGCGGCCGGCCGCAGCCATCGTCGCCCCGGGAGGGACGCAGCGTCGGAGGCGTTTCCGAGATCGTCACGCAGAGCAATACGTAACTGAACGAAGCATAC
>ERZ1370068.3356-contig-2468_pt1 | contig 11764 bp, 18 predicted proteins | sample MGYA00561227_ERZ1370068 | MGnify/ENA primary metagenome ERZ1370068 (study PRJEB38410, sample SAMEA6850437) | metagenome | study: Metagenomic assessment of the ecological functions of the soil: analysis of the soil microbiota associated with the...
GACGACGAGCCGGCCTCCCACCTGATGCCGCGAACCGTGCGCACAGATCCAGGCGCTCCTGAGCAAGCAGAGCGCCGGCGCTGCGATTCGCACCCGTCGCACCAGGACGCCGGGCGTGACGACGTCTCGAGGTGCCGATCGCCGGCGACGAGCACCGCTTCGTCGAGCGCACCATCCGCATCGCGCCGCTGCCGGCCCCCGGAGGCGGCGCGGCGCGGGCGGCGATTCTGGCCGCCGATCCCCGCCCGCACCGGGCGGGTGATCTGGACGCAGCGGCGGCGCGCGCCTGCCGCGCGACGACGGGCCTCGAGCGCCCGCCAAGTATACTGGGCCGACATGAGCTCTCGCGACTGACTCGGCGTCCTTCTTGGCCTCGTGCGTTCTCTCGGTGGTCGTCACCTCGCGGGACCCCCAGGCGCGAAGCACAGCAAAGCCGACCGAGTCGGCCTCGCGGACCTGCTCGCCAAGTTCGACGCGTACGCGGAATCGTCCCGGCTGCGCTTCGGCGTCCCCGGCATGGCCATCGCCGTCATCCAGGGCAAGACCACGGTCTTCAGCAAGGATACGGCGCGCGCGTGCAGGGCGAGCCGGCGACGGTCGATCACGTCGACGGTCTTCCAGATCGGCTCGATCTCCAAGTCGTTCACGGCCACCGTGATGGGCAGCCTGGTGGACGAAGGCAAGGCCGCCTTCGAGGATCACGTGATCGACCGGTATCCCAGCTTCCAGATGTACGACCCGTGGGTCACCCGGGAGTTCATGATCTGGGACCTCATGGCGCAGCACAGCGGCATGGCCCCCTACGCCGGGAGACAGCGCGGTCACGATTGGGTTCACGCGGCAGGACTTCGTCAACGGACTGCGCCACCTGAAGCCCGTCTCCAGCTTTCGGTCGGAGTTCGCGTACGTCAATAATCTCTGGCTGGCCGTCGCCGCGCTGCAGGAGACGCTCACGGGTCGCACGTGGGAGGATCTCGGTCGCCGCGCGAGTCTTCACGCCGCTCGGCATGACCTCGGCGACCACCACCGTCGACGGGCTGCTCAGCGGGCGCCAACGTGGCCTTGCCCCACATCCTGGTCGACGGCGTGCCGACGCCCACGCGCGCGGACTTCTGGGACATCGATGCCGTGTACACCTTCAGCCCGGCGGGCGGCATCAATGCCAACGTGCTCGACATGGCCAGCTACGTCATCGCGCACCTGAACCAGGGCGCGTTCCGCGACAGGACCATCCTCAAGCCGGAGACGGCACGGTGGCTGCACGATCCGAAGACCATCATCACCGTGAAGGGTCCGGCGAACGTCCAGCGCGGGCCCTCGCGCAGGGGCCCGCGTTCTACTGCCAGGGCTGGCTCCGACAGCTTCTCTCGCCGACTCCGCTGGTCTGGCACAATGGCGGGACCATCGGCTCGAAGGCCGTCGTCGCGTTCACGCCGGACGGCGATCTGGGCCTGGTGGTCCTGAGCAATCTCGACGGCACGGACCTGCCGGAAGCGCTGATGTACTACCTGTACGACCTCTACCACGCGCGGCCCGCGAAGGACTATGCCGCCGAGTTCCTCGCCGATGCCAAGGCGCGGGCCGAGGCCGGCAAGTTCCCGCCCCGCCGGCGACGCCAGCTCCGGGACGGGACCCGATGGCCTACGCCGGAACCTACCGCAGCCCGTACTACGGGCCGCCTCGCGGCGGACGTGCGGGACGGCACCCTCCTGCTGACCGTGGGCCCCCGAAAGACGCCCGTTCGGCTGAAGCACTGGGACGGCGATACCTTCGCCATCTCCCCTGCCCGGCTATGGCGCGCCCAAGTACACGGATGGCTTCGTGACCTTCGTGTTCGGCGAGGCGGGCCAGGCGCTGGAGCTGCGCTTCATCCGCGGATTCGACGATGCCGCCGACGGGCGATTTACCCGCGCGGCGGACCGGTAGCCATCTCTGCTATGCTCGGGCGCATCCGGAGGTGTTCGACACCATGAGCTTCGACTACGCGAAATACTTCGGCGAGATCAAGCTGACCCACGACCTCCTCACCAAGAAGGAGGAGCGGTCGTGGCTCCTGAAGCCCCCTCGCGACGGCGAGCGCCACGACATCGTCCTCTACCTGGGCTGCAACGTGCTCCGCACCTCGCACATGGTCCAGACGGCCACCGCCATCTTCGACCGGCTCGGCCTGGACTACGTGGCCGCCGGCGGCCCGACGTATTGCTGCGGCATCCAGCACCACCGCCGCGGCCAGGAGGCCTCGGGTGAGCGCTACGCCAACCACACGGTCGAGCTGCTCCAGAAGATGGCGCCGCGCGAGGTCGTCATGTGGTGCCCGTCGTGCATCCAGTTCTACGACGAGGTGCTCGAGGCCGAGCTGCCGTTCCCCAAGCGGCACACCGCCGAGTTTCTCGCCGACCGCCTGACCGCGGCGAGTTCACGTTCACCCAGCCCGTCGAGGCCACCGTCGCGCTGCACTATCACCGCGCGAGCGAGCCGCGGCAGCGTGAGGGCATGGCCGCCCGCCGGCTCCTCGCCGCCATCCCGGGCGTGAAGGTCGTGGAGTTCGAGCCCGACCTGCGATGGGGCCGGACGTGCACGCCGGCGCTGAAGGAGCAGCTCGGGCCCGAGGCGTGGCAGCAGATGGTGCTCGACGACATCGATCGGGCGCTGGCCGCCGGGGCCACCCACATGGCTGGCATCTACCACGGGTGTCACCGCGATCTCTGCCGCTTCGAGACCGAGCGCCCGATCGTGTTCGAGCACTACCTGACGCTCTTCGGGCGCGCGCTCGGCATCGAGTTCGAGGACACCTACAAGAAGTACATGCAGTGGGGCGACCCGGAGCGGATCCTCGAGGACATGACCCCTGCATGGCCGCCAACGGCGTCACCCCCGACGCGGGCGCGCGGGCTCGTCATCAAGACCTTCTCAACCAAGGCCTGAGGAGCGACACACCATGGCGACGATCGCGCCTGCGATGAAGGCCGTGTTCGCGGCGGAGCACGACGTGCCGGTGCCGTACATGCAGCGGACCCGTGACTACTATCTCGCCCTGGGCTTCGCCGCGTATCGCTGGGCTCACTTCGTCGAGGCGCCGTTCGCGCCGCTGCGGACGCCGCTGAGTCAGGCTCGGGTCGGGCTGATCACCACCGCCGCGCCCTACCAACCGGAGGCCGGCGACCAGGGTCCGGGGGCGCCCTATAATGCCGCCGCCAAGTTCTACCAGGTGTATTCGATCCCGACGGAGACCGAGCCGGATCTACGAATCTCGCACGTCGGTTACGACCGCCTGCACACGTCGGCCAAGGACATCAACACGTATCTCCCGCTGGCGCGCCTGAAGGACGCGGTGGCGGCGGGGCGGATCGGGTCGCTGGCGCCGCGGGTCCACGGGGCGCCGACCAATCGCAGCCATCGGGTGACGATGGAGACCGATGCGCCCGAGCTCCTGCGCCGCTGCTCAGGAGGACGGCGTCGACGCCGTCGTGCTCGTTCCGAGCTGACCCGTGTGCCACCAGACCGTGGGTCTGGCTGCCCGGCACCTCGAGGCACACGGCATCCCGACCGTGATCATGGGCTGCGCGAAGGACATCGTCGAGCACTGCGGCGTCCCGCGCTTTCTGTGGAGCGATTTCCCGCTCGGCAACCCGCCGGGCGGCCGTTCGACTTCCAGTCCCAGGCAGAGACGCTCGAGCTCGCGCTGCGAGTCCTCGAGACCGCGCCGGCCGCTCGACCACCGTGCAGTCACCACAGCGCTGGACGCCCGATGCGGAATGGAAGAAGGACTTCAACGACCTCTCGAAGCTCTCACATGGATCAGATCGCCGAGCGGCGCAAGGAGTTCGAGGTGGTGAAGGCCGTCGCGAAGTCCAAGCGCGAGGGGACATGAGCAAACCGTTCGCCGGCGTCCGCATCCTCGACTTCACCCGCTACCTGGCGGGTCCGTACGGCACCTATCAGCTCGCGCTCCTCGGCGCCGACGTGGTGAAGATCGAGTCGCAGGAGGGCGACGAGACGCGCGGGCAGCTCGCCGACAAGAAATGGGCGGAGCGCAAGATGGCCCCGTCCTTCCTGGCGGTGAACGGCAACAAGCGCAGCATCACGCTCGATCTCCGGAAGCCGGAAGCCGTGGAGATCGTCAAGCGGCTCGTGGTCGGCGCCGACGTCGTGTGGGAGAACTTCCGCGGCGGCGTCATGGACCGCCTCGGCCTCGGCTACGAGGCGCTCTCCGCGATCAATCCGCGGCTCATCTACTGCGGGGTCTCGGGCTTTGGCCGGACGGGACCGGAGAAGGCGACGGCAGCCTTCGACGGCAAGCTGCAGGCGATGTCGGGGATCATGTCCATCACCGGCGAGCCTCGCCAATGGCCCGACGCGAGCGGGGTTCGCGATCTGCGACACCATCGGCGGCGTGACGGCGGCCCTCGCCGTCGCGAGCGCGCTCTTCCAGCGCACGCACACCGGGCGCGGGCAACTCGTGGACGTCGCCATGCTGGACGCGGCGCTCGCCTTCATCCCCGGCCCCGTCTCCGAGTACACCGTCGCGGGCATCGAGCAGCGCCAGATCGGCAATGGCTCGGTGAGCCGCAAGGTGACGGCGAATCGCTTCCGGACGCGCGACGGCTTCATCGTGCTGGCAGTGCTCACCGAGAAGCAGTTCACGAGCCTCATGAAGGCGCTCGGGCGGCCCGACGCGCTCGCCGATCCGCGGTTCGTGGATTGGCCCGCGCGCACCGCGAACGAGCGCGGCGCTGCGCGAGATCATCGAGACCGCGCTGGCGACCGACGACCCCCGGACCTGGGAGGCGCGCCTGACCGCAGCGGACGTGCCGTGCGGCTCCATCTGAAGATCCACGAGATCGTCGACCACCCGCAGCTCGAGCACCGCGACGTGCTCCAGACCATCGACTCGCGCTACGGGCCGATGAAGCTCGTCGGCGCCGGATTCCGCCTCGAGCACGGCAGCCCGGGCATCGACCGGGAGCCGCCGACGCTGGGCGAGCACACCGGCGAGATCCTGAAGGAGGCCGGCTACAGCGATGACGAGATCGAGCGGCTGCGGCGGGACGCGCGGTGATCTGAGCCATGCTGCGCACGCGCATCTGCGCGCTGCTGGGCATCGAGCACCCCATCGTGCTGGGCGGGATGGGAAACGCCACCTCGCCCGAGCTCGTGGCCGCGGTCTCCACGGCGGGCGGCCTCGGCGTGCTCGGCGCGACCCGGCAGAATCCGGAAGAGCTGGCCCGCGATGCCGCGGCCATCCGCGCCGCGACCACCCGGCCCTTCGGGCTCAACCTGCTCCTGTTCATGGAGCGCCCCGGCCAGTACGACGCATTGCTGGCCGCCCGACCCAAGGTGATCTCCACCGCCTGGGCCGCGCTCGAGCAGGACCTCGGCGGCTACGTCTCGCGGGCCCACGCGGTCGGCGCGCTGGCGATGCACATGATCTCGACGGTGGCCGAGGCGAAGGTCGCCGCCCGCGCCGGCGCTGGACATCATCGTGGCGCAGGGGACGGAGGGCGGCGGACATATCGGGCTCATGGGCACGATGCCGCTGGTGCCGATGGTGGTGAGCGCGGTGGCGCCGATCCCGGTGCTGGCCGCGGGCGGCGTGGCGGACGGCCGCGGCCTCGCGGCGGCCCTGGCCCTGGGCGCCGACGGCGTGCTGCTGGGCACGCGCTTCCTGGCCACCGATGAATCGCCGATCGCGAAGGGCTTCAAGCAAGCCATCCTCGACAGCGACGGCCACGACACCCTGGTGACCGATATCCCGGACGTGGCCAGCGGCAATAGCCTGGCCCGGCGCCTACGTGCGCGTGCGGCGCAATCGGTTCATCGAGGAGTGGATGGGACGCGACAACGAGCTGCGCCGCCGGCGGGTGGAAGTGAACGCCCAGATCCGCCAGGCCGCGCAGGCCGGCGACCCGGATCGCGGCGCGGTCATGATCGGCCAGACCGCGGGCCTGATCGATCGCATCGAGCCCGCCGCCGACCTCGTGCGGCAGATCAGCCGGGACGCCGAGGCCATCCTGCGCGAGCGGCTGCCAGGCCTCCTCGCCTGAGCCCCGCCCCGAAGCATGAGCCTGCTGTTCGGCCCGCTGCGCCAGATGGGCTACGTGGTGCGCGACATCGAGGGGGCCATGCGCCACTGGATCGACGTCTGCGGCGTCGGGCCCTGGTTCTACGCCGAGCGCCTGCCGCTGACCGCCTTCTCCTATCGCGGCGCCCGCCACGACGGCATCCATCTCTCGGTCGCGCTCGCCAATTCGGGCGACGTGCAGCTCGAGCTGATCCAGCAGCGCTGCGAGACGCCGAGCATGGGCCGCGACTTCCTGGCCGCGGGCCACGAGGGCCTGCAGCACTGGTCGAGCTGGCCGGAGGACTACGACCTGCTCTATCAGCGGGCGCTCGCCAATGGCTATCTCATCGGCCAGGAGGGTGACAGCCCGCGCGGGCGCTTCGTCTATTTCGCGGACGAGGGCCATCCCGGCACGGTCATCGAGATGGCGGAGCTGACGCCGGCGCGCCGCCGCATCTTCGACCAGATCCGCGCGGCCGCCCAGGACTGGGACGGCGCCGACCCAATCCGCCGTCAGTGGCCGACCTGAGCGGCGCCCTGCGCCATACGCCCCGTTAGGAACGAAGGGCGGCCTTGACCGCCCCCGCCAGACCGACACTACGGGCGCGGCGCTTTGCCGGCGCGATCGGCTCGACGAACACGTCCTCGAACGAGAGACCGCGCCGCCCCTTGACGAAGTACCGGCGGCTCGCGCGGATCTGACGCATGAGGACAGGATCGCTGAGCACGTCGACGGTCTCCTTCAGCCGCTCGTACTCGGCGTGGTTGACCAGCCGCCGCCGGCTTGCCTTTGCGGGTCACGACCGATCTCCTCCTCGCGAGTCTTGACTGCGACGATCAGCTCGGGGCGACAGGCCTTCGCGACGAATGGCCGGATTCCCGCCATTCAGCAACTCCCGCAATCCAGCTCCCCGGTCTCCTCGGCGTCCGAACGTCCGGGCCGCGCGGCCGCCCGAGACGGGACGGCCGCGCGGACCGATCGGGCGTCGGTACAAGACGTGCGCGGAGGCTAGGAGCCCGTCGGAGAAACCCGCCTAGAGCGATGAGAAGGGTCCAGCTGCGAGGCGGCGCCCGAAGGCAGCCGGCGAGGCGTACTTTCCGTACGTTGAGCCGTGCTGTCGAGGGCGCCAACGACGCAGATGGGCCCTTATCATCGCTCTAGGAGCGCTGTCGGAGAAACCCGGCTAGAGCGATGAGAAGGGGTCCAGCTGCGAGGCGGCGCCCGAAGACCGGGCGCGAGGCGTAGTCGCTCTACGTTGAGCGCCCGGGCGAGGGCGCCAACTGAAGCAGATGGGCCGCTTATCATCGCTTCTAGGCGCGGTCAGAACAGCTTGAGGGCGAGGGCGCCGTGCGTGGTGGCCGCCCCGGCCCGGAGGGCGGCCGACAGCAGCGCGGATTCCGTGACTTCCTCCCGCGTGGCGCCCGCGGCCTGGCGTTCCTGGTGTGCACGTCGAGGCAATACGGGCATTGCGTGGTGCACGCGACGGCGATCGCGATCAGCTCGCGGTACTTGCGCGGAATCTTGCCGTCGTCGCGGCCCACGATCGAGTCCAGCTCGACGAAGCCCTTGAACTCCGCGGGGCCAGCTTCTTGAACTCGCCGAGGGCCTTCAGGTCATCCGAGTCGTGGTAGTGGCTCATGGCGCGATCCTTTCCTGGTCGATCGGTGATTGAACACATCGTGACGGTAGCGCCACCGGCGCTGCCGAATCCTGATGACATCGAGAATAGATCATGATGACGCGACGTGCCACCCCGGCGCGGAGGTATGACCGTGCGGCGGACCGTACCTCAGCAGATGGGCCTTTTCAGCATCCTGCTAGTGTCCGGAGTCAGAAATCATCGACTCACGGCGCCGGGCGGGGCCAGGGGTCCTCTCCGCGGGACCGTGGCTTCCTGCTCATCGCCGAAACCTCAGCCAATCGATCTCGTGGCCCTTTGAGTGCCGCAACGGGTCGCGATTCAGCGTGCCGCGGGAGGCCCTGGCCCGCGCGGCCGTGTCAGCACAGTCCTGACTCAGGACACTAGCCCCTCGCACGCCGCAAGGCGCGCCGCCAGGAAAGTCCGCTCGCGCGCATTGTCGGCGAGATCGAGCGCCCGCCGGTACTCGCGGGCCGCCTCCGCCCAGCGCCCGAGTCGACGGAGGAAATCGGCGCGGGCGGCGGGCAGAAGGTGGTAGTCGCGCAGCGCCGCGGCGTCGAGCTCGTCGAGGGCGCTGAGCCCGGCCTCGGGCCCATCCGCCAGGCCGATCGCCACCGCGCAGTTCAGCTCGATCACCGGCGAGGGCGCGACCCGGGCGAGGGCCCGGTAGTGCGCGACGATCAGCCGCCAGTCGGTCGCCTCCCAGGAGGCCGCGCGCGCATGACACGCGGCGATGGCCGCCTGGAGCTGATAGGCGCCGGCGCGCTCGATCACCCCGCGCGGTCGAGATACGCGAGGCCGCGGGCGATCCGTGCCCGATCCCAGCGGGCGCGGTCCTGATCGGCGAGCAGGACGAGGTTGCCGCCGGCGTCGGTGCGCGTCCACCGCCCGCGAGGCCTGCAGCTCCATCAGCGCGACCAGGCCCAGGGCCTCGGGCTGCTCTGGCATCAGCTCGAGGAGGATCTCACCGAGGCGAAGCGCCTCCCGGCAGAGGTCGTGGCGCACGAGGGCCTCGCCCGTATGGGCCGCATAGCCCTCGTTGAAGATGAGATAGACCACCGCGAGCACAGCGGGCAGGCGTGCTGTCAGATCGTCCCCCTGGGGCACCTCGTAGGGCAGGCGGCGGTCGCGGATCGCCCGCTTCGCGCGCACGAGGCGCTGCGCGATCGTCGGCTCGGACACGAGGAACGCGCGGGCGATCTCCCCCGTCGAGAGACCGCCGACCAGGCGCAGGGTGAGCGCGACGCGGCTGTCGGCGGGAGGCCCGGATGGCAGCACGTGAAGATCAGCCGGAGCCGGTCGTCGGGAATCGCGTCGGGGTCCATCGGCTCAGGGCCGCCGTCCATCGCGCCCAGCTCCGCCTCGTAGGCGAGCGCGTCGCCGCGTGCCGCGGCCCGCCGCGCGCTGGCGCAGGCGGTCGAGCGCGCGGCGCCGCGCCGTGGTCAGGAGCCAGGCGCCCGGGCGCTCGGGCAGGCCATCGGCGGGCCAGCGCGCCACCGCTTGCTCGAAGGCGGCCTGGGCGATCTCCTCCGCCGCGTCGACGTCGCGCACGATCCGGAGCACGGAGGCGACGAGGCGCGCGTACTCGAGGCGGAACACCTCGGCCACGCGCGCGCGCACGTCGCCCCCAGCATCGGCCGTGTTCCACCGGTCCACGGGCCGATCTTACCTGACCGCGACCTCCTGCCCGGCGATAGCCTCGCGCAACAGCGACGGCGCCGGCGACCCGGTCATGCGGACCGCGCCGAATCCAACCGGACCTCCTTGCGGTGGGCTCAGCGGAGCGAGGCGATGCTCACATCTCCCAGACCGGCCGCACGTCGACGAAGCCGCCTTCGCCGAGCGGAATCTTCTTCGCCCACTCGACGGCTTCCTCCTTGGTGTCGCTCTCGATCAGGTAGAAGCCGCCCAGGGCCTCCTTGGTCTCGGCGAAGGGCCCGTCCATGACCTGGCGCTGCCCGGCCTTCAGGCGGACGCGGCTGGCGTCGCTGTCCGGCCGCAGGCGATCCGCCGCGACCATCTTGCCCTTCGCGCGCAATTCGTCGCCGAAGCGCATGTGCCCTGGATCATGGCGTCCATCTGGGCCTTCGGCGGCGGGGCCTGATCCTGCATCTTGTCGTCGGAGCCGATGAGCAGCATGTAGCGCATGGGAGCCTCCTCGATTGGGCGTTGTACGATCACTCACCGATACGACGACGATCCCCCGGAAATCGACAGCTCAGGTCCGCGCCTCGGTCTTTTTCGGTCGCCTGACTGCCGCTCGCCTGACCGCCGGGGCCGCTCCGCAGCACGCGTGGCCCGCCGGGTCGCTATCGGTCGAGCGAGGCGTCCCAGAACATCAGGTACTCGTCGCGCCGGCCGGCGAACCCGCTTCAGCTTCTTGTTGATCGCCGTGATGTCCGGCTGCTCGTAGAGCCAGATCCAGGGGCAGTCGTCCCAGAGGATCTCCTGGGCCTTCTGGTAGTCGGACCGTACCCTCGCCTCGTCGAAGATTTTCCCGCGCGTCGACGATCAGGCGGTCCACCTCCGGATTGTTGTAGAGCGTCCGGCGAGCGTTCACCGAATAGAAGTGCTCCCCCATCATCTGGTCCGGCTCGGCGGTGACGATGCCCCAGCCGAACATGTAGCCGTCGTACTTCGCCTTCTCGAACTTGGTGATCTCGCTGACGAAGGTGCTCCAGGACGGATTCTCGAACACCACCTTGAACCCGACGGCATCAGGTAGCCGGCGATCGCCTCCCCGACCTGCTTGTCCATCAGGTACCGGCCGTTCGGCGCGCCGAAGTTGAACGTGGCGCCCGAGGCGCCCGCCTCGGCGAGGAGCTTCTGGCACGCCCCGGATCGTACGGGTAGGGCGTGAGACCGGTGTGGAAGGCGAAAACACCCGAGGGCAGCGGCGCGCGCGCGACTGGCGCCATGCCGCTGAAGATCCCCTTGGTGATGGCCTCGCCGGTCGATGGCGTAGTTCATCGCCTGGCGCACGCGCTTGTCATTGAAGGGCTTGTGGTCGGTGCGCAAGCTCACGAAGATCACGCGGTTCGACGGGACGTTTATCACCTGCAGGCTCGGTTGTTGCGGAGGGTCGCCACCTGATCGGGTGGCACATTGTTGATCATCATGACCTCACCCGCTTCGAGCGAGGCGAGACGCGTGCCGTTCTCCGGAATGAACCGGATCCGCATCCGGCCGAAGCTCGACTTCTTCCCCAGTAGGCCGGGTTCGCTTCCATCAGGACGTGCTGGCCCGGCCGGTACTCCACGAGCGCATCTGGCCCGTGCCCACCGGGCTGGTGGGAAAAGCGGTCGCCGAGCTCGCGGATGGCGCGGGGCGACAGCGCCATCGCCTGCGTCGCGTTGCGCAGAGCGCGGCCGGTTCGAGGCGTTCGGTGACGAGGCTCCACGGTGTGGGGATCGGGCATCCGGAACTGCTTCACGACATTGAGCTGGCTCCGCCACGGCGAGCGGGAGGTCGGCGCCGAGTAGTGCTCGAACGAGACCTTGACCGACTCTGCCGTGAAGTCCTCTCGACTGGGAGACTGACCCCCTTGCGCAGGTGCCAGCGCATGGTCGTGGGATTCACCTGCTCCCACTTGAGCACCAGCCAGGGAACGGGGTTGATGCGCTCGTGCGCCACAGAAAGGGATCGTGGATATTGTGGAAGATCGACCAGCCGGGCGCGCCGCCTCGACCGCGCGGGTCCATGTGCCCCGGGTCGATCGAGAAAGCCACCACCAGCTCGGGCGCCTGCGCCGCCGCGCGTCGGGGACGATGCCCGAGCCGACTCCGCGGCGCCACGGCGCCCGCCCGCCGCGCCGAGCTTGAGCACCTGGCGCCGGGTCGTGGCCGGGCCCGATTCTGCGCGTCGCACTGTCGTCCGCCGCTCCGTCGGCTCATGTCGCCCTCCCTGTCTCAGCTAGAACACTCGGCAGGGGGCTCCGCCCGGCTTCCGATGCCTCCCCCGGCGGCGGATTGCGCCGGCGGAGCCGGCGCTCAGCGTGGGGCTGCGCAGGACGACTGACAGGCGAACTGCACGGCTTCGCGCGGCCTATCGCGGCCCAATCCCG
>ERZ1370068.1490-contig-11388_pt1 | contig 11757 bp, 17 predicted proteins | sample MGYA00561227_ERZ1370068 | MGnify/ENA primary metagenome ERZ1370068 (study PRJEB38410, sample SAMEA6850437) | metagenome | study: Metagenomic assessment of the ecological functions of the soil: analysis of the soil microbiota associated with the...
GCGTCAGCTCTACGAATTCGAGAACTGACAACCGGGAACCTTTTTCCGTAATCCCGACGAGGACAGACCACTAGGCTAGAACTTCTGCGGGAACTGCTTGATGCGCGGCTTCACCCGTAGCCGATTCCCAGTTCCGCCGCCACCGCTGCCAGCCGCGCGTCCGTCGTCCACAGTTTCAGACGCCCAACGAGCGCCGACGCCAGCAGATGTGCATCGATCCATCCGACACCGCGCCCGTGCAGGCGTCTGCCCTGCACGAATGCAACGACGTCGTCGTGAGCCACTACTGGTGCCTGGCGCATCTGCTCGTAGTCGTTCAACAGTTGCTCACGACCACCGACGTCACCGATCGACAACTCCTCCGTACCCGAACGCATGGCCGCTCACTTCGTCGCGGCTCAACAGGCGGTCCAACTCAGCCGCATAGGGAGATCGATTCGAGAGGAAACGGATCCAGACAGAGGTGTCGACGAGAACGATCATGCCGAGCGTTTGGCCGACGGCCGTTCACGTCGCCGTCGAAGTCTCGTGCGCGTTCCGCTCTGATCCACGCAGCGCCCTGGAGACGCTCGTACGCCCCGCGCCGGACCAGCGCCTCCAGACCAAGACGAACGGTATCGGTGTCGGTCCGAGCGCCGGACGCAGACTTCGCGTCCCGCAACAGACTCTCGTCGATATGGAGCGTCTTTTTCATACATACGATTGTGCCAACCGCATATGGCCCTCGGCCGCCTGCTTCTCAAAGCGCAGGCCTCCGCAATGTCGGAGGGACTCCGGTAAAAGCGTACAACCCGGATCCGCCAACGCGGCCCCACGCTGATTCAAGAAACGGACGGCCTTCGCCCGCCGCTAATCTATGCAGATCGAACGCCACACTTATGATTCACACAGATGGCAGACGGGATGCACAGGTCGGAACAACCATCGAGAAGCGAGGCTCGACATGCGCTCGGTCAGTCACCGGTATGCGCGAGGAACGGCATCGGCCACGATGCTCGTGCTCCTCAGCGTCGCGGCTTTCGGCGCAAACGCCCGCGCCGCCCGATTCCTCGAATCAACAACCGGTCAGCGGCGCGCCGAGTTCACCCTGACCATTCACGTCGGCGACGCCGATTTGCTGTTCGGCGGCTTCATCGACGCCACGGCGATCCGGCGGACCGTCAATACCGGCAGCGGGCTTGGCACGTCGTTCGGAACCATCCCGTTCGGCAATACGGTGCAGGGCCACATGAACGACACGCAGTTCTCGTCGCAGAACTCGCGCCTCACGCTGCAGGCGACCAGCAAGGCCGGCACGGCCGATCTGAAGGGGGTCCCTCGAAGTGGACTTCCTCGGCAACGCGCCGAACGGCCTCAACGTCACCGCGAACTGCCAACACGCTGCGGATGCGCGTCTTCTGGGGCCAGTATCGGCAGGGCGCGTTCGAGTTCCTCTGCCGGTCAGTCGTGGAGCCTGATGACGCCGAATCGCAACGGGCTGTCGCCGGAGACGGCGGACGTGTTCTTCAGCCAGACAGTCGATCCGAATTATCAGATGGGACTGACATGGGGACGGACGATGCAGTTCCGGCTGACGACGCATCCCAACGACACCTTTACCGCGGCGGTCTCGATCGAAAACCCGGACCAGTATGTTGGCGGCGGCGTCAGGCTGCCGGCGGGATTTCCCGCCGGCGAGGTCGATACCGGCGCCGCGGTCAATGACGTGCCGAATCCGTTTCCCGACATCATCGGCAAGATCGCGTTCGACCCGAAGATCGGCCGCACCCATCAGCACATCGACGCCGCCGTGCTCGTGCGCAACTTCAAGACCTACAACCTCGGCACTGATACGACGTTCAGGCAAGACCGCGATCGGCGGCGAGCTGACCGCCGCCATCGAGCCGATTCCCTCGGTTCGCCTGGTTGCCACCGGCTTCTATTCCTCGGGCGGCGGCCGCTACATCGCCAATACCGAATCTGCCCGACTTCATCGTCAACCACGACGCCAGCATGACGCTCGGTGACGACCTGGTCGTCGTTGATCGGCACGGAGATTCAGGCCGGCAGCAAGACGAGCCTGTCATGCGCTACTACAGCGCGGCGCACGCCGATCCCGCCGTCACCACCGATGTCGACGGCAGCGCGATCGGATTTGGTGTGCCGGGATCGACCGCGGCGAACGAGCAGATCGCCGAAGCGACGGCCGGCCTCATCCACGACTTCTTTCGCGACCCGAAGATCGGCGGCATCCAGTTCATGGCGCAGCATCTCACGTGCGGCGCACGCCCTTCTCCGTACCGCCTGGCACGCCGGCAGACGCGTCCGTGAACATGCTCTATTTCAACGTGCGGTATTTCCTGCCATGAATGTCCGCCAAGGAGGCAACCGATGCGATCCGCGATGATGCGAACGCTTGTCGGCGCGGCCCTGTGCAGCGCCGTCGCCGGAGCCCAGGACACGGTGCCGTCGGCCGCGGCCGTGCTGCGCGAGCTGAAGGCCGGCAACGACCATCACGTCGCCAAACGGTATCAGCATCCGCACCAGACCGCCGCGCGCCAGCGCGAACTCGCCGCGACGCAGCATCCGCACGCGATCATCCTGAGCTGCGCCGACTCCCGCGTCGCGCCGGAGATCATCCTCGATCAGGGCCTGGGCGACTTGTTCGACGTCCGCGTGGCCGGCAACGTCGCCAGCGACACCGAGCTCGCCAGCATCGAATATGCGGCCGCTGCATCTCCACACGCCGCTGCTCGTGGTCATGGGCCATCAGAAGTGCGGCGCGGTGACGGCCGCGGCGGAAAGCGGTGAAGCGGAAGGCCACCTGCCGTCGCTGCTCGCGCTGATCCGCCCGCCGTCGAACGCGCGAAGAGCGCAGCCCGGCGATCTCATCGACAACGCGGTCCGGATCAACGTGGAAAACGTCGTGCGGCAAGTCCGCGGTTCGACGCCGGTGTTGGCGGCGCTGGTGGATCGCGGCGCACTGATGGTGGTCGGCGCGGTGTATTCGCTCGACACCGGCAAGGTCGCCTGGCTGCCGGACAGTCAGACCAAGACGATGGCGCGGCTGGAACCGCGCGAATCAGCGCAATGTGCTGGAAGCCGCAGGACGAGAACCAATTAGAACGAGAGGCCAAACCCAGCGGCGTCACGCGCAGCGCCGACCCATATAATCTCGGCATGATCACGCGCCGCTCGTTTCTGACCTGCCGCGGCGTCGGTCCGGTCGGCATCGCGACGCGACTTGATGGAGATCGAGTGAACCTCTGAGCGGCGGGATCGGACGTCGGTATGGTGTTCGCCAAGCGCCTTCGCGAGGAATCCGGCGCGGACGAATCAGGTGCACCGTTCGCATCTGGAAGAATCCGCGCGTCAAAGTGGGCGGCCGCTATCAGATTGACGACGGCCACGTTGTCGTCGACTCGATGACGCCGATCGCGATCACCGATGTCACGCACGACCTGGCCCGTGAATCGGGATTCGCGAGCGTCGAGGATCTGCTCGGCGTCGCCAAACACGGCAGCGGCGACCAGGTGTACTGATTCGGTTCCACTACCTGCCGCCGGGCGCCTGGGACACGGATCGGTGGAAGCCTCGCCGGAAAACCGCGCGGTCATGACGTGAACCGGAGTCGCCCGAATCCCAAATCCCGAATCCCGAATCCCGATCGCATTCACGACTGCCGCAGCGCCACCATCGGATCGACCTTCGACGCGCGCGCGCGCCGGTCCGTACGCCGCGAGGATCGCGACCAGCACGAGCAGTCCAGTCGATGACAGCAACGTGAGCGGATCCTGCGGCGCGACGCCGTAGAGCCGGCTGCCGATCAGGCGCGACGCGGCGTACGCGAACGCGGCGCCGAGTCCGAGGCCAACCGCGATGGTGACAACGGTCTCGCCGAGGATCATCGCGATGACGCGGGCGCCCTGCGCGCCGAGCGCGACGCGAATCGCGATCTCGCCGGTCCGCCGCGCGACGCCGCACGACAGCACGCCGTACAAGCCGATCGCGGCGAGCGCGAGCGCGACGCCGCCGAACACCACGGCGAGCTGCGCGGTGGCGCGATCCTGTGCGGTCAGCGGCGCCATCTGCTCTTCGATCGAGGTCGCGGACAGGATCGGCGCCGCGGCGTCGACCTGCTGAATCGTCTTGCGGACGGCCGCCAGCGCTGGCGCGCCGTCCCTGGACGTGCGGATCAGGAACGTCGGACTGCTCGTCCCGCTGAGCGGCGCCTGCGCGGCGGCGAGGAAGTAGCGCGGCTCGACGCTGTCGCGGAGACTCTGCGTGCGGCCATTCCGGGCGACGCCGACGATCTGACAGGCGGCCGGGTTCTCTTCACGCACCGCGGTGATGCGCATGCCGATCGGGCTGCGCCCGTCGAAGAATCGCCTGGCGAACGCCTCGTTGATCACGCAGATCCTCGGTGCGCTCGCGTGATCGGTCTCGAGGACGTCGCGTCCGAGCCGCGATCGGGACACCGAGCGTCGCGAAGTAGCGCGGGCCGACCAGGTCCAGCGCCGAGCCGCGGTCGTCGTCTGTCGTCGGCGTGTAACCCTCGACGGCGATCGTGGCCGATGATTCACCGCCGCTGAACACGCCGAGCTGCGAGTAGCTCGTCGCGCGGACGCCGGGGATTCGCTGAATCTCGTCGAGCAGTTGACCGAGGACGATCGTGCGGCGCGCCGCCTCGCTGGCGGCCTCACGCAAGTCGACGCGCACGAGCAGCAGTCGCGCCGCCGGAAATCCGAGATCGGCGCGCTGCAGGTTGTAGACGCTGCGTGCGAGCAGGCCGGCGCCGACGAGCAGCGGCAGCGAGAGCGCGAGCTGCAGGCTGACCAGCAATCGACCCGAACGCAGCTGGCCGCGCCGGCCGATCGCGCCGCGACTCTGATCCCTGAGGCCGGCCCCGGCATCATCACCTCGGTGACCTGCCACGCCGGCAGCACGCCGAACAACAATGTCGCGGCGCCGGTCGCGGCCAGGACGAAGGCCAGCACCATCGGATCGAGCGCGAACGCCATCTGAAAGTCCGCGTCGCTCTGCGCCATCATGCGGACCAGGGCGCTCTGGAGCAGCGACGCGATCGCGGCGGCGGCCGCCGCGCCGGTCACCGAGAGCACCAGGCTTTCGGTGACGAGCTGGCGGACGAGACGGCCGCGGCTGGCGCCGAGCGCCAGGCGGACGGCGATTTCCGGCGCGCGCGCCGTCCGCGCGCGAGCAGCAGGTTGGCGAGATTCGCGGACGCGATCAGCAGCAGCACGCCGACCGCGGCGAGCAGTGCCGTCAATGACTGCGAGAATGCGTGACGCGCCGGCGATGCACCGCGGCCGCCGGGGTGGATCGGAAGGCGCTGGTTCAGCACTTCGCGCCGGCGGTCACTCGAGAGCCCGCCGCCGTAGAACGTTTCCAGTCCACGTTGAAAGACGGCATTCGCCTGCGCCTCGGCCTGCGCCGGCGTGACGCCCGGCTTCAGCCGGCCGAACACGTTCAGCCACATCGATTTGGTCGGCGGCGTGTCGTGCAGCCGATCGCGCCCCGGCAACACGGCCGGCTGCATGCGCAGCGGGAGCCACATGTCCGGCTGCTGTCCGCTGGTCTCGCCGATGAAGCCGCGCGCGGCGACGCCGACGATCGTCAGCGTCGCCTTGCGTATGGTCAACGTCTTGCCGAGGACGTCGGGCCGGCCGCCGAAGCGGCGCTGCCAATAGCCGTAGCTGATGACAACGTCCGGCCGCGCCACGCGGTCGTCGGCGGCCGTGAAGACGCGGCCGATCGCGGCGCCGACGCCGAGCGTGTGAAAGAACCCGCCGGAAACCAGCCGTCCGCTCGCTTCCTCCGCTCCCTCGCCCTCGAAGCGGACCGGCCAGGAATCGAGGCTGCTCTGCGACGGCCATCAGCTCCGAGAAACTCGCGGCGTGATCGCGCAGCTGCTCGAATTCCTCATAGGTCAGCCAGCTCCGAACGCCGTCGGCGCGGCCGGTCCAACTCCCCCGAACCGTTCGGATTGGACAGCATCACGAGCTGCTCGGGATGCTGCACCGCGGGCAGCGCGGCGTGGAGCACGCCGTTCCACAGGCTGAAGATCGCGGTGTTGGCGCCGATGCCGAGCGCCAGCGACAGCACCGCGACGATCGTGAACCCGGGCCGCGCGGCCATGGTGCGCAGCGCGTAGCGCACGTCCTGCCACACGTCGCCGAGCAGATTCCCGGAGGTGGCGCCCGGGGTGATCGGCGGCAGCGCGCGCGCTGCCGCAGCGGCGCCATGTGCCGCGCCAGGACGTCCGCGTCGGTGAAGCTCGCCAGCGTCAACCGCGTCGCCTCTTCCGGCGACGCGCCGCCGGCGACCAGCTCACGGTATCGATCGTCGAGATGCTGCGACAGCTCCTCGACGATCTCGATCTCGCGTGTCGGCGAGAGATGGAGCGACGACAGCCGTTGACGCACCTCCGGCGCCCAATCAGGCATGTTCGCCCTCCGTGATGCGACGGACGGCCTCCACGAAGGCCGCCCACGTCTTGCGCTGCCGCGCGAGCACGCGCCGTCCTTCCGCGGTGACCTTGTAGAACCGGCGGCGGCGCTCGCCGGCCTTCTCCGACCCAGGTCCCTTGATCCAGCCGCGCTCCTCGAGGCGATACAGCAGCGGGTAGAGCGAATCGATGTGGAACGTCAGCTGGCCGCGCGAGCGCGTCTGGATCAGCTTGCTCAGCTCGTAGCCGTGGCGCGGCCGCGCGTCGAGCAGCGACAGGATCAGCAGCTCCGCCGAGCCCTTCTTCAGCTCGCGGTCGAGCGCTCGCGCGTCGATATCTGTCATAGACAGATAGTATGTAGACAGATATCAGGCGTCAACAGGGCGGGCGGAGCGCGCCGTGACGAGTGCGTCAGCGGACGACGAGCGGCGCGAGATGCACGGAGGACGCGGCGTCCGCGTCGACGTCGACATCGAGGTTGCCAGCCGGCCGGCCCCGGCCAGATCGGCGCTCGCCGTAGACGATCGCGGCGTGGTAGCGCTCGCGCGCCGACGGCGTCGCGTCGCAGCCGAAGAGGTCTGGCCGCACATCACGTCGTTCTGGGCTGTCGGTGTGGAAGTAGCCCATCAGCGTGTCCCAGTTCGTGGCGCACGAGCTTCTGATAGACCGCCGGGCCGCTCCCCCAGCGGCGGCAAGCTTGCGCACGCGGGAAGAGCTCGATCAACGCGCTGTCGCCCGAAGCCGTCGTCTGGCCGCAGCGGTCGGTTCGGACGCTCGGTCTTCCACGCCACCGTGATCCATCCCGCCCCGCCGGAGCGGCTGTCGGCGCCGCGCACGACCGTCGCCGAGCGCACTGCTGCGCGCTCCACATCGGCACCGTCTCGGTCGGGGCATGCGCTCGGTCGCGTCGAGCGTTTCCGCGTCGATCGGCGCGCCGGCCTCGTCGACGGTGCGCAGGTAGACCGACGGATTGCGCGTCCAGCGGCGAATCGGCTGCAGCGCGGTCGAGTCCAGTCCGTTCGCGGACGAACTGCCGGTAGAACTTCAGATCGAACCCGCCGGCTTCCTGGATCACGTCCCAGTCGGTCGATCGCGCGCTCGATGCGGACCAATACGTTTTGCGCTGCAGGAAGCCGGTGCCGGTGATGGTGATGAGCGTCGACGCTGCCGACGCAGGCAGGGTCAGCTCGTAAGCGACCGGTCGCATCGGTCGTGGCCGATGTGCCGGCGGCGAAACAGTGGCGCCGGCGACGGGAGTCCGCCGTTGTTCGCCGTGACGACGCGGCCCGAAACCGGTGTACGTCCCGGTCGTCGACGCCGTGATCGATCCGTCGGTGGCCGACGGAGCGAGAGCGGCGCTGGAGCGACCGCCGCACGCGGCGATCGTGAGCGCGAAAGCGAGCACGATCGCGCGCTCAGAAGAACTGGTGTCGGCCCATGAAGTTCGATGTTTCGGAACGTTGCTGGGCACGATCACTCCAATTCCAATACCAGCCGCGATGATGCGCGGCCGTGCGGCGTCAGCCACACGCCGGGGCCGTCCGTCAGCGTGCAGGCTCGGAGAAGCGATGCGAAGGCGTGTGCGGTGTGTGAGGGATCGCAGGAAGGGAGACCGCCCTTCCTGCGTGGCTTCGTTCGCGATGGAACCAACCTTGTCGGTGTCGCGGATTGGGATGCTCTGTCAGTTCGATGACGCTGACTTCACACGCGCATATCGACCGTCAACCAGTAGTCGCGCGGGACGCAGATGCCGAGTTCTGTGGCGAAGCCGGCGTGGAACGCGATGAATTCCTCTCGCAGCGCGGACCGCCGCTCGGGATCGAGACTGTTCGCGAGCGCCAGCGTCGGGCCATAGCCGGTCGAGAACGTCTCCCACGCGGCTTCAGCACTCGGCTCTCGATAGAAGGAGGTCGCCCGCTCAGAATCGCAGGTCGAACGCACCGCCGAGCAGCTCCTTGAGACGATCGGTGCCGCCCCATTCGAACGGCGATCGCGGCGCCGGATTCGGCGGCGGCGGCATGCTAGCGCCGCATCACCTTGAACATGTTGAACACGTTGCCGTCCGACGTCCACGTGGTCAGCGCGATCCGGCCGCCTTTGCGCACGACGCGCGCCAGCTCCGCCGCCGCAGCCTCCGGCCGGGTGGCGAACATGATCCCGACCGTCGAGGACGACGGCATCGAACGACCCGTCGTCGAACGGCAGGCTTTCGGCGTCGCCGATCCGGTAGATCGATCGGCAGCTTCGCGGCGGCGGCGCTCGCGCGCGCCGCCTCGAGCAGATCGGTCGCGATGTCGCAGCCGACGACCGTCGCGCCGCGCTGCGCGATGACGCGCGAGGTCCAGCCGGTGCCGGTGGCGAGATCCAGAATCCGCTCGCCCGGCTGCGGATTCAGGCGCAGCACGCAGTGCTCGATCGAATCGGCAATCCCGCGGCTGATCTGGTCGTAGTCCTTCCCTCCCGAGCTCCACACCGCCGACGGCTTTTCGTTGTGCGGCTGGATCGCCGGGCTGGTCGTTGAAGTCACTGCCATTCGATTCTCCTTGGGCGCCGTTGCGATAAAAGCTCTCCACCGCGAAGGACACGAGAGGACACGGAGGAGAACAAAGGGTTTCCTCCGCGTCCTCGGTGTCCTCCGTGGTGGAGAGTTCACAGCAGCGATCGGCCTCTAAGGGAGAGATCGGAAATGGCTGGTCGAAAGCGACACGCAGCGGCTGATCCGGATGGAAGCGGCGATAATTTCAGGGTCATGTCCGCCGACCGCAAAGCCACCCGACTGACTCACGGCGTCGTCTTCGACTCGTGCTGTGGCGGCACGGAGCGGTGATGCGTCGATTCGATGCAACCGCGCTCTATCGCGCGCTCGACGAGCGGCGCACCGCGCGCGGGCAGTCCTGGCGTGAAGTCGCCGACGCGATCGGCGTGAGCGTCGCTACGATCACGCCGCCTGCGCAGCGGCGGCCGGATGGAAGTCGACGGGATGATCGCGATGGTCGCGTGGCTCGGCGTGTCGGTCGAAACGTTTGTCCGCGAGACGAATCAATAAACGCGACTCATCCGCGTCTCGGAGTAGCACACACGTGATGTCGAGCCCCAAGCCGATGCTCGCGCATTCGGCGGACGAACTGCCCGCGGGTCGCGAGTGGACCTACGAAGTGAAGTGGGACGGCTACCGCGCGATCGCCGCAAAAGACGGCAATCGCGTGAAGCTGGTGTCGCGGAATCAGAAGGATCTCACGCGCGACTATCCGACGATTGCCGCGGCGGTCGCGGCGCTGTCGACGTCGTCGGTGCAGCTCGACGGCGAGATCGTCGCGCTCGACGCATCGGGCCGCCCGTCTTTCCAGGCGCTGCAGCATCGATCCACGAAAGGCCTCACCCTCGTCTTCGTGGCGTTCGACGTGTTGACGATCGACGGCGAGTCGCTGCTCAAGCAGCCGCTCGACGCACGGCGCCGGCGACTGCGATCCGTGTTCGCCGGCGCGCCGCACCTGCTGATGCTGTCCGAACCGCTTCCCGGTTCGCTGGCGCAGATCGAGACCGAGATCCGCAGGCTCGGACTCGAAGGCGTGATCGCCAAGCGCGGCAACTCGCTGTACCTGCCGGGCCAGCGCAGCCCGGCGTGGGTCAAGGTGAAGTTCAGTCCCCGCCAGGAGTTCGTCGTCGGCGGCTACAAGCCGGGCGCGTCGGAGTTCGAGTCGCTCGTCGTCGGCTACTACGACGAGCACAAGAAACTGCGCTTACGCGGCGAAGGTGCGCGCCGGCTTCACCGCGCACATGAAGGCGGGAGGTGTTCAAGCGGATCGTCAAGCGGCCGGCGCGGGGTTGCCCGTTCGCGGATCTGCCGAACAGCACCGGCCACGGCCGCTGGGGACAAGGCGTCACCGCGGAAGACATGGCCAAACTGCAATGGGTGACGCCGTCGCTGGTCGTCGACGTCGCGTTCGTCGAGTGGACGCGCGACGGGCTGCTCCGGCATCCGCGGTTGATTGGCGTTCGCGAGGACAAGAACGCGAAAGAGGTCGTCCGCGAGCCGCGCGCGAGGGTGACGGCGTCAGCGAGTGAGCATCAGAAACGCCTGCTCCACGGCCTGCGCTTTCGCCCGGTAGTGGTCCTGCAGTTCGGCGCCGAGGTGCTCGACATTGCTCGCGTCGTAGCTTCGACATCGCGTAGATGACGCGTTGCGAATCTGTTCCGTGGTGGCGTTGCGCGAGACACCGAGCGTCAAGCTACGGGATCGAAGGCGGCGGCTTCAGCCGGCGCCTCGGCAGTCTGGCCATGCATGGCGCGCCTCTTCCTCGCGCTGGCGCGCTTCCGCTTCACGCTGCGCCGCGTCCTCTTCCCGCTCCCGTGCCTCGAGCCTCCTGCTGCACGTTCCTGCCTCTGCGTCGCGCCGCGTCCTCTTGCGCTCTCCGCTGGCGCAGATCTTCGAGCGGCGCCTGATCGATCTCGCTGCGTTCGGCGCTCGCCTTCCTCGCCGCGTGCGGCCGCCTCGCGCCGGCACGTCTGACACAGACCGCCCGGCTGTGACACGGGAGCGCCGCAATTGCGGCGAGTACTCGCCGCGGCCGGCGTCGTGCCCGGCGCGCGGCGCCGCTGCATGATCGCGAACGCGGCGCTGGCAGCCAGGACCACGATCCCGATGCCGATGCCGATCCAGATGACCGACGGCGACGACGACTCGGCCGGCGCCGCGGCGGCATCGGATGACGCGGCCGGTACGGGCGACGACGCCGCGGCTGACGGCGCAGGATCCGGACGTGCGCGCCGCGCGCTGATCATGGTCAGCTGACCGCTCAGGCAGTCGACGTACGCATCGCGATCACCGGCCTCGAGCACCTTGCTGCACGTGGTGTCGATCGTCTTTCGATCCGAGACGGACAGCTTGCTGAGGTCGCGGCCAAAGTCGGCGCGGAATGGAGGTGAGCTTGAGCGTCAGACAGCTCTGGTACGCGCCCGACTCGACGGCGCCCGCCACGCGGCTGGCATTGCAGACGTGCTCGATCAGCGCCCGCTTCGAGCTGGGTCGGCGGACTCTGCATCCTGTGCGGCGACCCGTATCCCCCAGACGACCGGCAGGATCAACGCCCATCGCGCGAAGGTCATCTCGCGATCGTGGCCGGCCGCCTGGCTCTGTCAATCACGCGCGCAGCCGGTGAGCGTCTCGAACCTCAACCATCACGGAGCCTGAGGCCCTCGCGGAGATGAAAGGAAGCTCGCCACCGCGTCGGCCTCCGAGTCGAACGCCTCGAACACGTGCAGCAGCCGTGTCACGTCGAGCAATTCGTGCACGTGGCAGCAATACGCAACTG
>ERZ1370068.10113-contig-8839_pt1 | contig 11753 bp, 17 predicted proteins | sample MGYA00561227_ERZ1370068 | MGnify/ENA primary metagenome ERZ1370068 (study PRJEB38410, sample SAMEA6850437) | metagenome | study: Metagenomic assessment of the ecological functions of the soil: analysis of the soil microbiota associated with the...
GAGCGTTTTCGAGCGAAGTGGATGCCGGTTCGCGTCAAGAAAACGCGTCAAAACAAGAATCTAGAGCCCCGGTTCTGATCCAGTCAGAACCGGGGCTCTAAGATTAGAGAAAACGCCGTCGTGAATCACGACGGCGTGAATCTTACGCTTGCTATCGCCGAAATTACTTCGACGAAATCTTGACCCAGTCGTCATGGGCGCGCGTCTTCAGCTTGGCCCAGTCGGCGGCCGCCACGTCCCAGTTGACGATGGTGCGATTGGCCTGCGCGACCTGGCCGTTCGCGACGCTCGACGTCTGCATGGAATCGTAGACATAAACGCCGCAAACCAGCAGCAGCGCACCCAAAATCATTCCGACGAACGTCTGCATGGCAATCAATCCCTCCGTTGCGCCTGATAACGCCGTGCCCGGAGGATGGTTCCGCGTCCAGAGCGTGATGACGTTTCTTCGAATCGTCAGCGCGCTATCTCTTGATGTGAGCATGATCTTTGCGGTCGGAAGGAAGTTGCTCGCTCCGGATCATGCTCTAGCGCCGTTCAGCCATTGCAGGATTTCCGCGTTCATCTCGCGCGGATAGGTATGGCTGAGATCGTCGAGCTCGCGATAGGTGACTTTGGCGCCCGCCGCCGACAGCGCCTGGCTGGTCTGCCGCGCCACCTGCACCGGAAACATCCAGTCGAGCCGGCCATGCACGATATGAACGGGCAGGCCGCGCAGCCTGTCGGCATCGGCCATTTCCGCCATCAGCGGATGAAACGTCGCCGATACCGGCGCGAGGTGCGGTGAAGGGCGAAGCGCCGTCAAAACCCGTCACGTAGCAGAACGTGCCGCCGTCGCTCATTCCGGTCAGCAGCATCCGCGCTCGGATCGACATTCCAGCGCGCCCGCACCGATTCCAGGATGCGCATCGAGGTTCGGCGTGTCGGTGTCGTCGCCCATCAATGCCCAGGTGCTGCCGGTGGCGGTCGGTGCGACCAGGATCGCGCCGCGGCTGCGGGCGTCGCGCAGCCAGCTCCAGAGGAAGCCGCGGCCATTGCCGCTGCCGCCGTGCAGCGCCATCACCAGCGGACCAGCGCGCGGTCGGGCGTGTAATATTCCGGCACGTAGAGCGAGAAGCCGCCGCGGCTGCCGGGCTCGTTATGATTGTGGAAGATGCCGGTGTTTTCGTTGGCCGGCGCCGCCAGCCGCGCCGCGAGATCGGCGTCGCCGTGCAGCGCAGGATCGACAAAGAACTGGTTCACCGGCGGCAATCTTGCCGACAGCGCATAGAGCGCCTCCTGCGCGCGCGAGGCGTAACGCAGCGCACGAAACAGGCTGACGAAATCGCCATGGCCGTTTTGCACGACGCGCAAGGCTTCGAACGCGGCGAGCGCCGCATCGCTTGCCGTCTCCAGCGGGCGTCTTGATGTGAGCGAAATCCGCCGGCCATTGCTCGAGCCGCGGCCGGACGGCGCGCAAGGCTGCGTCCGGCTCGCCTGCCGGTCTGCCATCACGCGGTCGAAATCCGGCGGATTGAGGTAGCGCGCGATGAAGCTGAGCGCTTCGAGCGATTGCAGCAGCGGCGGCAGCACCGCCACGATGTCGTCCACCACAGCCTCACTCATCGGGCGTACTCTGCTTTCAATGGAGGGCTTGGTTCGGTGAAGCCTTGGTTCAGCCTTGGCTTATGCAGCCTTGGCTTACTGCAGCTTAGCTTAGTGCAGCCTTGGCGCCTTCAACAGCTTGGCGCGATCGGTCGAGCTCAGCACCACGTCGAAGGTGACGCCCTCGTGGTAGACGGTGAGCGGCACGTCGACGCCGGCGGCGCCGAGCGACCAGAGTTTTCGGTAGAAGCCGGTCTGGCTGGTGATCTTGTCGCCGTTGACGGCGAGGATGACGTCGCCGGTCTTGAGTTCGGCGCGCGCCGCCGGTCCCTTGCTGGCGATGCCGACCACCACGACGCGGTTGTCGATTTCGGTGGTGTACATGCCGAGCCACGGCCGCGACGGCTTGTTGACGCGGCCGAATTTCCTGATGTCGTCGAGCACCGGCTTCAACAGATCGATCGGCACGATCATGTTGACGTGCTCGGCCTTGCCCTCGCGCTCGCGTTCGAGCTGCAGCGAGCCGATGCCGATCAGTTCGCCGCGGTTCGAGATCAGCCCGGTGCCGCCCCAGTTCGGGATGCGCGGGATGGGTGAAGATCGCCTCATCCAGCAGATATTCCCAATAGCCGGCGAATTCCTGCTTGGCCGCGATCTGGCTTGCGACCGAACGCGTGCGCCCGCCGGCGCCGCCGACCACCACGCGGTCGCCGATTTGCGCAGCCGCGGATGAGCCGAGCGGCAACGGATCGAGATCGAGGTCGCCGAGCGCCTGCACCAGGCCGAAGCCGGATCTCGAAATCGAAGCCGAGTGCGTGGCCCTCCACCACGCTGCCATCGCCGCGATGCAGCCAGACCGCGTCGGCCTCGGTGATGAGATAGCCGATGGTCAGCACCAGCCCGTTATCGATCACGACGCCATTGCCGGCGCGTTCGGTGCCGAGCGTCTCGCGCGCTGAAGGCGTCGGGCGGGATGATCGAATGCAGCCCGACCACCGACGACAGCGCTTTGTCGAGGTCGAAAGCGTAATCGCCCGGACGCGGCTGGTTTGCGGGCGGCACTCTCCACTCGGTCAAAGAGGGCATGGATGGTCTCCTGGCGAACCGGCGCGCTTTACGGCGAGGCGAAAGCGCGGGAATTTCATGACAATCTATGCTGCAAACGGCCGTCTTGAAAGTGTCTCCCAAAATGGGTCGCCATGCGACCAATAAGAGGCAGCAGATTCACAAATGTTCCGCAGCGCATGTTTAGGATCATTCCACCTTCGCCGGCGCGCCGGGTCGGCATGATCCGGAAGTCGCGGTTGTCCTTCAGCCAGCCTGCGCGTTCGTCGCGCAGCAAGCGTCCGGCGAACCTTGCCGGAATCGTCGCGCAGGCCGACGCTTACGGCCTCGAAACTTTCCGGATGCTTGTAGCGGCTGAGCCGGTCGGCCAGGAATGCGGCCATGCCGTCGGCGACGGCTTGCGCATCGGTGCTCGCCGTCGAGTTCGAGGATGGCGTGCACGCGCTGCCCGAATTCCGGATCGGGCAGGCCGACGACGACGCAGGAGCGCACGTCGGGATGTTCTGTCACCGCGGCCTCGACTTCCGCCGGATAGATGTTGGCGCCGCCGCGCAAAATCATGTCGGCGAGGCGGTCGCCGAGATAGAGATAGCCTTCGGCATCCAGCCTTCCGATGTCGCCGAGCGATTCCCAGCCGTCCGCGCGGCGCTTCGGCTCGGCGCCGAGATAGTGATAGGTGGAGCCGGCGCCGTCATTGGGCAGGAAATAGATCTCGCCGGTTTCGCCGGTTGGGACCTCGTTGCCGTCTTCGCCGATGATGCGCAGGCGCGCGGTCTCGCCGATCTTGCCGACCGAGCCGCGGTGTTCGAGCCATTCGACGCCCGAGATGATCGTGGCGCCCTGGGCTTCAGTGCCGCCATAGAGTTCGTAGATGCGCTCGGGCCCCAGCCACTCGATCCATTTTTCCTTCAGCCATGGCGGCATCGGCGCTGCCATATGAAACACGATCTGCAGGCTCGACAAGTCGTAGCGGTTGCGCACCGCGTCGGGCAGCGCCCAGATCCGGTGCATCATGGTGGGCACGAAATTGACCCACTGTACCCGGCTGGCCTCGATCAGGCGCAAGCATTCCTCGGCGTCGAATTTGACGCAGGCCGGTGACGCGTCCGCCGTGTGAACAGCGCGCTGTGCGAAACGATGAAGGGAGCGTTGTGATAGAGCGGGCCGGGGTTGAGCAGCGAAGCGCTCGAGCGGAATGCCGAGCCGCCGCCGGGGCCGGCGGTATCGATCACGGCGGGCCGGTGATCGAGGATCACTTTCGGCCGACCGGTCGAGCCGCCGCTGGTCATGGCCTTCCAGTAGCGCGCCACCGGATTGTCACCGGTTCGTCGGACACGCCTTCGGGCACGAAATCGGCGGGCAGCGAATTCGGCGCATTCCAGTCGGGCTGGCCGCCGACCACCAGCGACGGCTTGAGGATGTCGAGCACCGCGGCGGCCTCGCCGCGCGGCAGCCGCCAGGTCAGCGATGTCGGCGTCGCGCCGCATTTCCACACCGCAAAGGTGGTCTCGAAAAACACAGTTGCTGTTCGGCAGCCCGATGGCGACGAAATCGCCGGGCTTGACGCCCTTGGCGGCGAAGGCACGGGCGCGGCGGTTGGCGTTGCGCTCGAGCTGCTCCCAGGTGATGCGCGTCGGTGCCGTGACTGACCGCGATCGTGTCCTTCGGTTTCCGTTCGGCATACCAGCGCGGCACGTCGGCGATGGGAATGAGCATGAGGCGTTTCCGTTGGCGGGCGTAGATGCCGCTCTTTGTGTTTCTAGACGAGGCGGGCGCCTCTGAAAGTATCGTGACAGAATTAGATCGCTGGGTGAAGGGCGCAGCTTGCCTCCCATCCGCCGTACTGTGGTATAAAGCAGGCTCCCGGAGAGATGCAGGGACACCTATGTGGAAACAGCTTTGGAAGAAATGGACCCTCGATAAGCCCGCGGCTTTCGGCGATTTGCTGTGGGAAGTCTTTGTCGTCCAACTGGCCGCGTTCCTGGACCGGCTGACGCTGCGACAGGTCATCGCGTTCATTCCTGTCGTCATTCTTGTTCTGGCTTACTCTCACAGCATCCCAATTCCTCCCGAATTGATGCTGGTCGGCGACGTGCTGGCCTACCTCGATATCTATTCGGCAATCCTGCTGCTCGGCCTCATGAGCCGCGTCACAACCATCCTGTTCTGCCCTGAAACAGGCCGCAGCGCTTGTTGCCAGACTCGCGAGCAATCTGCTTGCGGGCTTGCAACGGCTGGATTTCCGTCACCGCCGCGAAGGTGGCGCGAGGCGTCAAAGAAGGCTGCTAGCCGAACCGGCAACGACGACGAACCCGCGATCGTTTACGGCCTCGCTTGGGCTTGATCATATGCTCTGTGGTCGGCGCTGAAGCGACGTGGGGGATCGCTGTAGCGGGACATAAAAGACCGTCATATTAACCAACGAGACATAAACGATTTCAGTACAGCGGGGACGCATAAGACTGTCACGTAGGACGCAAAGACCGTAATGGACGGCCTTCAGGAACACCATAAGACGGTAACGCCGGCGCTCACAGGGCGCTTACTGGACCACGAACCTGTCGACCGCGGAAAGCATCTCCGTGCCGGCGACGTCCTTGGCGACGAAGCGAATATCGGCGTTCTGCGGATGAACCATGGTCAGGGTGATCCGGACGGACGCCGATCCGTCGGCGGGTACGTTCACGGGTTTGCCTGCTTCGGTCCCGACGATCACCACGGTGACATCCGCGCCTTCGGCCTTGAGTTGGAAGGCATGCGGTGTAGCGGATTTGTTCATTAGCTTGATGGTGTACGCGTTCCTGATCGGAACCGTCGGAGAGCCTGACTGCGACCGGGTTGCGGTCGTGCTGCACGGTGATGGCGACCGCTGGTTCGGTTCGCGAACATGATCGCCATGCCCGCCGCCATGGCGACGCAGGCGCCGGCGAGCACGACCGTCTTCGGGCGGATCGAGCCGGAAAACGCGTGCTTCGCCCTTGCGTGTCGCGCTCGATGTTGTTCCAGCTTTCGTAAGTCGATCAGTCCGCGCAGGCGCGGGACAGCGTTTCCATGACGTCGTCGCAGGCATCGACGCAGAGGCCGCAGTTGATGCAGGCGAAGTTCGGACCCTCGCGGATGTCGATGCCGATCGGGCAGACGGTGACGCACAGGTTGCAGGCCACGCAGTCGCCGGCATGCTCGCCGCGGCTGCGCAGCTCAATGGCCTTCTTCGCAGAGGTGCGCTGTTCGCCCCGATAGTCGCGGTAGTTGACGGTCATAGGCCTCCGGATCCCAGATCGCGCCCTGGAGGCGGGGCCACGGACACATGAAGGTGCAGACCTGGTCCCGCGCGAAGCCGGCCAGCCCGTAGGTGGTCCCGGCGAAGACCGCGATCCAGGTCCACGCCGACAAGCGACGCCTGGCCATGAACGATGTCGACGAACGAGTGGTCGGCGCGTCGGTGAAGTAGAAGACGAGCGCGCCGCCGGTACGCGAACCGAGATCAGCAGCCAGAGTGGCGTGCTTGGCGCGCGATCTCTGCGATCCGGCGGACCGTGAGCGGCGCATTCATCTTTTCAGGCGGTCGCGGCGGTCGCCTTCGATCAGCCGTTCGACCAGCAGGAAGAGATCGGTCCAGACCGTCTGCGGACAGGCGAAGCCGCACCACACGCGGCCGGCGAGGGCGTTCGCCAGGATCAGGACCGCCGCGGCCAGGATCATCAGCCCGGTGACGTAGTAGAGTTCCTGCGGCCAGATCTCGATGAAGAAGCCGTAGAGGCGCCCGTGTTCGAAGTCGAGCAGGATGGCCTGGTTCGGCTCGCCCGGTCCGCGGTCCCAGCGCAGAAACGGCGCGATGTAGTAGACGCCGAGGGTCAGGACCAGAATCGACCCATTTGAGCCGGCGGATGCGACCTTTCACGGATTGCGGGACAACCTTCGTTGTCGTCCCAGCCGCCGCAACTTTCCTGGCGGGCGTTTTGGCGTGGTCGATCTCAATGGTAAGGGCCATGTCCGGACCGGTTACAGCAAGAGCTTTGACGCGGCTGACGAGGCGCTGCACGCTTGGCCACCTGTCGCGCTCTACGACAAGGCGGAAGCCGAGATTGTCCGGAGGAACGCCGACGGCGCAGCCGCCGGCCTTGGCATCGCGGATGAAGTCGGTGACATAGGCGCGATGCTGGCCCTCGACGACGCGGACGCCGCAGTTCGGGCTTTCCGAGATGACCTTGCCGCCGTCGTTGAGCACGCGGCGGACGAAAGCAGGAGGCCGTCCATTCCCAGACGTTGCCGCCGATATCCTGAAGTCCGTTTTCATTGGAGCCGAAAGTGCCAAAACTGCGCGTGCCCGGATTCTGACGGCGCCCGGATCGGCCTCGCGCTCGTAGCGGGCGATCCAGCGTTTTGAGGGATCGTTGTCGTCGATGGCGATGCCATCGTCCTTGAACTGCGCTGCCGGCGGCGATAGCCCATTCTTCGTCGGTCGGCAGGCGCCAGGTCTCGCCGGTCTTGCGCGACAGCCACTGCGCGTAACCGTTGGCGTCGTGCCAATCTGACCTGGACGGCAGGGCGGTCGCCGGCGACGACCACGCCGCGGTCTAAGCGCGCGGCAGGCGCCGTCGTCGACGCAGCGTTGGTAGTCGGATGAACTCACTTGATGCTTCATGACCGCCAGCGAGCGCGGAAGGCTGATCTGCACCAGCGGCGCTGCGGCCTGTTTGCGGGCATGCGTGAAGTCGCCGTTGACGCGGTAGGCAACCGAACCGCTATGCAGTTCGACGACGGCTTGAGGGTCGCGAGGTCTGGCTCGGCGGCATCGCGCTCCATCACCAGCGGCGCCACCGCGAGCGGACCCGCGAGGCCCGCTGGCCTGGGACCAGAGCCAACTTGAGTTTGAATGCGATCAGCATGGCGGGTTCGATTCAGGAGGAGGGTGCCGGCGGGAGGCCGGCACCCGGTCTTTGATCAGTTCGTCTTTGCCGCGGGAATTTCTGACGGCGCCTTCACTTGGGTCATCAGGTCGTCGTTCCACTTGCCTTCGACCTTGAAGTGGGCGGTGGCGCCGAGCTCGACGGCCTCGATCAGGTTGTGGGTGACGTAGGCGTAGATGCCGGGCTGCCGGAACGTGTAGAGCGCAGCACCCGCCGAGCCGCCGCGGATGAACCAGGTCTCGAGATCGGTCTGCGGCGGGTTGACTGAACTTGCCGGTCTCCCAGACGTAGTCGCCGTGTCCGCCGATCAGGTGCGGGCGCGTGTCGCGGTTGGCCTGCGAGTGCACGATCAGCACGGTCTCGCCGACCTTGGACGGTCATCGCGTTCTTGCCGGTGAGCGCGCCGACCTTGCCGTTGAACACGACATGGGTCGGCGATCAGCTTGCGCATCACCTCGACGGTGTCGGCGTAGGCTTCGCCCGGGAGAGTCGTAGGACTTGTATTTGCCCTTCTCGTCCTTCGGCACGTAGATGTCGTGCTCGCCGATGTAGATAGACGCGGTCGTAGCGCAGCGGCTTGCCTTCGCCGTCCTGTCAGGCCGTCGCGCGGCAGCACCATCACGGCGCCGCTGCATGCCGGACACGACGTGCCACGGGATCATCGGGCCGCCCGGCGCGCAGTGATAGACGAACGTGCCGGTGCGCGTGGCCTTCCAGCGCAGCACGACCTGCTCGCCCGGGTTGATCAGGGTCAGCTCGCCGCCGCCGAGCGCGCCGGTCGCGGAATGGAAGTCGATGTTGTGCGGCATCGTGTTGGTCGCCGGGATTGACCAGCGTCACCTCGACGTAGTCGCCTTCGTGCACGACCATCAGCGGACCCGGCATCGAGCCGTTGAAGGTCATCGCCTGGAATTTGGTGCCCTCGTCGTCGATGACGACCTCCTTCTCCTCGATCGTCGAGCGTGAACTCGATGATCTTCGGGCCTGCCTTGGTGGCCTGCTCGTGCGGATGCACGAAGGGCGGTGCGACCAGGTCGACGTGCTGGCGGGGCAGCTTGGGCTCGTCGGCGGCGCAGCGCGGGTGCGGCCATCGTGAGCGTGAGAAGGGCTGCGCTGGAGCAGCAGGTTGCGGCGGTTCATCATACGTCTTCCCCATATGGGCTGTTGATCGATGGGTGACGATCGCCCGAGATCGCGCAACGCTTGCTGCGCTGGAGCAAGTTCAAATGAGCTATCGGGGATTTCGCGCATAAAGCTGCCTCATTGGCAGGCGTGCGGGAGCACGTGGCGCGGACAGCAAAAACGCCGCCCCGAGTTGGACGGCGCATCTCCGTAGTTTTACGGGAGGGATCAGTAGATCAGGATCGGCGAGGCGATATTGACAGTGCTGACCGGCGACAATGTGATCCCGAGAGCGAGGTTCCAACGTCCGGCTTCGACGCAGCCATCTTCACCGACCGGTGCGACGATATCGTGCAGCGCGCCTTCGATCCGGACCTGCGCGATAGCGTGGCCGGCGTACGCGGTGTCGCCGTCGGCGACGAGCCAGCTTCGAGAATGCCTTCCGGCAGCATGCTGTTGCGCCACAGGACTTCGTCGGCATTGATCCTGAGGGTAGTCATGTTCTTTCTCCTTCGATGACCCAACATCGCCCGGGATTGTCGGCCGCCTTTGCGGCAGCGCAAACTGAGAAGCATTCGGTCATCACAGGAGTTTGCCCGGAGCAAAGAAGGCTTGGCTTCGCAAGGCCCATCGAATGTCATCCAGAATGGAGACATGCATGCCGATTGGCTTTGACGATATCGTTGGCGAGGTGATGGACGCCCGGCCGGCGACGATCCGTGTCTTCCTGATTTCAGGATGGGATGCGTGGGCTGCCTGATCGCGACGTTTCACTCGGTGGACGACGCCTGCGAAGGAACACGGCGTGGATCGAGACGAGTTCCCGGCCGCGCTGCGGGCGTCCGCCGACGCCGTCAGCGGCTTGAACGAGGATGATCCTGTTCCGGCTTGTTCTTCCGCCAGCACACGTGAACAGTTGCAGTGCGGTTCGCTGGACGATGATCTTCTGCCGGCTGCTTTCGACCAGGCCCTTGGTTTCCCAGGCGCTCAAACGTGCGGCTGACAGTGTGCAGCGTCGTGCCGGTCATCTGCGCGATGTCCTGCCGGCTGATCGGAAAATCGATTCGATGCCGTTCTCTACCTTGCGTCCGGATTGCTTGACCAGCCGCAAGAGTGCGTGGGCGATGCGCTGTTCAACCTGCTCGGTCGACATGCCACGACACGGGTGTGGGTTTCCTGGAGGCGGGCGCCGACGGTCTACAGCGTGTTGGCGGCGAGCGCCGAGAATTCTCGACCAGGCGGGGCCATGTTCCGGACGGCCAGGCCAGCACCACGCCGTCGTCGACGGCAGTCGCCGGTCGCCGGATAGCGCTGCAGGCCGATAGCCTTAGCGACCCCGAAGGTTTCGCCGGTCGCCACGTAACGGACCACAATCTGCTCGCCGGCCGGCGTGGTCTTGGTGGCGCGGACGTGACCGTGCAGCAGCACGAAGAACGAGTGCGCTGCGCTTCGCCCTGTCGAACACGGACTGTTCTTGGCGACCCGGATCGACTTGGCCTGGCTCAGGATCGCGTCCAGGTCGGCTGACAGCCCCGCGAACAGGGGAAGGTCGGCTACCAGCGATGTGTCGATCTTGGCCATGGCGTCCTCGGCTCTCCGGAACCCAGACCGTGAATACCGGCAACGATCAAGCCTGAACTTGCGCTGGCGCAACGAGTGTCCCCCGTCATTCCCTAAACCACCGTCGAACCGGCAAAAGCGCCGGCAAACGTGGAGAAGCGACGATGCCAAGATGTCTGATGCCGGCGACCGCGGCGGTCCCTGATGACCGTGGCCGGAGGCGCCTTCGCGGCCGAGATCGAGGTCAAGATGCTGAACAAGGGCGCCAGAGGGCGCTGATGGTGTTCGAGCCGGCGCTGGTGAAGGTCGCTCCGGGCGACACCGTCGAGAGTTCGTGGCCACCGACAAGGGCCACAATGCCGAGACCATCAAGGGCATGCTGCCGGCAGATGCGACGCCCTTCCATCGGCAAGAGCGGCGAAGATGTCGCCGTGAACTTCGACAAGCCTGGGCATCTACGGCGTGAAGTGCCCGCCGCATTCACGGCATGGGCATGGTGGCGATGGTCGTGGTGGGCACGGCCGACGACCGGACGCAGCCAAGTCGATCCCCACCAGGTCGGCAAGGCCAAGCAGGTGATGGCGGGGCTGTCTGGACAAGCTCGCCGACCGCCGAAGACCGCAGAGAAGTGACTGCCTCCGAAAGGAAGCCGTCATGAGCGCACGAACCTATGAAGGACCGGTGCTGTTCTCGTACGGCTTCCGTCCGTTCTTCCTGCTCGGATCCATCTACGCTGCTCTTCGCCATCCTGGTGTGGCTGCCTGCGTTCATGGGTGAATTGGAGCTGGTCTCCGCGTTCATTCCGCGGGACTGGCACGTCCATGAGATGCTCTACGGCTTCCTGCCTGCGGTGATCACGGGCTTCCTGTTCACGGCGATTCCGAACTGGACCGGACGGCTGCCGCTGCGGGGCCGTCCTCTGATGTTCCTGGTCGCGCTGTGGATTGCGGGCAGGGCAGGCGTCACCTTGTCGGCCGAGACCAGGCTGGCTTGCGGCCATGCTGGTCGACTGCAGCTTCCTCCTGCTGATCGCAGCCGCTGCGGCCCGCGAGATCATTGCCGGCAAGAGTGGAATAACCTTAGTGTCGTGATGCTGATCCTCGTGCTTCTGGCCGGCAACGTCGCCTTCCATCTGGAAGCCCGCTTCAACGGCGCTGCCGAATACAGCATCCGTGTCGGCATCGCCGTCGTCGTGCTGCTGATCTCTCGTTGATCGGCGGGCGCATCATTCCGAGTTTCACCCGCAACTGGCTGGTCAAGCAGAGTCCGGTCGGCTGCCGGTCCCGTTCGCGCGCTTCGACATGCTGTGCGTCGCTGCCGGCGCCATGGCGCTGGTTTGCTGGATCGTATCGCCTGCCGCCCATATGGTCTGGTTACGTGCTCGCTGCAGCCGGCGCACTGCACCTGGTTCGGCTGGCACGCTGGGCCGGCTACCACCGGACGGTCCGTGAGCGGCTGCTGCTGATCCTTCATGTGGCTACGCCTTCGTGCCAATCGAGCAATACGTAACTG
>ERZ1370068.4771-contig-3826_pt1 | contig 11746 bp, 17 predicted proteins | sample MGYA00561227_ERZ1370068 | MGnify/ENA primary metagenome ERZ1370068 (study PRJEB38410, sample SAMEA6850437) | metagenome | study: Metagenomic assessment of the ecological functions of the soil: analysis of the soil microbiota associated with the...
TCGGCCACGGCCGAAGTTCGACGAGACGATCGAGGTCGCCATGCGCCTCGGGCGTCGATCCGCGCCACGCGGAGCAGCAGGTGCGCGGCACGGTCGTGCTGCCCGCACGGGACCGGGAAGAAGATCCGCGTGCTGGTGCTTGACCGAAGGGCGACAAGGAGCGCGAGGCCACGCGAGCGCCGGCGCCGACTTCGTCGGGCTCGGACGAGTTCGATCAGAAGCCTGAACGAAGGCTGGCTCGGACGTCGACAGCATCATCGCGACGCCGGACATGATGGGCGAGGTCGGCAAGCTGGGGCGCGTTCTCGGGTCCCGCGGCCTCATGCCGAACCCCCGCAGCGGAACGGTGACGATTGGACGTCGCGAAGGCGGTTCGCGAGGTGAAGTCCGGCAAGATCGAGTATCGGGTCGGACAAGGCCGGAAATCTGCACGCGCCCGGTGGGCAAGGCCTCCTTCGGCGAAGGACCAGCTCCTCGCGAACGTCGGAGACGTTCCTCCGCGAGGTGATGCGGCAGAAGCCGGCCAGCGGCGAAGGGGCCAGTACGTGCGGAGCGTGACGCTGCAGCTCGACGATGGGACCGCCGGTGCGGCTCTGGATCCGCGCCGCGGTCAGTCCAGCCTGGAGTCTCAGGCATAGCCCGACACCCTCAAAGACGGACTGACGAGAAGGAGACCTCCATGGCCACCGCAGAAAGAACGAAGACCGTCCGACGCCTGAGGCGGAGCTGATCGCCCAGCTCCGAAGTCGATCTACCTGACCGACTTCAGGGGCATGAACGTGGAGATGGTCGTCGAAGATGCGCCGCAGGCCTCGCGACGCGAAAGTGGAGTACCGCGTCGCCAAGAACACGCTGCACCAAGCGCGCGCTGCGCGAGGCAGGGCGTGGCGGCGCTCGACTCGCTACCTCGAGGGGCCGACCGGGATCGCGTTCGGCACCGACGAGGTGAGCGCCGCGAAGATCCTGTCGGACTTCGCGAAGGAATTCGAGAAAGCCGGCCTTGAAGGCGGCATATGTGGCCGGCCACGTGTACGGACCGGACGGAATCAAGAAGCTGGCCCAGCTTCCCTCCCGCGAGGTGCTGCTGGCCCAGTTCATCGGCGGACTTCGCGCTCGCCCATGCAAGGCGTCGTGGGCGTGCTCTCGGGCTCGCTGCGGCAAATGGTGGCGGCGTGATCGACGCCATCGGGAAGAAGCAGGGGTAGCCCCGCGGCCAACCCCGCGGCGCGCCCGGGGAATCTGGAGGAGGATCCAAACGTGGAAGCAGCGACCAAGGACCAGCAGATCATCACGCCTGTTGGAAGGCATGACGATGCTCGAGGTATCGGGCCTCGTGAAGAAGCTCGAGGATCATTTCGGCGTCACGGCGGCCATGCCGATGATGGCGGCCATGCCCGGGCATGGGCGGCGCGGCGCGGCGGCGCGTGTCGAGGAGAAGACCGGAGTTCGACGTCGTGCTCATGGCGGCGGGCGACAAAGAAGATCCAGGTCATCAAGGTGGTGCGCGAGGTGACGGGCCTCGGCCTGAAGGAAGCCAAGGATCTGTGCGACGGCGCACCGAAGGCCGTGAAGGAGAAGGTCTCGAAGGAAGAGGCCGCAGTCGAGTCAAGCAGAAGCTGGAGGAGAACGGGGCCTCCGTCGAGATCCGGTAAGCCGGCCGCAGGTCACGGGCCGAGCAGCCAGAGCACTGGGCCTTAGTCGAAAGGGTGCGAACGACGTGAAAGCAATCCGCGGCAAGGAGCGACGCGAGCTTCAGCAAGATCGAGCGCGATTGGGATATTCAGATCCCCAACCTGCTCGACGTGCAGCTGGATTCGTTCCGCGAGTTTCTTGCAGGCCGACGTCGACCCGACGAAGCGCAAGAACGAAGGCCTCCAGGAAGTCTTCCACGAGCGTCTTCCCGATCAGCGATCCGCGGGAATTCTTCTCGCTCGAGTTCGTCCGCTACGACCTCGGCGAACCGAAGTACTCGGTGGACGAGTGCCAGGAGCGGGACCTCGACCTATTCGGTCCCGCTCAAGGCGACGCTGCGCCTCCGCATCCGCGAGGACACGGAGGAAGGGCGCGAAGGACAAGAGCATCATCGAGCAGGAGGTCTATCTCGGCGAGCTGCCGATCATCACCGACAAGGGGACCTTCATCATCAACGGCGCCGAGCGCGTGATCGTGAGCCAGCTCCACCGCTCGCCCGGCGTCTTCTTCGACGAGATCGCTCCACCCGAGCGGCAAGAAGCTCTACACGGCGCGCATCATCTCCTACCGCGGGATCGTGGGTGGAGTTCAGCCTCGACGTGAACGACATCATGTACGTCCACATCGACCGCAAGCGGAAGCTGCCGGTCACGGTGCTCCTGAAGGCGCTCGGCTACGTCTCCGACCGCGAGATCCTCCAGCTCTTCTACGAGACCGAGGAGGAGGAGATCGGCGGCGCGCGCTCCAAGAAGGAGCCGGACGCTCTGGGCAAGGTGGCGGCCGAGGACGTCGTCGGACGAGAAGACCGGCGAGGTCCTCCTCGAAGCGAACGAGATCATCACGATGGAGCGGATCGAGGGCCTGCGCAAGGCGGGCTTCTCGACGCGTCGCGCACCTTCGTCATCGCCGCACAGCGACGAAGCGGACATCCTCCGGAACACGCTCAAGAAGGACTCGACGAAGACCGAGGAAGAGGCGCTCACCCGCATCTACAACCTGCTGCGGCCCGGGCGAGCCGCCTCGCGCGGACACCGCGCGGGACATCTTGAAGAAGCTCTTCTTCAACCCGAAGCGCTACGACCTGGCCAAGGTCGGCCGCTACAAGCTGAACCGGAAGCTCCCGCACGAGCGCTTGCTCGGCGGCAGGAGCGGCGGAAGCGGCTCGCGCTCGAGGTTCCGGACGACAACCAGACGACGCTCTGCCCGGAAGACTTCCTCGTCATCATCACGTACCTGGCCCATCTGCGGCTGGGCGCGAGGTGCCGGGCGTGGTGGTGACGACGGACGACATCGACCATCTCGGCAACCGGCGCGTGCGCGCGGTGGGCGAGCTGCTCGCGAACCAGTTCAACGTCGGGCTCGCGCGCATGGCGCGGATCATCCGGGAGCGCATGACGCTCCAGGACGCGGACCAGGTCACGCCGTACGACCTGATCAACGCGCGGACGATCTCGGCCGTGATCCAGAGCTTCTTCGGCTCGAGCCAGCTCTCGCCAGTTCATGGACCAGACCAATCCGCTCGCCGAGCTGACGCACAAGCGCCGCCTCTCGGCCCTCGGGCCGGGCGGGCTCACGCGCGACCGCGCGGGATTCGAGGTCCGCGACGTGCACTACACGCACTACGGCCGCATGTGCCCCATCGAGACGCCGGAAGGCCCGAACATCGGCCTCATCTCCTCGCTCGCGACCTACGCGCGCGTGAACGAGCTCGGGCTTCCTCGAGACGCCCTACCGGCGCGTGTCAGAGCGGCAACGTGGACCGGAAGCAGGTCCAGTTCCTGTCGGCCGACGTGGAGGACCACTTCAAGATCGCGCAGGCGAACGCCGTCGGTCGACCCCAACGGCAAGCTCCTCGGGCCGCAGAACGTCCGGGAGCGCGGCGAGTTCCCGTTCGTCGATCCGGCGAACGTCGACTACATGGACATCTCGCCGATCCAGCTGGTCAGCCCGGCGGCCGCGCTGATTCCGTTCCTCGAGCACGACGACGCGAACCGCGCGCTCATGGGCTCGAACATGCAGCGTCAGGCGGTGCCGCTCCTCTTCACCGAGGCGCCGCTCGTCGGCACCGGTCTCGAAGGAAGGTGGCCGAGGACTCCGGCGCGCTCGTCATCGCCGAAGCGCGGCGGGCGTCGGTGGAGGCGGTGGCCGGCGACTCGATCCTGGTCCGCTACGACCAGCCGGACGGAAGACGCACGCGCGTCGACTACTCGGAGATGGCGGGGATCGACACCTACCGGCTGACCAAGTTCCGCCGCTCGAACCAGGACACCTGCATCAATCAGCGGCCCGCTCGTTAGCGAGGGCGACCGCGTCAAGAAGGGTCAGCTCCTCGCCGACGGCGCCGCGACGCGCCAAGCGGCGAGCTCGCGCTCGGGGCGAACGTGCTGGTCGCGTTCATGCCCTGGGGCGGCTACAACTTCGAGGACGCGATCCTGGTCTCGGAGCGGCTCATCAAGGACGACCGCTTCACCTCGATCCACATCGAGGAGTTCGAGCTCCAGGTACGCGACACCAAGCGCGGCGCCGAGGAAATCACGCGCGAGATCCCGAACGTCAGCGAGGAGGCGGTCAAGAACCTCGACGAGGAGGGCATCGTCCGGATCGGCGCGCGGTGAAGGCGGGCGACATCCTGGTCGGGCAAGGTCACGCCGAAGGGCGAGACCGGATCTGACGCCCGAGGAGCGGCTCCTCCGCGCGATCTTCGGCGAGAAGGCCGGCGACGTGCGCGACGCCTCGCTCAAGGCGCCTCCGGGCATGGACGGCGTCGTGATCGACACCAAGGTCTTCAGCCGGCGCGAGAAGGACGAATCGACCAAGAAGCAGGAGAAGCGGAAGATCGACCGGCTCCGCCGCCACGGCGAAGAAGGAGAAGGACCGCATCCTCGAGACGCAGGGCCGCGCGAAGTCGCCAAGGCCGCTGCGTCGGCGAGTTCGTGAACCGGTGGGTCGAGGGCGAGACCGACAAGGCGGTCGCCCGCTCGGGCAAGAAGATCGACGACGAGTTCTCTCGAGAGGCCGATCTCGACGCCGATCCCGTACCGGACGCCGATCACGCGCGACGACGCGGTGAACGACCGCTTCTGGAGCATCATGGAAGGCGCCGCGCGTGCGATCGACCGGGTCGAGAAGAATCTGGAGAAGGAGATCGAGAAGGTCACGCGCGGGGACGAGCTGCCGCCCGGCGTGGTCAAGCTCGTGAAGGTGTACGTCGCCAAGAAGCGGAAGCTCTCGGTCGGCGACAAGATGGCCGGGACGCCACGGCAACAAGGGCGTCGTCGCGAAGATCCTCCCGAGGAGGACATGCCGTACCTCCCGGACGGAACGCCGGTCGACATGGTGCTGAATCCGCTCGGCGTGCCTTCGCGTATGAACATCGGCCAGATCCTGGAGACCCACCTCGGGTGGGCCGCGCACGAGCTCGGACATCACGGTGGCGACGCCGGTGTTCGCCGGCGCGACGGTGGACGAGATCAAGGCGCTGTCTCGGGACGCCGAATCTGCCCGAGGACGGCAAGACGCGTGCTCTACGACGGGCGGCACGGGCGAGTCGTTCGATCAGCGGGTGACGGTGGGCTACATCTACATGATGAAGCTCTCGCACCTGGTCGACGACAAGATCCACGCGCGCTCGCATCGGACCGTACTCGCTCGTCACCCAGCAGCCGCTGGGCGGCAAGGCGCAGTTCGGCGGCCAGCGGTTCGGCGAAATGGAAGTGTGGGCGCTCGAGGCGTACGGCGCCGCGCTACACGCTGCAGGAGCTCCTCACCGTGAAGTCGGACGACGTCGACGGGACGGTCGCGCATCTACGAGGCGATCGTGAAGGGCGAGAACCCGCCCGCACCGCAGCACGCCGGAGTCGTTCAACGTGCTGGTGCAAGGAGCTCCAGAGCCTCTGCATGGACGTCCAGCTTCGGGACGAGCCCTAAGCCGAGGAGGCGATCGACGATGCAGGAACTGTTCGGAATCAAGTCCTCCTCGCGACGCGAGCGCCAGCGTTTCTCGCTGACGCGTCCGGACGACCGCGGGACGCTCGTGCACCCGCCGGCTCATCGTTCAACTCGATCCGCATCATGCTGGCGTCTCCGGAGACGATCCGGAGCTGGTCGCACGGCGAAGTGACGAAGCCCGAGACGATCAACTACCGCTCCTTCAAGCCGGAGCGGGACGGGCTTTTCTGCGAGAAGATCTTCGGCCCGGTGAAGGACTGGGAGTGCAACTGCGGCAAGTACAAGCGCATCCGCTACCGCGGCGTCATCTGCGACCGCTGCGGCGTGGAGGTGACGCAGGCCAAGGTCCGCCGCGAGCGGCTCGGCCACATCAACCTCGCGGTGCCGGTGCTCGCACATCTGGTACTTCAAGGCGGTGCCGAGCCGCATCGGGCACCTGCTCGGACATGTCGATCCGCGATCTCGAGCGGGTGCTCTACTACGAGTCGTACGTCGTGCATCGAGTCCGGGGACGAGCGGCCTGAAGAAGAAGCAGCTCATCTCCGAGGACGGAGTACTACGAGCTGACGCAGGACGAGACGATCACGCTTCACGGCCAAGATGGGCGCCGAGGCGATCCGCGATCTCCTGCAGGAGATCGATCTCGACGAGCTGTCGGCCGAGCTTCGCGCGCATCGCCAAGATCGAGAACTCGGTGCAGCGGAAGAAGGAGACGCTCGAAGCGGCTCCGCATCGTGGAGGCGTTCCGCCAGAGCGGAAACCGCCCGGAGTGGATGATCCTCGGCGTGATCCCGGTGCTGCCGCCGGATCTCCGGCCGCTCGTGCCGCTCGAGGGCGGCCGCTTCGCGACCTCGGATCTGAACGATCTCTACCGGCGCGTCATCAACCGGAACAACCGGCTGAAGAAGCTGATCGACATCCGGGCGCCGGAAGTCATCCTCCGCAACGAGAAGCGGATGCTCCAGGAGGCGGTCGACGCGCTGTTCGACAACGGCCGCCGCAGCCGCGCCGTGCGCGGCCAGGGCAACCGCCCGCTCAAGTCGCTCTCCGACATGCTCAAGGGGCAAGCAGGGCCGGTTCCGCCAGAACCTGCTCGGCAAGCGCGTGGACTACTCGGGCCGCTCGGTCATCGTGGTCGGCCCCGAGCTCAAGCTCCACCAGTGCGGCCTGCCGAAGAACATGGCGCTCGGAGCTGTTCAAGCCGTTCATCATCCGGAAGCTCGAGGACAGGGGCTTCGTCCAGACGCGTCAAGAGCGCGAAGCGGCTCGTCGAGCGCGAGCGTCCGGAGGTCTGGGACATCCTCGGACGAGATCATCACGGGCCACCCGGTGCTCCTGAACCGCGCGCCCGACGCTCCACCGCCTCGGCATCCAGGCGCTTCGAGCCGGTGCTGGTCGAGGGCAAGGCGATCCGCATCCACCCGATGGTCTGCGCCGGCGTTCAACGCCGACTTCGACGGCGACCAGATGGCGGTCCACGTGCCGCTCTCGTTCGAGGCGCAGATCGAGACGCGGCATGCTCATGCTCTCGACGAACAACATCCTGTCTCCCGTCGAACGGCCGGCCCGGTCGCGACGCCGCAGCCAGGACATCGTGCTCGGCTGCAACTACATGACCGAAGGCGCGGCCGCTCGCAGGCAGGACGAGAAGCCGAAGATGCTACGCGAGCATGGACGAGGTGCGCGCGGCCTACGATCACGCGCAGGCCGGCCTGCACGATCCGATCGTCTGCCGGATGCAACGGCGAGCGGTGATCGAGACCACCGTCGGGCGCGTCCTCTTCAACGAGGCGCTCGTGCCGTGGGGCATCCGTTCAACAACGACGAGATGGACAAGAAGGCGCTGGAGACAGCTGGTCGGCGACTGCCACCGGCGCTCGGGCGACAAGATCGACCGCGCTCCTTCTCGGACTCGCTCAAGAGCCTCGGGTTCACGTACGCGACCCAGGCCGGCATCACGGTGGGAATCGACGACATCATGATCCCGCCGCGCAAGCCGGAGATCATCGCGCGCGCGCAGGACGGACGTGGCGCACATCAACCGCCAGTACCAGCAGCGGGTGATCACGGACGGCGAGCGCTACAACCAGGTCATCAACACCTGGACGCTCGTGACGACCGAGGTCGAGGAGGAGACGTTCCAGCGGCCTCGCGAAGGACCGGGACGGCTTCAATCCGATCTACATGATGGCGCTACTCGGGCTCGCGCGGCACGAAGGAGCAGATCCGCCAGCTGGCCGGAATGCGCGGCCTCATGGCCAAGCCTCAGAAGAAGATCACCGGCGGTCTCGGCGAAATCATCGAGACGCCGGTCATTCACTAACTTCAAGGAAGGCCTCACGGTGCTCGGAGTACTTCGTCTCGACGCACGGCGCCCGGAAGGGTCTGGCCGACACCGCGCTCAAGACGGCCGACGCCGGATACCTCACGCGGCGTCTCGTGGACGTGGCGCAGGACGTCATCATCAACATCGACGACTGCGGCACCGTGAACGGGCTCGGAAGTCGGCGCCCTCAAGGAGGGCGAGGAAATCATCGAGCCGCTGGGCGACCGCGTGCTGCGGCCGCGGTGGCGATCGAGGATGTGGTCGATCCGAACACCGGCGACGTGCTCGTGCGGGCCGGCGGGCGAGATCGACGAGGTCGCGGCCGAGGCGATCGAGGAGAGCGGGCGCATCGAGAAGTGTCGATCCGCTCGGTACTCGAAGTGCGAGGCGCCGCGCGGCGCTCTGCGCGAAGTGCTACGGACGCAACCTCGCGACGGGCCGCATGGTCGACCTGGGCGAGGCGGTCGGCGTCATCGCGGCGCAGTCGATCGGCGAGCCGGGCACGCAGCTCACGCTCCGGACGTTCCACATCGGAGGCGTCGGCGGGACGCATCGTGGAGCAGTCGAAGATCAAGGCCAAGACGGCCGGCAAGGTCGCCTTCCGCGAATCTGAGACCGGTCGAGCGGTCCGAACGGCCAGCTGGTCGTGGTCGGCCACAAGGGGCAGATCGAGCTCCAGGGCCGGACGGCAAGGTCCGCCACCGCTACTCGCCGCCGTACGGCGCCACCGATGCACGTGCGCGACGGAGCCGACGTGGCGTTGGGCGACGATCTCTTCGAGTGGGACACGTTCAACACGCCGATTCTCACCGAGAAGGCCGGGACGGTCCGGTTCGTCGACATCAAGGAGAAGGTCACGGTCCGCGACGAGGTGGACGAGAACACGGGACTCCGGCTCATGGTCATCATCGACGACCGCGAGAAGGTGCTCCATCCCCACGTCGACATCGTCGGCAAGGGCGATCGCCGGGTCGCGAGCTACCCGCTCCCGACCGGAGCGCGGCTCTTGGTGCGCGACGGGCAGGAGGTCACGGCCGGCGAGGCGGTGGTCAAGATCCGCGCGCGAGATCTCGAAGACCCGCGACATCACGGGCGGTCTGCCCCGCGTGAGCGAGCTGTTCGAGGCGCGGAAGCCGAAGGACGCCGCGACGGTCTCGGAAATCGACGGGCGCGTGGAGTTCGGCGGCGTGAGCCGCGGGCATGAAGAGCTGCTCGTCGTCACGCGGACTCGGGCGAGCAGACGCGAGTACCTGATCCCGCAGGGCAAGCACCTGCACGTCCAGGAGGGCGACTTCGTCCACGCCGGCGACCGGCTGACGGAAGGGCCCGTGAACCCGCACGACATCCTCAAGATCAAGGGGATCCAGGCGGTGCAGGAGTACCTCGTGAACGAGATTCAGGAGGTCTACCGCCTGCAGGGCGTGCGGATCGACGACAAGCACATCGAGGTCATCGTCCGGCAGATGCTGCAGAAGGTCCGGATCGAGGATCCGGGCGATACCAACTTCCTCGAGGGCGAGCAGGTGGACAAGAGCCTGCTCAAGGTCGAGCAGGCGCGCGTGGAGGCCGGAAGGAGGCCAGCCGGCCACCTATCAGCCGCTATTGCTTGGAATTACGAAGGCTTCGCTCTCGACGCAGAGCTTCATCTCGTCGGCCTCGTTCCAGGAGACAACGCGTGTATTGACTGAGGCTTCGGTGCCTCGGGATGACGGACCACCTGCGCGGGCCTCAAGGAGAACGTGATCATCGGTCACCTGATCCCCGCCGGGACCGGAATCTCGCGCTATCGGGGCATCGAAGTCGTTGAAGACGATGAAGATGAGGTCGAGAAGGCTGGCGCCGGTCGAGGAAGAGGTAAAAAGTGCTTGACCCGGTGCGGCGGAACTCCATAGTATGCCGAGTCTTTGCGCCAGAAACCATATAGTGTGGAGAAATTTAGGTGCCGACCCTGAACCAGCTCGTGCGCCAAGGCCGGAAGATGCAGCTCTCGAAGACCGCCTCGCCGGCTCTGAAGGGGGCGCCGCAGAAACGCGGCGTCTGTACGCGCGTCTATACCATCTACGCCGAAGAAGCCGAACTCGGCGCTCCGCAAGGTGGCCCGCGTTCGCCTCACGAACGGGATGGAAGTGACGTGTTACATCCCGGGCGAGGGGCACAACCTGCAAGAGCACTCCATCGTGTCTCATCCGGGGGGCCGCGTGAAGGACCTCCCCGGCGTGCGCTACCACGTGATCCGCGGGACGCTGGACGCCTCGGGCGTCGAGGGGCGTCAGCAGAGCCGCTCGAAGTACGGCACCAAGCGGAAGAAGGGCCGGTAAAGGATGCGTCGCGCAGCGAAGATCCATCGAATCGAGCTTCAGCCGGATGCGCGTTACAACAACGTGCTCGTCACCCGCTTCGTGAACTGCTTGATGATGCGCGGGCAAGAAGAGCACCGCGCGAGCGCATCTTCTACGGCGCGATGGACATCATCGAGAAGAAGATCGGCCAGGACGAGCTGACCAGCGCTCGAAGGCGGCGCATGACCAACGTGAAGCCGGTTCTCGAGGTGAAGTCCCGCCGCGTCGGCGGCGCCACGTATCAGGGTTCCAGTCGAGGTCCGTCAGGACCGCCGGACGGCGCTCGCGCTGCGGTGGCTGATTCAGTACTCCCGCAGCCGGCCCGATCACACGATGGCCGAACGGCTCGCCGCCGAGGTCATCGCCGCCTCCAGAACGAAGAGGCGGAGCGGTCAAGAAGCGGGAAGATACGCACAAGATGGCGGAGGCTAACAAGGCGTTCGCCCACTATCGCTGGTAAGCGGTGAAGAGACGGTTTCGAAGTGCCGAGGCAGTTTGATCTTTCTCATATGCGCGGAACATTGGCATCATGGCCCACATCGATGCCGGCAAGACGACCTTGACGGAGCGCATCCTCTACTACACGGGAAGGTGCACCGCATGAGGCGAGGTCCATGACGGCGCCGCGACCATGGACTGGATGGAGCAGGAGCGCGAGCGGGGCATCACCATCACCTCGGCCGCCACGACCTGCTTCTGGAAGGATCACCAGATCAACATCATCGATACGCCCGGCCACGTCGACTTCACGGTCGAGGTGGAGCGCATCGCTGCGCGTGCTGGACGGCGCCGTCGCGGTGTTCTGCGGCGTCGGCGGCGTCGAGCCGCAGTCGGAAACCGTCTGGCGGCAGGCCGACAAGTACAACGTCCCGCGCATCGCGCTTCGTCAACAAGCTGGACCGCGTCGGGGCGGACTTCAATTTCGTCGTGGAGCATGATGAGGGATCGGCTCGGGGCGACCGCGGTGCCGCTCAGATGCCGATTCATGTCGGAGATGTCTACACGGGGATGATTGACCTGATCGAGATGAAGACGATCACCTACGAGAGCGATGACCTGGGCGCCACGTATATCGAGGGAGAGGTTCCGCGCGGATCTCGCCAGCGCGCTGCGGCCGAGCACCGGCACCACATGCTCGAAGCGCGTCGCGGAGTACGACGACGAGCTCCTCCATCTGTATCTCGAGAGGCAAGGATTCGGACCGCGGACATGATCCGGCGGCCATCCGGAAGGGCACGCTCGCCGGGAAGATCGTTCCGGTCCTGGGCGGCACGGCCTTCAAGAACAAGGAGATCCAGAAGCTTCTCGACGCCGTCGTGGCCGTACCTCCCGCCCCTGCGGACATGCCGCCGGTCAGGGGCATGAACCCGGACACGATGGAGCCCGAGGAGCCGGAAGGCGTCCGATGAAGAGCCGTTCGCGGCGCTCGCGTTCAAGATCA
>ERZ1370068.7904-contig-6796_pt1 | contig 11736 bp, 15 predicted proteins | sample MGYA00561227_ERZ1370068 | MGnify/ENA primary metagenome ERZ1370068 (study PRJEB38410, sample SAMEA6850437) | metagenome | study: Metagenomic assessment of the ecological functions of the soil: analysis of the soil microbiota associated with the...
GTCGCCGATTCTCAGCCGCACTGCCGCGACGCCAATAAAGAACGATGAAAGTACTTCTGAAAAACTTCAAACGCGTGATACCGGCGCCGTTGAAACGCGCGGTCAAGGAGGCCCGGTTGAATCGACAACTTGGCCGCGCAGTGCAACGGATCGCGGACCTCCCGCCTGGCACGATTCCTGGCGCGCAAATGCTCATCGATTTGCAGACGGGCTGGGACAACGATGGTTTTGCCGCGCGCACGGATTATCTCAAAGAGGTCTTCCAACGAGCGGCGACAGTCTCGGACCAATTCTAGAATGCGGCAGCGGACTAACTACAATTTTGCTTGGGCTGGTTGCAGGCCGCCGCGGAATCAAGACTTTTTCGCTGGAGCATCATGCAGAGTGGCGCACAAGAGTGACGAATGTACTGGCACAATTTCAGATCGAGAATGTCCAGGTCTGTTTGGCTCCGCTTCGTGATTACGACGGATTTTCCTGGTATGACCCGCCATTTGCAGATCTCCCGGTGGAATTTGAACTCGTGATTTGCGATGGACCGCCAGGCGAAACGCGCGGTGGCCGTTATGGGCTTTGGCCTGTGTTCGCCGAACGCTTGTCAAAAAGCTCTGTGATTCTCCTCGACGATACCCAACGATTCGGGAGGCCGAGGTTTTGCGTCGCTGGGCCACGGAAGCAGACCTCACCATTGCCGAACGTCAAAGTGCTGACAGCTCGTTCGCCATCATCACGCGGAACCAATCGGCATCACCGCGCGCCTTCCCGCAGACGCCAACGCTTCAGGGAGACAACTAGGATGAGTCTCGTCGCGGGAATCTTTAATCGTCACAATCGCCCGGTGCCTGACTCGATTTGCTCGAACCTGGCTCAGTTGATCTCTCGCAACCCGACTGATGAAGTTACCTGGTTCGGTGGCGCGAACGCTTACTTTGTGAAGATTGATATCGGAGCATTTGCCGAATCAGGTTCTTTCGCTGACGAATCCGGAACGCTGTCCCTGCTAACGGGCGAACCTTTGCTTAGAGACGTTCCGGCGCGCGATTCCAACCGGCAGCAGGAGTTGCGAATCCTTCACGACAAGTGCCGGCAAGGAACTTGGGACGTATTCAAACGGGCTGACGGCACTTTCTGTTTTGTCCATTACCAGCCGCAAACCGGCGCTCTTACTTTAGTCGCAGATAAGCTCGGAGTGCGGCCACTGTATCTTTGGATGGACGATGAATGGGTGGTATTTGCCAGCACTCTCCGCGTTATTGAAAAGTGCCAGCTGGTCCCAAAGAAACTGGATCTTCGCGCGGTCACCGAGATGGTTGGGCTCGGGGCGCCCCTCAGCGATCGGACGCCCTATGCCGGTGTCCGGTTGCTAAAAAGGCGGCGAAATCGTCGAGATCACAAAGGACACGACGTCCACTCGTAGTTACTGGCGATGGGATCAGATCGAAACCGCAAGTGAGCCTGAACAAGTGCGTTTGCAAACCATTCATGATTGTTTTCAAACAGCCGTAGATCGCCGCATTAGAAATGACAAAGCAACTGCGGCTTACCTCAGTGGAGGTCTCGATTCGCGTTGCGTCGTCGCTTCTCTGGTTCGCAATAACGTTAAGGTGCACAGCTTCAATTTCGCTCGACCGGGAACGCAGGACTATCTCTTCGGAAATGATTTCGGGGCAGGAATCGGTTCGATTCACCAAAGCCTGCCCAAGCAAAAGCGGCGACAGCGTGCCTGACTATTCATTACTGATGGCTGAGGCTTTGCAGAATTCAAACCCTGATCAGGAGCATCCGCGACTGGTGTGGTCGGGCGAAGGTGGCAGCGTCCTGCTCGGTCTCGTTCACCTGAACGAATCCATCATCGCGTCAGCGCGCGCCGGCAATGTTGACCGCGCTATCGGCGAGTTTGTTGAGTGCGAACAGACGCAGATTCCTGCGAGACTTTTCCGCCCGCACGTCCTCGAGAATGCCAACGACCTGATCAGGCGAGGAATCCGCGAAGAACTGGACGCGTCGCAGGCATCAGATGCGGGCCGCAATTTTTATCTGTTTCTGATGCTTAATGATCAACGTCGCAAACTAGCACTGCATTTCGAGAATCTGGATCTACACCAATTGGAATTCCAGTTGCCGTTCTTTGATGGAAGATTTGTCGAGGCGATCATCGCGACACCACTCGATTGGTGTCTGGGACACAAACTTTACGTCAAGTTGCTATCGTTGTTCCCACCCGCAGTAATGCAGGTTCCCTGGCAAGCATACCCGGGCCATGAGCCGTGTCCGCTGCCAATTCCCGATCAGCTCGCTTATCAATGGGACGAAAACTATCAGTCCCAAGACAGCGTGGCCCGCAAGCGCCGGGTTCTTCGCAGAGCGTCGGCACTGCTGCGCTCGGTCCATTTTCCTCACCGGATTTTGAGCAAGCGAAATCTGCGGCTGGCAGCCTGGCTTCATTCGACCGGCTGGCGGGATTATCAATACGCGATTGAAGCCGCCGAGACTTATTCACGGTATTCCTCAATTTGTAACGGCAAGTTCAGCTTGCCACTTTCGTGATCACACCACGTTCCTTTTCACGTAAGGAACGGCAACCAGGTTGGCCGCGAAAGAGGATCCTAATCGAACCATCGTCTAATGGACTCATGTTTACGTTTTCAGTAATGCGCAAAGTTATTTTCAGTCTGGTACTGACAATCATCGTTCCTGTTTGTGCCGAGAGTCACAGTTATTGGGCCGAGAACCGTCCTCCGGCGCGTACCGCGCATAATATTCAGACCCGTCTTTTCCCAACTGACAATTGGTGGAACCTGAATATTTCACAAGCACCCCTTGATCCCGGATCGGCGAATTACATTAGCGGACTTGGCGGGCCCCTCCGACGCCGGGGAGCATGACTTTAACCGACTCCGGATCGGGCCTGAGCCGGATGGTTACCGTCGAGTCCACCGGGTTATTCCGCCTGGTCTTCGAGGCGGCTGATAACTGGGGACTCGCTCAATGGTACGACCTGGTCAATGATCCGTCCGCACAAACCAATCTTACGGGACCTGGCTACGGCGTGACGAAGGATATTTCCACCGCGGAACCGGGACTTTTTCAGCAAGTCTTTTACGGGACGAAACCGGATGACCCCAAGCTATATACACGCGCGGCCAGTTACTACTTTCCAAACAGCCCACGCACTTTCAACATCCTGGAAAATTCCAGTTCACGCGTGGTGGTGCAAGCCATATCGAGTCCGGTCACTAATGCCGTCGGCGTGTTAAGCAACGTGACCGCGGATGTAACGTATTACATCTACCCGAACGGGAAAATCTATATTCACAGTGTCCTCCAGGTCGCCGCCGCGCAGACCGCGAGCGAGTGGCGTTGCGCGACGCTCGGCTTGAGTGATCCCACCAGCGGGGACCCTTATTCCGGTCCCGATTCGACGGGCTGGATCCGCTCCAGCGCGACCCAAAATCCCTACAGTTCAGTAAGCGCGCGGGAGAGCTATATCTTCGCTTATTGGCGAGCGAGCACCACGCCCGCGCCGTATACGAACTTTACCAAGGCTAGCGTTCTGTTAGTTCCCAGGCCCGGCAATCCCAATCAGGGTCAACAAGGCAGGCACAACTGGGGCGGCTGGAAGCGCTGGTACTATGGAAACGTTTCGCTTAACCTCTCCGCGCGACAGAGCCTGGCCCAGGACTACCTGATACAACTCGGCACTCAGGGGAGTTCCGTGCTTCCGAATATCAACAGCAGTGCCGTAGCGGGCCCCATTGCCCGGGCGTACTTCGCCAATCCGACGCCCCCGCCTGCGTCTCGTCCCTCGCCGACACGACTGAAATGACCTCTAACCCGCAAGCGTTCGTACGCGCCGGAAGCAGTTTGCCGTTCCGTTAACAATTCTCAGCCTATTTTCTTTAGATGTTCCGACGATTTTTTCCGGGGATGCGTCGAGATTTCGCTGGACTTGGGAGTTCGTTCTTCCTGTATAATGACTGGTGGCATTAAAGCCCCACCTTGCTCAAAGTGGCCCGCCCATGGGCCACGGAAACCTACTACAAGCACGCAAAACCGGGGAGGCAACTTAGTTTGTCCTCTTTCATAAGCGCATGGATTCTCTTTCGACCACATCATCAGTTCTAAATCAGCGAGCGACGATCGCGGCGGCTCAGTCTTCGGCCAGAGAAAGCTTTTCATCTGAGGCTCCGGCCATCAGCGTGGTCATTCCTGCTTACAACGTCGCGCCTTACATCGACGAAACGCTCAGATCGGTTTTTGCGCAGACTTTCACGGACTACGAAGTGATAGTCGTCAATGACGGCTCGCCTGGACACCGAAGAGATTTGAGCAGGCAATAAAACCGTATTTGGACCGTATTCGTTATTTAAAACAAGAAAACTGCGGTGCCAGCGTGGCCCGCAACTCGGGATTGCTGTCTGCCCGGGGAGAATTCGTTGCTTTCTGGATGCTGATGATCTTTGGCTGCCGAATTACCTGGCAGCACAGATGCAGTTCATCCGACGAGCACGGCTGCGATCTTGTCTGTGCTGATGCGACATTTTTTGGTGAGTCGGCAAATGAAAGCCGAACCTACATGGGACACGCTGATGAATGACGCGCCGCCCGCGGACGACGTGACCTTTTTGCAATTAGTTGACGCCGAACGCAGCCTGATTACTTCAGGGGTGGTCGTCCGGCGTGCACCAATTATGGAAGTTGGATTGTTCGACGAAGCGCTACGGAATGCTCAGGATTTGGATCTGTGGCTAAGGCTGGCACGGCACGGCGCGCGTCTTTCGTATCAACGTCAAGCGCTTTTGAAGTATCGCTGCCGTCCTGACGGACTAACCGGTGATGCAGTGAATTCGCATCGCCGGGAGCTACGCATCTTTGACAAGATCGAGAATTCATACGATTTGTCGCCGCAGGAACGCGAAGAGGTATCAGAAGTAATCCGAAACCGCCGGGCCCTGCTCGAGTTCGAGTTGGGCAAGCTTCACGCAGCCCAGGGTGATGACCAGAAATCACGAGAATCATTCGTCAGAGCCGATCGGTTGCGACCGACGTGGAAGACGCGGACCGCTCTCTGGCTTAACCGTCTATCACCAGGCCTGCTCAAAGCGATCTGCTTGCGACGCGGGTGACGTTTGAAATTTGCCTATAAACAATGAAGCGTCTTAGAGAACTCGATTCTAATGCTGAACTCGCTCGCGGACCGGGCGCGCGTATCGCCTCGGTCGATGCGTTGACGTCTGAGTTGGAAACAAACGGGCTGGTAGTCCTGCCGCGGCTTCTGTCTGACGAGCAGTTGCGGGACATGCAGGACGCCTTCGCAGCGCGTTTGCGACGTCTGCGCTGGAACAACTTTGACGGTTATCAACGAACCGAAATCTATCGTCACATGGTCGATGACGTTTTGCTGCTCGCGCAAGGCTTCGTCGATCTCGCCGTGCATCCGCTGGTCAAACAAATCCTGACCAAATATCTGGGGCGAAGTTACCAACTAACTGAAGCGAAAGGGTGGAAATCACTCCCGACCAGCCGGGACTTTCACGGCTGGCACGCTGATATGTGGTACGAGCAGAAGGGCGACACCCCGATTCATCGCGAGATCAAACTGGCGATGTATTTGACGGACGTGCGCAGCGGTGCCTTCAACTTCATCAAGGGCACCCACCAAAAACAGCATCCGCATAGTTTGAAGCGTGACGAAATAAATGCGCTTCCGCTTTCTGAATTAATCGAATTGAAAGGCGCGGCGGGAACGGTCTTCTTGTTCGACACCTCCATCGTTCACCGGCAAGGCATTCCCATGCTCGAGCCGCGCCAGGCAATCTTTTACGCCTATCACGATCCGGCTGTCGCCCTGCAGCAAGAGGACATCGATTATTACCGTTACCACCCAATGCTCCTGAATGCGGCGTTCCTGGGCAATTTGTCTGAGGAAGATCAGCGCATCCTCGGCTTCGGCGACAAACGAAACTTTCAGCCCGCTTTTATGCGCGAGGATCAATCATCACTGATTTATCGACTCTATTCGGCTTCGCTCGGCGCGCAACTTCGCTTCACGATCTGTTTGACCGTTTCAAAGCACGGCTGAATCGCTAAAAACATTATGCCAACCTTAGTTTCAGTATTTGGCGTAGCGCCCCATCGTATCGGCGGCACAGAGATGTTCGCGCGCGAACTCAGCGCAACTTGGCGCCTGCGGTTGGCAGAGCGTGCTGTGTTTTCTGTCCGAGCCAACTGAAGAAGTTCGTCGCTTTCTGGAGTTGCCGAATGTAACCTTTGAAGTCCTTCACAACTCGACAGACGGCGATCGTCACGCCCGGCAAAATCTTGCCCGGATTCTAAGAAAGCATCGGCCGGACAGTCTGCATCTTCACTTTGTCAGTTTTCTGACGCTTTATCCCTGGGTCGCAAAACTCTATTTCGTGCGTAAGGTTTTCTTTACCGACCATCATTCGCGCCCGCTTGGCCACGTGCCAAAGCGAGCGCCTCTTTGGAAACGACTAGCCGCGCGCATCATTGGGCTTCCGCTCAGTAAGGTAGTTTGTGTGAGTGATTATGGCTATCAGTGCATGACGGCCGTCGATCTGTTGCCGCGTAAACGGTTCGAGATGATCTACAACGGGGTCGACACTTCGCGCGTCGGCCCGGACAACGGCGCCGCTGCGGCGTTTCGCCAGCGGTTTGGCATTCCTCGAAGAGCCGCAAGATCGTGACCCAGGTTTGCTGGATGATTCCGGAAAAAGGAATCAGCGATTTTCTCGAGATGGCGCGCCTGGTCGCCGCCGCAGATCGTAATGTGCAGTTTGTTCTTGTCGGCGAAGGCAGCTATCGCGAGCAGTACATGAAAGATGCCGACGCGATGGGTCTGGGTGATCGAATCACCTGGACGGGAATTATGGACGATCCGTTTGGTGAAGGAGTTTTTCATGCCGCGGATGTTGTCTGTCAATTCTCGCAGTGGGAAGAGGTCTTCGGCTGGATGATCGCTGAAGCGATGGCCCACGCAAAACCGGTGGTTGCCACGCGGGTAGGCGGCATACCCGAATTGATTATCGATGGAGTGTCCGGTTATCTCACCGATCGCGGCAACGCCAAATTGATGAGCGAACGAGTGTTGGACTTGTTGAACGATCCTCAGGCACGGGCGCGCATGGGCCAGATCGCCAGCGAGATAGTACAAACGAAATTCGAACTGGGAAAGAACGTTGGGCAATTGATCCGGTCGTATGGAATCAAAGCATCAGAAGCTCAACCCCTCAGGCGGGGCGACTCTTAAGCCCTCGGTAATGCCCGGCCATGCCACCGGTCTTCCCACACAGGAACTTCATCCGGATTAGGCATTTATTACTTTTCAGCGGGGAAAGCTCCTCGCGATTTAATTACGTCACACGGTTTCGCTGCAGAGATTGCCCCTCTAGCACGAACGACCAACGACCATGAGTGTCACCCTCCGCCAATTCTACCAGCCCTTAGGCATCGCCGCCGCGCTGGCGTTTCTCTATTTCACAGTCGGCGTGAAGTTGGGAAATGACTGGTGGCACGACGAGAACTATTCGCACGGTCTACTGATACCTTTTGTGATCGGATTCATTCTGTGGCAGCAACGTGAGCATTTTCGCCAACCGAAATCGCAATCTGCGGCATGGTGGCTGGAGCCATCGGGATAGCCGCATCATTGCTCGCGCTATGGGCGGGGACCGCCGGAGCGGAGTTGTTTGTGCAACGCGCTTCGTTGGTCGTGATGTTGGCCAGCATCGTAGTTTACTTTTTCGGATTCCGTTTGTTGCGCGTTGCGGCTGTGCCTTTGATGCTGCTGGCGCTGGCAATCCCGATCCCCCAAATCATCTTCAATCGCATCGCGTTTCCGTTACAGCTCTTTGCATCACGGTGCGCCGTCGGGGCAATGTCAACTTTCGGCATCCCTGTGCTGCGTCAGGGCAATGTGATTGAGCTGATGCCCCTGGGCGCGACGCAACCCAAAAACTGGCCGTGGTCGAAGCCTGCAGTGGAATTCGATCGTTGATGACGCTGGTGACTCTCGCGATGATCTACGCGTATTTCACGCGCCCGAAATCGGGCAACAAGACTTTGGGTGTGATGCGCTTTGTGATTCTGGTGCTGGCCGCAGTGCCAATCGCAATTCTGACGAATGCTCTACGGGTTAGTGGCACCGGTGTCCTGGCACATTACTACGGCACCGGGGTCGCCGATGGATTCTTTCATTCATTTTCGGGCTGGGTGGTTTACATCGTCGCCGCCGCGCTGTTGTTTGCGACGGGGTGGTTTCTGGATCGACTCGCAAGCTTTGGAATAGATCCGCATCTCAAACGCCATCTCAATCGGGCCCGACGCGCTCGCTTAACGAGGCAACACTGTACTCATGAGTCGGTCATCAAATCTCCGCTTTTGGCTCTTATTCATCGTGCTCCTCGTGGGTGGCGCGATCGTCAACGGCTGGGAGCGTTCCGGCGAGGCACACGTCTCGCGCCGGCCGCTGAAAGAGTTTCCGGCTCAAATCGGTTCGTGGCGACAACAGGGTGATGATGTTCGCTTCGACGACGAAACGGAAAAGTGTTGCGAGCCGACGACTATGTGTCGCGCAATTTTCAATCGAATGGTCACGTTGCCTCTCTGTATGTCGGCTACTACGCAACGCAACGAAACGGCGCCACCTATCACAGCCCGCTGAATTGCCTGCCCGGCTCAGGGTGGGTGATGAGTGACGGTGGCAAGATAACTATTACTCCCGCTGGTGCGCCCGCCTTCAGAAGCCAATCGTTACGTAATTCAAAACGGCAACCAGCGCGCGCTAATAATTTACTGGTACCAGGGTCGTGGCAACGCCGTGGCCAGCGAGTATTGGGCAAAGATTTACACCGTGCTCGATAGTGTTCGCCGCCGGCGCGCTCAGACGGCGCGCTGGTTCGAGTCATGACGCCCCTTGGTAATTCACCAGCAGAGGCTGAGCAATCGGCAATGGCGCTTGCCTCAGCAGCTGCTATAGAGCTCCCTTCATTTGTTCCCAACTAAGCCTGCTTCAGCCGCAACCAGGCAAAACAACGCCGGTGAAAATGCCGAAATCGAAACACTTTTTCCTGGGAAAGATCCTCGATTAACTCTTTCTTCCCTGTGACTCGCCAGTGCGTTGCGAGTGACGTTTTTTGACACCTTATTCAACTCGCTGAAAACGGCCTTCGAGAGCTTTTGCCCGCCGACGAAGACAAACCGTCAACGCGACCCAACCACAGTCCTGAATTATCGGGACTTACGGAGATTAGTGGTAATGAAAAATCAAGAGTGCCGCCGGAAGTTCTATACCCTTCCTCTGCTTATCCTAACCGTCGCTGCCGTACTCATCGGCGCGTGCACGACACCCGAAAAAGCTAAAGCGCAACACATAGCTCGCGGCCAGGCTCTCCTGAAAGACAAGAAGTTTCAGGAAGCCGCGCTGGAGTTTCGCAGTGCCCTGCAAATCGACGAGAAGCTCGCCGACGCCCATTGGGGGCTGGCTAATGCCTACGAAGGTTTGCAGCGCTACCAGGAAGCGTTCGAGGAGATGAAGCAGGTTGCCGGGTTGGACACGAACAATCTGGAAGTCCGCGTCAAACTCGGCAATTACTTCCTGATGGGCGGCAAGCAGTCCGCGGCGGCAATCTCTGAGGCCGAACGGATGGCCAAAGAAGTCCTGCAAAAGAATCCCAACCACATCGAGGGTCACATCCTGATGGGCAGCGTTTTGTTCCAGCAAAACCGCAAGCCGGAAGCCTTTGCGGAATTGAATCGCGCGATCGAGATCGATCCGCAACGTGTTGAATCGTACCTAAGTCTCGCTCGCTTCTACGCTCTGACAAACGACAAGGATACCGCCGAGGCAACTTTCAAACGCGCGATTGCCGTTAACAATTCGTCTGCGCTGGCTCATTACGAATACGCAAAGTTCCTGGTGCAAACCAATCGCGTCGATGCGGCGGAGAGCGAGTTCCTATTCGCCGTGCAGGTTGATCCAAACAATCGCGAAGCCCGCTTTGTGCTGGCAAGTTTCTATCTGGTTAACAAGCGGTACGCCAAGGCTGAGGAAGCCTACAAAGCCCTGGCTGAACTGGACAAAGACAAGCCGGAAGCGACGCTCCGTCCTCGCGGATTACTACGGGTCGACGGGCCGCCTGGATGAAGCCATTGCAATCTACAAAGAAGTTGTCACCAAGTCACCTGATTACGCCCAGGGTCATTATCGGCTGGCCGAACTCCTCTTGAATAAGAACGACCTGGCAAATGCCAAGGCTGAAGTCGATTCAATTTTTGAAGAAAGATCCGCAACGATCGTCAGGCAATGATCCTGCGCGCGCGGATTGAAATGCAGAGCGGCGATCAGAATGAATTGAAAGCCGCGATTGGCTGACTTACAGGAAGTGCTGAAGCAGGAGCCCAATTCGCGCGCCGGTCTCTTCTTCATGGCGGACGCAAATTTCCGGTCCGGTCAAATCGATCAGGCTCGAGTGTATGCAGGCGAGCCTCGATCGTAACTATCCCAATTACCTGCCCGCGAAATTGATGCAGGCGCAAATCGATCCGGCCAGCGGCGACACCAAGGCTGCGCTGCAAACCACAACGCAATTGCTTGGATCGGATCACCGAAAGCAACGCCCGACCGCGACACTTCGCCGCAGATGCTGGCTGACCTTCGGGTCAACGCTCTGATGGCTGCACGGTTCCGCCGCGTTGCAACTTCGCGACACTAAGAACAGCCGCGACAGGATTTCATGATGGCCCGCGATGCCGCGCCTAACAGCACGGATGTTTATGTGAATCTCGCGGCCGTTGCGCTTGGCTGAAAACAAGCCCGACGAAGCAGTCACCTTCTACAGCAACGCGCTGGCGATCGATAGCGCAAATTTCAACTCACTGCGCGGACTCAATCAGCATCTACGCCGCGCGCAATCAGACTGCACGAGGCGCACGCGCGAGTTGATCAGTCAATCGCAGCCCAACCAAATAACGCCGCCTCGCATTTCCTGAAGGGCCAGATTTATGGTTTTGAAAGGAATGCGACGGTGCGGAAAATGAATTTCGTCGCGCCCTCGAAATAGACGCGAATTATCTGGCGGCCTATTCCGCGCTCGGCGCTCTCTTCGTCAATACCAACCAGCAGGATCGCGCCATCGCAGAGTATTCCAGGATTGTCGAAAGCGGCCCGACAACGCCGGCGACCTACACGCTCATCGGGATGCTGGAAATGAATCGGCAGAACATCGATGCGGCGATCGACAACTATCAAAAGGCCCTGGCTAAAGACGAGAACGCTGTGTTCGCGGCGAACAATCTCGCCTGGCTCTATGCCGAATACGGCAAGGGCAACATGGACGAAGCGGTCCGCCTGGCACAGGGCGCAGTGCAAGCGAATCCCGGCGTACCAAGTTTCTCAGACACGCTGGGCTGGGTTTACTACAAAAAGGTTTGTACAGCGCGGCTGCTGAACAACTGAAGAAAGCAGTTGCAGTTGATGAAGAAGCGGCGCGCCGCAGCAACGGTCTGCCGCTACGCCGACCTACCACTTTCATCTGGGCGTGGCGCTGGCGGCGACGGGCGACAAAGCTGGCAGCGCGCAAAAGAGATCGAAAGTGCTTTGCGCTTATCCGCCAAGGCAAGCTTTCCTGGAAGCCGACATCATTTTGCGCGCAAGGCTCTGGCCACTGCTGGTCTCGACTGTCCGACAAACTGAAGTTTGTCGGACTGAGGAGCAAT
>ERZ1370068.2930-contig-2057_pt1 | contig 11727 bp, 22 predicted proteins | sample MGYA00561227_ERZ1370068 | MGnify/ENA primary metagenome ERZ1370068 (study PRJEB38410, sample SAMEA6850437) | metagenome | study: Metagenomic assessment of the ecological functions of the soil: analysis of the soil microbiota associated with the...
AGCGGACTCTGCTGAACTTCGGCCGCTTTCTCATGGCCATCCAGGGTGTGACGGCTCCATCTGACGGGCGCCACGAGCGCGAAGACATAGCCACGAGGGATGACTCACGAACATCGACACGCTACATGACCAGCACCGCCAGCACAGTCATGATGGCAGCGAGCCACCGGGCGAGCCGCACTCACCTTGCACGGCCAACTCAGGCGTAGTCACGCGCATTTGCCCGACATCCATCACCGTCATAAGCATTGAAGCAGTGAAACTGGATGGACAGACGTGGTGGCGGTTGGGCAGGACGTCTACGGACACTCACTTCCTGCGCTGGATGCGACGGGAGGGGTTCTACAGGGGAAGGCGTAGAGGGATCATACGGGTTCGCCGCTTCCTATTGGGCGTGTTCATTCAGCCTCGTCATCGCTGGCTACCCCTTCAATGAACGCTGGTCGAGGGTCCCATGCACGATTCTCCAATTGGTGCCGTTGAGCAGGAGGATCTCCGACGATCGGACGGCCCTCATCTAGGCTGGGCATTGCGCTGACGGCCCGGTAGCCGGGGTTCGCCCTGACCGCCTCTGCGGTGGCGGCCTCGAGGGTGCGTGTCGCCCTCGCCATCGTCATTTCACACTCTGGCTCTGGGCCGCGGCCAGATCCCCGCTGTCCGTGATCACGTCGACCGCTGGCGATTACGTCCCTACGCTGTGTAGTCGACGACGACCTCCGAAATCTCTCACCCCTCATTGTGTATACGGAGAGCTGGAACGTCCCGTTGTCGATCTCATACTTGGCCGAGATGGGTGTGCCTTCACTCCCGCTCACGGCGAGTCCACTTTCGAGCGGCAGCCAGGCATTTCGGAGTTCACGAGCCGGGGGCTTCTCAGCTCAGTGACGGGGCCCGGCTGGGCGAATAGAGCTGAACGAGGATTGAAGCGGAAATATTGCGTAGACGACCAATGCCCGTGTGATGGTGCCTCTCATAGTCGGCGCCTCCCTGGTGTTACGGCGGTTCCGTCTCCATTTCTCGACTACCGACTCAGATCATGGCGCCGGAGTTCACTCGGCGCCACTGAAGCAGTTCCTGACATTCATGTCAGGTGCGTCACGGTCTGTGGCCGGTCGCTATACTCCGGTGTGCCGTGCGTGTGCTTGATCGTCGAGGACGAAAGAAGGTCGCGAAGGCTCTTCGTGACGGCGCTCGAGGCCGGAGCACTACGAGGTTCGCAGTCGCGGTCAGCGGTGAGGAAGGGCTTCTTCCTCGTGAACCACGAGTCGTTCGACCTTGTGATCGCTCGATCTCATGCTGCCGCGCGCGCGACGGCCTCGAGGTCCTCACCGACGCTCCGCAAGCGGGGCCGTCCAGACGCCCGTGCTGATCCTGACCGCCAAGGACACCGTGGACGATCGGGTGCACGGACTCGACAGCGGCGCCGACGATTACCTCGTCAAGCCGTTCGCGTTCCCGAGCTGCTGGCGCGAATCCGCGCCCTGCTTGCGGCGCGGCCGCGCCGGATCAGGTCCTGCGGCTGCAGCAGGACGACCTGACGATGGACCTCGTGACGCGCAAGGTTAGTGCGGGCCGGGCGGGCTCTCGAGCTCACGGTGAAGGAATTCGAGATGCTCAGTACCTGCTGCCGCCATGTCGGTCACGTCGTGTCGAGAGAAGATGCTGGCGCGCGACGTCTGGCGCGTCACGGCGCGCGCCACCCCGCTGGACAACGTGATCGACGTGACGGTCGACCCGGTTGCGCCGGAAGATCGACGACCCGTTCGAGACGAAGCTGCTTCACACGGTGCGCGGCGTCGGTTTCGTCCTGCGCAGCGAGCGGACGTGATGGTTCTAGCCCCGAGCGTGCCGGGCACGCCTCACGCTGTGGCACGCCGGGTGCTGGCGCTCGTCATCTGTGTTTTCTGCGGCCGGCATCCTCCTCTTCGTGAGAGCGCGACTGTATCAGCACGTTGGACCAGCAGATCCGCGCCGACCTCGCGCACGATCGAGAAGGTCTACCACGGAAGAGACGGGCGATCTGGGGAGGCTCGCTCACCGGATGGGCATCACGCTCTTTCAGGTCGCCGAAGGCAGGCACCGTGCTGTACCAGACACCCGACTGGCCGCCGGGCGGGACGACCGCCGTAGTCGTCTTGGAGCGCTTGGCGACGCCTCCCATCGCATCGCCGCGGCTCGGGACGAGACGGCCGTTCGCGCAGACCCTCTGGACGCTCGGCGTCATCCTGGCGATCGGCGTGCCCTGCGCCATTGGCTGGCGATCGGCGGGCGGCTACTTCCTCGCGGGCCGGATGCTCGCACCTGTGGGCGCCATGGCGGAGACGGCGCGCCAAGATTCACGGCGGAGTCACTGACCGCAGCGGCTGCCCGTCGAGAACCCCAGGACGAGTTCGGCCAGCTCGCCAGCGTGTTCAATGAGAGCCTCGCGCGCGCCTCGAGGCGGCGTTCGAGCAGCTTCGGCGGTTCACAGCGGACGCCTCGCACGAGCTTCGCACGCCGCTCACCGCAATCCGGAGCGTGGGCGAGTGGCGCTGCAGCGTTCCCTCAGTGCGGCGGGCTACCGGGAGGTCATCGGAAGCATGCTCGAGGAGGTCGACCGCCTGACGCGGCTGGTGGAGAGTCTCTTGACGCTGACGAGGGGTGAATCCGGCCGGATCCAGCCGGCACTCGAAACGTAGTCGATCTGGGTGGTTTGGCGGTGAGCGTCGTGGAGCATCTCAGAGTGCTCGCCGAGGAGAAGGAGCAGAGCGTGACCGATCGATGCCGCTGGCGGAAGTGTCGGCCACATGCGATCCCGCCATCCTGAGACTGGGCCTGATCAACGTGCTCGATAACGCGATCAAATACACGCCCTCGCAGGGACGGTTCGCGTCGGGGTGCGGAGACGCCCTCCGGGGCGGCGGCGATCGGAGTCGAGGACACAGGGTTGGGGCATTTCTGCGGCGCATCGGGGGCGGATCTTCGAGCGCTTCTACCTGCGTGTCGACCAAGGCCGTTCGAGGAGGCGGGGGGACGGGGCTTGGCCTGGCGACGGCGCGATGGGCGGTCGAGGTGAACGGCGGACGGATCGAGCTGGAGAGTGAGGAGGGTAAGGGAAGTCTCTTCAGGATCGTATTGCCGAGGAGTGGTTCGCGCGCGCTCTCGGCGGGACATAGGGAGGCTGGGCCGGGCTGGGCTCGACACAAGCTGACACGAATGTCAGGAAGTCTTCAGTGGCGCGCGCGCGATCAGGCGTCATGAGTCCAGCGGAAAAGAGGTCCTGCCCCAGGGAAGAGGAGAGCTCATGAAGATCGGCGCTCGCAGTTCTCTCCGCTCCTGGCAGTGGGCGCCTACGAACTCGGCGCCGCCACCGATTTCCCACGGCTCGCGATCACGTCACCGGAGAGAGACCAGCATGAAGGACGATCTCGGCAAGGAGGGCCGAAGTGGAAGTTCGTGGCCGGCCAATGGACCCGGCGCTCGTCAGGCGGCCGCCAGGTGCTCGCTCAGGTCGCCAGAGACCCAACCCTGGGCGGTGCGCGATTCTCGAGGATCAAAAATTCGACGACGTCGATGTCGCCGTTCGCTTCCGGCCGCATCTCCGGCAAGGAAGACGCGAGTGGAGGGATCATCTTCCGCGCGAGGACGGCGGGAACTATCTGCTGGTGCGGTTGCCAATGCCCTCGAGAACAATTTCCGGCTCTACACGATAGTGAAGCGGCAAGCGCAGCACGATCGCGTCGGCGAGTCACTGAGCCTACACTGCGGCGAGTGGCACCGGATCACGCTGTCAGTGTGCCCAGGAGACCCAAGATCCAGGCGTACCTGGACGACGCCCTCCTCCTCGACCACGAGCAGAAGACTTTCACGGGCGGCTGGGTTCGGGCTCTGGACTAAGGCGGACTCCGTCACGGAGTTCGCGGATCTAGAGGTCACGGGAACACCCGCGAAATGACGAGTGTCGCGCCGGACCAGGCCGAAGGTCTCGCTCCGGGAGGTGAAGACTATGCGTGCCAGAACTCGAAGCGGAACTCACGGGAGGCTGGCGCGACATCGCGTGAGCTCACTCTTCAGGCTCTGGCGCCACCTCCTACGGTGGGCCAGCCATCATGGGCATCATGCAGGCCGAGCTGCAGGAGAAGCGGAAGTGGGTGTCGAAGGAGCGCTTTCTCGAAGGCCTGTCGGTGGCGAACATGCTGCCGAGGCGCGACGGCGACCCAACTCGGCATCTTCCTGGGCTACGCGCGCGGGGGTTGGTGGGGTGGACTGATCGGGGGCCTCTGCTTCGTGGCCCCGGCCTTCGTCATCATGCTCGCTCCTCACTATGGCCTACGCCACCCTGGGCGTTCACGCCGATGCGCGCGCGGCGCTCTCTACGGGCTGGGCCCGGTCGTGCATCGGCCTCTTCGCGGTGCGCGGTCTACCGCCTCGGCCGGTCCTTCGATGAGCACGAGTACCTGAGGCGGCCATTGGACTCGTGGCGGCGCGCCGCATCGACTCCTGGACTCCGCTGGGGATCGTGGCCATTCTGCTCCTGGCCGGCTGTGCTGGACCTGATTCTCTTTCAGCCCGGGAAGCGCTGGGGCGCAGGTTGTCGCCCTCGTCCTCGGCGCTTCGTCCCTCGCTGTGCTCGCAGCGGCGTGGTGGCTGAACGCCTCGGCCCCCGGCTCGGACCGGACTCGGGACGAATTCCGGATCCAACACAGTCTGCTGGACATCGGAGCCTACTTTCTCAAGGTCGGGAGCCTTCACGATCGGCGGTGGCCTGACGATGATCGCGTTCATCCAGGACCAGGTCGTCGGGCAGTTTGGCTGGCTGACGCCGAGAGAATTCATCGACGGACTGGCGCTCGGCCAGCTCACCCGGGGCCTGTCCTCATGATCGCGGCCTACGTGGGCTACAAGGTGGCTGGCATCGCGGGGGCTGCGGTGGCCGCCACCGCAGCATTTCTCCCCATCCTTCATCATCATGCTGATCATTCTTCCGGTGCTCGATCGCGTCCGGAAGCTCGCGTGGATGCGAGCGGTGATGAAGAGCATGGAGCCGGCCGTCATCGGTGTGCTCGCCGTATCGCTCGATTCGGCTTGGCGCCGGCGGCGCCCTTCCTGACCCGTTCGCCATCGCGATCCTCGCGGCGACCCTCATTGCGCTAGGTGGTCTTCACGGATCCGGCGTCTTCAAGCTCATGATCGCTGGCGCCGCGCCTCGGCGTGCTGAGAAGCTATCTTCCTGTCCTGTCGAGGATTCAGAGCAGGCCACGCGCCTCTTCATCACGTGACAGAGCTCGGACTCGACGGTCTCTGCGCTGCCCAGTCAGTGTCTGAGTGGCGCTCTATGCCGCGTAGCGCTCCTCGACCGTCATCGCGAATACAACCACGCCAACAAGGCCGATCAGGCCCGCCATCCAGAACGGGAGTGCGGGCGTGACCTCCCAGAGCAACCCACCGATGAACGCGGCGGGCGCGATGGTGAGGCTCCGGATGAGGCAATAGAGGCCGACGGAACGAGCCCGGAGCGATGGCGCTGCGAGATCCACGATCAGCGCCTTGCGAGCCGGCTCGCCGATCTCGCGGAGGCCACCCACGACGAACGCGGCCACGAGCGTCGCGAAGTCACGCGCCAGCACTACGGCGACGGGGAAGAAGCGCAAAGGCGACGAACGTGGCCATGACGAACGGTTTGCGGCCGATGCGGTCGGTGAACCGGGCCGCGGGAATGTTAACTCACGATCGCCGTGGTCATCTGCACGGCGACGAGGATCCCGTAGGCCAGGGCGCTGATGCCGATCACGTTGATCGCGTAGAGCACGAGGAAGACGTCGACGAGACCACTCGCAGGTGCGGATGAAGATATCCGAGGTGAGGAGCCAGCCGAAGCGGACGTCGGCAGGGACCGCCACACCGCCACGATGTGCGTCGGAACCGGATCTGGCGTCACCGGGATATTGACGCGGCTGACCACCCCAGCGTCACCGTCGAGAGCACGACGGTCACGGCGAGTCCGAGATGCATTCCAGCTCTGCAGGCCGTACGCTGCGATCGCCAGGCCGCCGAGGATTGGCGCGATGGCGATCGGTACGCGCCTCAGGATCGATTGCACCGTGAACCCGAGCGCCCGACGGCCCCTGGGGCAGTGCGTCGCCCACGACTGCGAAGAGCGTCGGGACTGGCCATGCTCTGACCACGCCATCGACGAAGACGAGGCCCGCGAAGACGAACGGCCACGAAGGAGCCAGCCAGTACAGAACATAGCCAAGTCGTGGCCAGCGTGACGAAGAGCAGCAGCGCATGGCGGACGACCGTATCGATCAGCGATCCATCCGCCTGGGTACTGGTACACGCCGTCCAGGAAATCCTCGCAGGTCCCGAAGAAGCCCGATGGCGGCGACGGGAGCGCCGAGCATCTGCAAATACTTCGGCAGGAAGCACTTCCAGAGGTTCTCGCCGAGTGCGAGCAGGAACATGGCGATGAGAGACAGCGACAATGTTGCGCTCAAGCCGGTGCCTCGACGAGGCGTGATCGTGCCGAGTCACGGCCGCTCGGTGCATGTTCGGCGGCCAGGGAATCGCGGCCGGTGTCAGCACAAGCTCGGCATCCGAATTCGGAGCACGGATGACGCTACTTCACGAGATCCATTCGGGTCTTGAGCAGTGGGAATGCGATGGAGCCCGACGACGGCCGCGGCGGCGACCACGAGCGGAGTTGCTGACCTTCCAGCGGAACAGGACGACGAGGCTGACCAGGGCAACGAGGGCGGTGAGCCAGTCGCCGATGGCGATTCTTCCCAGAGCAGGACGCAGGCGCCGAGAATGGTGCCGATGGCCGCCGCGTAGGCGCCCTTGATGAAGCCCTGCACGTTCGGGTTCGTGCGGTAGCGCATGAGGATCGGGCGCCACGATGAGGATGAGCAGGAACGACGGCAGGAAGATGCCGATCGGTCGCCACGACCGCGCCCCAGAAGCCGGCGACGAGATAGCCGACGAAGGTCGCGGTGATGACGACCGGCCCCGGGCTGATCATGCCCATGGCCACGGCGACCAGGAACTCGCGCTCGGTGAGCCAGCCCGTCTGCTGCACGAGGCCCTTCTCGAGGAACGGCACGATGACGAGGCCGCTGCCGAAGGTCAGCGAGCCCGCCTTCAGGAAGAATGCGAAGAGCTTGCCGAGCATGGCGCCCGAGATGCCTGGGCGGCGCCGACCGCGACGAGCGGGACACCGGCGACAGAGCGACGTGGTAGTCGACGACGCGGTCGCGTTCGCGGAAGAGCGAGCCGTAGTAGAGCACGCCGACGATGCCGCAGCCGATGAAGAGCAGCGCGACCTCGGCCTGCACCGGCGACCGTGATGACGAAGGCCGCCGGCGGCGAGGGCCCACTCGAGCCAGTCCTTCATCCCGAGCTTGGTGAGCCGGTAGCACGGAGTGCAGGATGAGGCGCGATCACCGCCGGGCTCACGCCGTAGAAGATGGCCTTCACCGCGGAGAGGCCGCCGAAGTGGATGTAGAGGGCGCCGAGCACGGTGACGATGACGAAGTTGCGGCAGGATGAAGGCCCAGCCGCCCGCCCACGCGCCCCAGAAGCCGCCGCGAATGTACGAGATCCAGATGCCGACCTGGATGGCCAGCGGTCCCGGGAGCGACTGGCAGACCGCGATGCCTTCGCGCATCTCCTCCTTGGTCAGCCACTTCCGCTCGCCGACCAGCTCGCGCTCCATCTGGCCCACGAGGGCGACGGGACCGCCGAAGCCGATGAGACCCAAGGCGGAGGTAGTAGCGGACGCAGTTCTCGGATGGGGACGCGCCGCGCGTGTCTTCTCTGGTTCCATTATGTCGACCTCCGCCAGAATTTTCCGCGAAGTGTAACGCTTGACGAGCACGTGTATCGAGCGTTACTTTGCTGGCCCATGCGCTGGCTGACGCTCCTGACCACGTTGCCCCCACGCCGACCCGGCACCGCGTCGGCGTCTGGCCGAAGCTCCAGCGCATGGGGGCGGTGCGCCTTCGCGGATCGGCCTGGATCCTCCCGGAGACGCCGGAGACCACCGAGCTCTTTCAGTGGCTCGTGCAGGAGATCGACTCGCTTCCGGGGCGAGGCGACCCTGCTGCACGTCGACCGGGTCGGGGAACATGACGCCGGAGCAAGTGACGGCACTCTTCCACAAGGCCCGGGCTCCCGAGTACCAGTCGATCATGCAAGGGTGCCGGGAGATCCTCGTGCAGCTTGATCGCTACCGGGCTAAGCCATCGGGGCTCGATCGCCCAGCTTCGCGGCAAGCTCGACGGCGTCAAACGGGAGCTCGACCGGATCGAGGCCATCGACTACCTGGAGACGCCGGTTGGTCGGCAGGCGCGCTGACCCTGTGGGAGACAGCGGCGAAGCGCCTGCGCGCCGTGGAGGCACGCCCGCACGCTCCCAGCCGGTCGTCACCGGGCGTCGCTGCCGCCGCCCGGCAGCACGTGGGTGACCCGGCCGCGGCCGCACATCGATCGGATCGCCTCCGCCTGGCTCATCAGGCGCTTCTGCGACGCCGACGCGACGTTCGCGTTCGCCGACGCCGCCGACGCCGCGCGCAAGGGCATTCCGTTTGACGTGCTCGGCGCGGAGTTCGGGCATCACGGCGAGGACTGCACGTTCGAGACCCTCGTCAAGCGGTTCGGCGTCAAGGATCGCCGGGCCAGGGTCATCGCCGAAATCGTGCACGAGGCGGACCTGCACGACGGAAGTCACTCGCAACGAGTCGACGGGGATCGACTCGCAATCGAAGGGTCTCGATGAGGCTACGCCGAGCGACCAGGACCTGCTCGAGCGCGGGCATGGCGATCTTCGACGGCGTACACGGTGTTGAAGCGGAAGACCTAGGACCACCAGCTCGAAATCGCGGAGAGTAAGACATGAAAGGGACAGCCTGTGACGGTGGCGTTCGCTTGTGGCGGTGGATTGTTCGCCGGGGGACTGGTGGAAGACCGTGTGCGAAGCTGGATTAGGGAAGAAGCGGTGCAAAAGCCCGGACGCACGCCGAGCATGCGGAGACTACGCCAGGGCGGCGTTCAGGCGTACGGGCTCCGGTCATCGCCGCTCGCGCAGGACCTGCCCACCGGGGAGATACGAAGATGGCAGATGACCTTGAGCAGAAATTCGACTTTGAGGCGAAGCATCGAGGGGCTGGACGCGCAGGACGGCAAGAGCCGCCAGTGGGTCGTCGAGGACCATGCCGGGCACACAGTCTGGTCGAGAGTCCTGATGCAGCGTGCGACCCAAGAATGGAGTTCAATGTGATGGCGTGGCGCGGCCGGCGTTCACTGACGTCGCATGATGTCGGTGATTCGATCCGCTATCCGGAAGGGAAGACGCCTCGGGCGGCATCGTGTTCCGGTTCACGGATGGCAAGTACTTACTACGTGGTCCGGGCCCAATGCCCTGCGAAGGCAATTTCCGGTGTACGCCTACGACCGCGGCCGCCGTCAACTGGCGAGCGCCAGTGTCAAGCCCCGGCGCTCGTCAGTGGCACCTGCTCCGGGTGGTCGCCGTGGGTGACCACATCCAGGGTTGGCTCGACGGCGCCATGCTGTTCGACCACCGGGCAGCGCGCTTCAAGGCCGGGTCGAGCAGGCTGCGGACGAAAGGCGACTCGATCACGGCGTTCAGACGACCTTGCATTCATGGCATGACGGCGAGCGCCTGGAGGCTCCGCTCTCGGTAGCACGTATCCACCTGCGGGAGAAAGCACTGATGACATCTGGGACTGAAGCACCTGATCCTCATACTCGGACTGGTCGTGATTGCCGGTACACCCGAGCGGCGCTCGCGGCGGAGCCTGACTGGAAGGACGGTCGAGGCGGCGCTAGAGCAAGTCGGGACGAATGCAGCCTGGCGGCGTCTTCCGATCGGGTGAATGCCCCGGACCGATCTCGCCGTTACCGTGAAGGGCGTGCCGGTCAAGGCGGATTCGCCCTCGGATCGTACGCCGCATTCAAGCCGGTGGGGGATCAGGCGATGGTGATGGGCGACCTCGTGCTCCTCGATCAGGAGGTGCCTGGCAGTGATGGCCGGCCTGTTCAGAGGCGGGCCTCGAGGTCACCGCCGTCCACAACCACCTGAACGAAGTGTCGCCGCACGTGATGTACATGCACTACGGGGGCCACGGCGAGGCCGGTCAAGCTGGCGACGGCGCTCCGCCAGGCCTTGTCCGCCAGCGGGACGCCGCTCGGTGGCGTGGGCAGTCGACGGCTGCCGCCGGCTGCCGGACCTGGGCTCGACGCCAAGCAGATCGAGCAGGCGTCTGGGGCAGAACGGGGGAGGGCACTGGACGGCGGTGTGTTCCAGGTGACCGTTCCCACTCGCGCGGAAGCGATCACCGAGATGGGGGTGCCGTTGCTGCCTGCCATGGGCGTGACGACCGTGATGAACTTCCAGCCGACCGCGGACGGCAAGGCGGCTATCACCGGCGACTTCGTGCTTGATCGACAAGGAAGTGAACGCCGATCGCCCGGACCCCTGCTGCAGCACGGCATCGACGTGACGGCTATCCACAACCACGGCCTCATGGACACGCCGCGGCTCTTCTACATGCACTTCTGGGCGAATGACGACCCGGTCAAGCTTGTGCGCAGGGCTCAAGGCTGCTCTGGAGTCAGACCAACAGCGCGAAGCCCTGAAGGGCTCCGCCACAGAAAGGAGCTCGCCCATGAAATGGGTCACTCGAGAAGAAAGCCCGCGTTGATCGCATTGCCTGTCCCTGGCTCATCACCCGCTTCATCGACAAGGAGCCCACGTTCCTCTTCGTGCCCGCGCGCGACGTTGCTGGCGGTAGCCAAGAAAGAGGAGGCGATCCCGTACGATGTGCCGGATGTCGAACTGGGCCATCACGGAGATCAGTGCTCGTTTGACGCGTTTGTGGACAAGTACGAGCTGAGCCGATCCGGCCCTCCGGGAGCCTTGCCCTCGATCGTGCGCGGGGCCGACACCGACGCGCGGGGCGCTCACGCCGGAATCCGCTGGCCTGTACGCGGTGGCGACCAGGTTTCAGGCCCTGGCGCGGGACGACTTCGACAACATGGAGGAAGCAGTTCCCGTGTACGACGCGCTGCTATGACTACTGCCGGGCGCGGGTAGCGACGGCAATAATAAGGAGAGCAGCGTCCATGATTCTCGAACAGATTGGTGAGGTGCAGCTTCCTGCCCACGACAAGCCGGGCGGCTTCGATCACGCGGCGGTACACGGGCCAAGGGGACGACTCTATGTCGCCCACACGGCCAACGACGCGGTGGATGTGATCGACTGCGCGACGAACACATATCATCGGTTCGATCCCTGCGCCTCGGGGGCGTGGCAGGTGCGCTGGTATCTGAGGAGCACGATCTCGTGTTCACATCGAATCGCGCCGAGAACACCGTGGGCATCTTTCCGCCAGATCAGGAAGAGGCGCTGGTCAAGGTGAAGGTGGGCCTGAGACCAAATGGCCTGGCCTACGATGCCAGCCACCGCCTCCTGCTGGCCGCGGCCAACGTGGGGATCCGACGAGGCCGGGGTTCTTTCACCGTCTCGGCGGTCGACGTGCCCACTCGGGCGATGATCGCCGGACGTCCCGGTGCCTGGCGCGAACCCGCTGGGTGGTCTTCGATGCGACGAGCGCTGTTTCTACGTCAACATCGCTGATCCGCCCGCAGATGGCCGTGATTGAGGCGGCGAAGCCAGGCTTCGTAGCCCGCACGTTTTCCGGTCCCCGCCGCTGGCCCGCACGGTCTGGA
>ERZ1370068.7556-contig-6468_pt1 | contig 11720 bp, 15 predicted proteins | sample MGYA00561227_ERZ1370068 | MGnify/ENA primary metagenome ERZ1370068 (study PRJEB38410, sample SAMEA6850437) | metagenome | study: Metagenomic assessment of the ecological functions of the soil: analysis of the soil microbiota associated with the...
CGATCCGAGCGGTCGTCGCCGCTGGTGCGCAAGATCGCGAAGGAGCACAACGTCGACATCGCGCAGATCCACGGCACCGGGATCGCCGGCCGCGTGACGAAGGACGACATCCTCGGATTCATCGGCAAGGGTGCGGTCGGCGCGGGCAGGCCGGAAGGCCGGCAGGCGCGGCAGGGCCAGCGGACGGCGCCGGCGCTGGCGGGCCGGCAGGCGCGTCCGTGTCCGGTGCGCCGCCGGTGGCGACCGGTCACCTTCAAGCCGGGCGCGAACGATCACGTCGAGAAGATGTCGGTGATGCGCAAGCGCATCGCCGAGCACATGGTGCTCGAGCCAGAAGACGTCGGCGCACGTGCACTCGGTGTTCGAGGTGAACTTCGGCCGCGTCGCGAAGATCCGCGAGGCGAAGAAGGCGGAGTTCGAGCGCGCCGGCGCCAAGCTCACCTACATGTCGTTCATCATCAAGGCGGCGATCGACGCGCTGCGCGCCGTGCCGATCGTCAACGCCTCGGTCGACGGCGACAACATCGTCTATCACAAGGACATCAACGTCGGCATCGCGGTCGCGCTCGACTGGGGGCTGATCGTGCCGGTCGATCAAGAACGCCGACGAGAAGAACCTGCGTCGGGCCTGAGCCGCGCCGATCGCCGATCTCGCGAACCGCGCGCGCGCGAAGCAGCTCAAGCCCGACGAAGTCGCCGGCGGCACGTTCACGATCACCAACCCCGGCGTCTTCGGCGCGCTGTTCGGCATGCCGATCATCAGCCAGCCGCAGGTGGCGATCCTCGGCATCGGCAACGTCGAGAAGCGCCCGGTCGTCGATCGACGATGCGATCGCGATCCGGCCGATGGCGTATCTCGACGCTCGGCTACGACCACCGCGTCATCGACGGCGCCGTCGCCGACGAGTTCATGTCGCATCGTGAAGAAGTCGCTCGAGAACTGGGATCCGAACGCGGTCTGACAGCGGCAGGACGGCGAGGCAGGACGGCGCTGAGGGCAGGCGGGCAGGACGGGCGGGTCGAGGTCAGACGGCGCGACCGCTCGACGTGCGGCGGCTCGGCCGCGTGCCGTACGCTGACGCGCTCGCGCTGCAGCGATCGCTCGTCGAGGATCGCCGCGCCGGCCGCATCGGCGACACGCTGCTGCTCGCTCGAGCATCCCCACGTCCTGACGCTCGGCGTGCGCGGCGACGGCGGCCGGTCGCACATCCTGCGCGACCGCCGACGCGCTCGCCGCGCGCGGCATCGAGGTTCACGAGACCGGGCCGCGGCGGCGACATCACCTATCACGGGCCCGGCCAGATCGTCGGCTATCCGATCATCGACCTGAAGCCCGACCGCCGCGACGTGCACCGCTACGTGCGCGATCTCGAAGACAGTGCTGATCCGCACGGCCGCCGACTACGGCATCGACGCGCGGGCGCGTCGAGGGCCTGACCGGCGTCTGGGTCGGGCGACGAGAAGCTCGCGGCGATCGGCGTGCGCATCGCGCGCTGGATCACCAGCCACGGCTTCGCGCTCAACGTGACGACCGACCTCGACCATTTCAACCTGATCGTCCCGTGCGGCATTGCCGACCGCGGCGTCACGTCGCTGGCGCGGCTGCTCGGGCGGCCCGTCGACACGGCCGAGGTGGAAGATCGCATTATCGAACACTTCGCTAACGTGTTTGATTTGAATGCCTTAGCGATTTAGTTCAGGCGTGGAATAATTCCGCGAGCGCCGGGGTTAATGTCCCAAACGAGGGACAACCCCATGCGCGATACCGAACGCACTCATACACTCTACTGTCCTACCGCCGATCAGGACCTTCTGGCACGGCTGCAAGTCGGGCGACGAGCGCGCGCTCGCCGACCTGTCCGACGCCTACAGCTCCAAGATCTACCAGCTCGCCTTCCGCTACCTGCGCAACAAGGAAGACGCGGAAGAGATCACGCAGGACGTCCTGTTCAAGGTCTACCGCAAGGTCGGCGCGTTCCGCGGCGACGCGGCAGCTGTCGTCCTGGATCTACCGCATCACGTTCAACGCGGCGATGTCGCGGCTGCGCACGGCGCGCTATCAGCGCGCGCAGGCCGAAGATCGTCGCGCAGCGGCGGCCGCCGACGAGGACGGCGACGATCGCCTCGCGCGCGCCGACGTCGCCGACTGGAGCGACATGGCCGACGAGCGCGTGCTCCGCTCGCAGCTCCGCCGGCGCGTGTTCCGCGCGATTCTGGCGCTGCCGGCGATCTACCGCGCGCCGGTGATGCTGCGCGACATCCAGGGGATGTCGACCGAAGAAGCGAGCGCGATGCTGAAGGTGAAGGATCAGACGCTCGAAGTCGCGGCTGCATCGCGGCCGCCTGATTCTGCGCAAGCAGCTCGCCGACTTCGCCGGCGGCCTGACGCTGCACCGGCCGGTCTACGGCACGTATCAGGCGGAATCGGCTGAGAGCTGGTCAGAGCGAGTGCCGAATCCACGCGATCTATCGCCGGTCACCCGGCTATCCTCGTCTAGAGCATGCATCGCGTTGTCGAGCGCGACCTGCTCGACCGCACTCAACGACGGCAGCACCACGTCGACGATGCCGGCGGCCCGAGCCTGACCGGCAGCGCGCCGGTGCGCGTGCGCGCGCCGGCTGGAGTCGATCGGGCGCGACGAAGCAGCGACGCAGCCGGCGCGAGCGTCCCGCCATCGCCTCGACGACGTCGCCGCCGCGGCGGCGCAGCGCGTAGGGCCCGGCGGCCACAGCGCGGCGACGCGCGCCGTCGAGCCGCCGGCGCGCCGGCTCGTCGACGCAGGCGCGTCAGCGCGAACCCGCCGACCGTCGCGTCGTCCCACGGAATCACCGTGTGCGCGGCGGCACGCCGAGCACCGACAGCGCGACGTCGCGCGGCGATCCGTCGACGCGCCAGCGCGACGAGCGCGCGCGCGCCGCCGGCCAGCGACTCCGGCGCCGAGCCGAACAGGCGCGCGCGCGAGACTTGCAGCTCGCGGACGCCGCGATCGACGAGCTCGCGCTGCGGCGGCGCCGGCGCACAGGATCGACGCGCGCCGGCGCAGTCTGCGACGAGCCGCTTCAGCAGCAGCAGCCCGTCCTCGCCCTGCCACTCGCCGCCGCGCGACCCGGTCGGCGACGATCGACGATCGACGCGCCCGCGGCCATCGAGACGTCGGTCGCGCCGGACAACTGCGTCGCGAATCCTTCGACCGGCGCGGCCTGCGCGATGTCGAGCGCCTTGCCGGCGGCGACGCGGCCGTCGTCGTCGATCAGCGCGATCGACGCGGACGAGCGTTCGGCCGCGCCAGCGCGTGCGCCGTCGCGCCGCCCAGCTCGCCCGCGCCGATAATGGCCACCTCGCTGCATCCGGTGCGATATTGTAATGGCTATGCAATCACTCCGCGGGAAGGTGGCGCTGGTCACCGGCGGATCGCGCGGCATCGGCCTCGCGATCGCGCGCGCGCTCGTCGCCGACGGCGTGCAGGTGGCGATCACCGGCCGCAGCGACGCGCATCTGTCGGCGGCGCGGCCGAAGATCGAGGCGCGCCGGCCCGGGCGCCGTCGAGACGCTGCAGGCCGACGTCCGCCGCTACGACGAGGTCGAGCGCGCGATCGACGCGACGGTCGCGCGGTTCGGCGGGCTCGACATCCTGATCAACAACGCCGGCGTCGGCATCTTCGCCGACGTCGCCGCGATGACGCCGGCGCAGTGGTCCGAGGTCATCGACACGAACCTCACCGGCGTGTTCAACGCCTGCCACGCGGCGCTGCCGCACCTGCGCCGCCGCGGCGGCGGCTACATCATCAACATCAGCAGCCTGGCGGGCAAGAACCCGTTCGCGACGGCGCGGCGCTACTGCGCGTCGAAGGCCGGGCTGAACGCGTTCAGCGAAGCGCTGATGCAGGAAGTCCGCTACGACAACATCCGCGTCAGCTACGTGATGCCCGGCTCGGTCGCGACCGGCTTCTCGAGCGGCGACGAGACGAAGGGCGCCGACTGGAAGATCTCGCCCGACGACGTCGCCGAGGTCGTCATCAACCTGCTGCAGCATCGACCCGCGCAGCCTGCCGAGCCGCGTCGAGCTGCGTCCGTCGAAGCCGCCAGAAGAAGTGACAGCTGCACCATGTCTGTCTTCGACAAGCACCGCGACACGCTCGAGCACCACGAGACGATGATGGGCACGCGCGCGCGGGCGGCTCGCCGTCGCGCTCGATCTGCTGACCGACTCGCTGGCGCTCGTCGGCCAGCACGGCGTCTACTGCCGCAGCGAGCGCTTTCCCGGCAAGCCGAAGATGGACATCGCGCTCGTGCTCGAGCAGCTCGACGACGCGAAGCAGCTGGTGCAGAGCGCGATGGAGGAGCTCAAGCTGAAGAAGTTCGAAGCTGAAGCGCTCAGACTTCAGCCGATGCGCCTCTCGAGCAGCTTCCTCTTCGCCGATGCGTTCGAGCTGCGACGGCGGTGCTCGCGGTGCTCCTTCCAGCGCGACTGAATCAGCAGCCACAGCACGCCGGGCACGCAGAACATCGCGCCGAGCGCGAACGGCGAGCGTGCCGCGGCGACCAGCCGGCGCGATCGAGCTGCGTGGCCGGTCCAGTAGCTCGACGCCGACGACATCAGCGTGACGAGCGCGAGCTCGGCGGCGAAGACGCGGCCGCGAAAGCGATCCGGCACCTCCATCTGCAGCAGCACCGTGCTGAACACCCACAGGATCGATCCGCCGAAATGCGCGCAGCAGCACGCACAGCGCGGCGAGCGCACAGCGTCGGCGCGCCGGCGAGCGCGATGTAGAAGACGCCGACGATGAAGTACGCCGGGCCGATCGTCCGGCGCAGCGCGCGCGGCTGCTGTCCGAGGATCCAGCGCAGCGCGATCGGCCCGAGCGCCGGCGCCGATGCCGCGCGCGCCGTAGAGCACGCCGATGCCGGCGGCCGATGCTGCCGCCGACCGGAAACACGCGCTGGCCGAAGATCGTCAGCAGCAGCAGGACGCCGCCGGCCAGGCCCCAGCCGGCCTTCACGAACATCAGCGCCGCGACGTGCGACGTGCGCGCGGACGTAGCGGAACGCCTTCGACGAGATCGGTGACGCCCGGTGAGCGCGAGCAAGCCCTGCAGGCGGCGGCGCGGCGGCCGGCGTCGCGTCGTAGCGCGTCGCGCGCGATGAACAGCGCCGACGCGAAGAACGACAGCGGCGTTGACGACGAACGCGACGTTGCGGCCGGCGACCGCCGTCACCAGGCCGCCGATCGACGCGCCGATGCGCCAGCATCGCCGACCAGGTCGCGCTCGACAGCGCGTTGGCCGGCAGCAGCTCCTCGGCCGACGTGACGTTGGGAATCGTGGCCGTGCGCGCCGGCTCGAAGAACGCCTGCGCGCCGACCGGCGAGCGCCATCACGACGTAGGCGATCCAGACCTGATCCGGCGCGGCGCACGAGCAGCAGGCCGAGGATCAGGCAGCCGCGCAGCAGGTCGGCGGCGATCATCAGCCGCCGGCGGTTCACGCGATCGACGACGACGCCGGCCAGCGGTCCGACGATGCGCGACCGGCAGGAACTGCACGATCATCATCCACGCGACGGCGGTCGCCGAGCCGGTCAGGTCGAGCAGCAGCGCGTAGACGGCGACGGCGTTGAACCAGTCGCCGAGCTGCGAAATCGTCTGGCCGATGTAGAGCAGCCGGAAGTTGCGGTTGTTCCGCAGGAGCGAGAGGTAGGATCACGTCGGTCGACGGCCGACCGGCGGTCAGTATAATCGTCGCCGTTCCATGTTCGAGACCCTCGGCGCACTACAAGATCCTCGATCGGATCGGCGCCGGCGGCATGGGCGAGGTCTATCGCGCGCGCGACACGCGTCTCGGCCGCACCGTCGCGATCAAGGTGATCGGCCGCGGCGTCGCCGGCGATCCGGATCGCCGCGAGCGCTTGCTCGCAGGACGCGCGCGCGCCGCGGCGCTGTCGCACCCGAACATCGCGGCGCTCTACGAGATCGGCGAGGATCAGGGCCAGCTGTTTCTCGTCGTTCGAGTTCGTGCCGGGCGAGACGCTGAAGCGCGTCGATCGGCGGGCGGCCGCTGAACCCGCGCCGCGCGATCGATCTCGCCGTCGCAGATCGCCGACGCCCTCGCCGACGCGCACGCCGCCGGCATCGTCCACCGCGACATCACGCCCGACAACATCATCGTCACGCCGAAGGGCAACGCGAAGATCCTCGACTTCGGCCTGGCGGCGTGGACGACCGGCGGCGCCGAGCGCGACGCGGCCGGCGCGGCGACTGCGCGACGCCGCGGGCACGACGCCGGGCACGGTGGCCTACATGTCGCCCGAGCAGGCGCTCGGCGAGCGCGGTCGATCACCGCACCGACATCTTCTCGCTCGGCGTCGTCCTGTTCGAAATGATGACCGGCAGGCTCCCGCCGTTCGCCGGCCGCGCACCGATGCGGCGCTGGCCGTCCAGATCGCTGCCGGTGCGGGCTCGCCCGCGCCGTCGGCGATCAATCGGCGCCGATCTCACGTGAGCCTCGATGCAGTCGTCGCCGCGATGGCGTGACGAAATCCGCTCGATCGGCGCTACTCGATCCAGCGTAGCTGATGCTTGCGGCGGACCTGCGCGGCGCCGCCACGAGCCTGACGCATCGAGGAGCGACGCAGCCGCGCCGTCCAGCCGTCGTGCTGCCAGGCAGCGTCGCGTGCTGATCCGACGCTGGGCCGGGCTGGTTGTCCTCGCTGGCATCGTCGCGGCGGCGGCCTGGGCGTCGCTGGTCAGTGTCGATCGCTCAGCGATCAGGGTCGCAAGCCGTGCGCCGATCGATGTTGCTGCCCGAGACGATGACGGCGACCGCGCCGGCCGCGCACGTCGACGCGCTGCCCGACGAGCGCGGCGGTCGCCGCGGCGCCGGCGCCTTCGGCGATCAGATGCTCGCGTTCGACGAGTCCGGCGATCGCCGCCGCCAGATCGGCTCTCGCTGACCGTGACGATGCGATCGACGAGGCGCTGGATGAGATCGAACGTGATCGTGTCGGGATCGGGATTGCCGCCGAGGCCGTCGGCGAGCGTCGCGCCGGGCACGATCTCGACGAGCCGTCCGGCGCGCACGCTCGTGCTGAAACGCGCACGACGCCTCCGCTTCGACGCCGATGACCGCGCAGCCGGCGCGATCGCCTTGGCGGCCGCGGCGACGCCGCTGATCAGCCCGCCGCCGCCGATCGGGACGACCAGCGTGTCGAGAGCCGGGCGCATCCTCGAACATCTCCGAGCGCGACGGTCGCCGCGCCGGCGATCACGTCCGCGTCGTTGTAGGGCGAGATGAACTCGGCGCCGGTCTGCCGTCGCGAACGCCTTCGCCATCCGCTCCGCCTCGTCGTAGTCGCGGCCGTCCGGCGCGCAGGTCGGCGCCGTCGACGGCGGATGGCGTCGAGCTTGGTCTGCGGCGCGTCCGCCGGCGTGAAGCACGACGAGCGGCAGTCGAAGGTCTGCGCGGCTGCCGCGAGCGCGCGCGCCGTGATTGCCGGCCGACGCGGTCACGAGCCGCGCCGGACGCGCCGCCGGCCGCTCGAGCCGCGCGATGACGGCGTTGAACGCGCCGCGCGACTTGAAGGAGTTGGAGAGCTGCAGCGACTCGAGCTTGAGCGAGACGCTGCGCGCCCGCCAGTGTCCGGACAGCCAGGCCGAGTGGCACGAGCGGCGTCCGTCGGACGTACGGCGCGATCCGCCGCCGCGCGCGAAGCACGTCGATCATGCACCGGCGTCAGCAGCATTAGCGCGTCAGGACTGCCGCGTCAGAATGTCGGCGAGCTGCTGCATGAACGCCGATCGCGCCAGCACCTCGCCGACGCCGGCCTGCCGCGCGGCGTTGATCACGTCGGTCTGCACGTGCGACGCGTAGCCGACCGTCGGGATCGACGGCGAGCGCCGGGTCCTGCTTCATCGCCGGCGACGATGCCGAGCGGATCGATGCGCGCGTTGTTGAGGTCGAAGATCACCAGCGTCGGCGGGTTCTTGCGCATCGTCGTCGATCGCGCCGTCGACCGAGCGCGAGAACCGGACGGTCGACGCCGAGCTGATTGGCGGCGGTCTTGATCTTCGAGCTGAACATCAGATCGTCGAGAACGGCTAAGATCATGGCCGACCATGATAGTTGAGAGTCAGGCCGTCGGCCCGTTCTTCAAGAACGGCTTCGTCGTCGGCTGCGAGGAGACGCGCGAGGCGGTGCTCATCGATCCGGGCGACGAAGTGGCGCAGCTGCTGGCGTTCGCCGAGCGCAGCAGGCGCTGACGATCCGCCACATCCTGCTGACGCACGCGCACGTCGATCACGTCACCGGCGTCGGCCGCCGCCAAGCGCGCGCTGAGCGTGCCGATCTACCTGCACCGCGACGATCTGTTCCTCTACGAACGCGCGGTCGAGATGGGCGCGATGTTCGGCCTGCACGGTCGAGCCGCAGCCGCCGATCGACGTCTTCTACACGCCGGCGCAGGTCATTCGCGTTCGGCGCGCTACGAAGTGCGCGCCGCATCACACGCCGGGTCACTGCCCGGGCGGCGTCTGCCTGCAGATCGGGCAGGAAGGGCGAGGCCGGGAAGGAGCTGTTCGTCGGCGACACGCTGTTTGCCGGCTCGATCGGCCGCACCGATCTGCCGGGCGGCGACTACGACGACGCTGATCGCGTCGATCCGCAACGTGCTGTTTCCGTTCGGCGACGACGCGCGTCGTGCATCCGGGCCACGGGCCGGACACGACCATCGGCCAGGAACGGCGCACCAACCCGTTTCTGATCAGGCGCTGATGGCTGAGTCGGTCCGCCTGAGCTCTCGAGCCGCTTCGTCTCGACCGTCAGCTCGACCCGTCCGACGCGCAGCCGATCGCCCGCTGGCGAGCGTCGCCTTCTTCGACCCGCTTGTCGTTCACGAAGGTGCCGTTGGTGCTCGTCGAGGTCCACGACCTCGAGGCTGTCGTCGCGCGGCGGTCAGGCGGCAGTGCAGCGCGCGACACCAGCGCGGCGTCGACGATGAAATCGGCGCGCGGCGCGCGGCCGACGGTCTTGATCGGCGCCAGGCGTCGGAGCCGGAACGGTCGCCTGTCCGGCGCTCTGCAGAATCCACATGCGGCGCTATCTTAACCTCTCGGCCGTCATTTGAACTTCGCCCGTCGCCGATCTCGTCAGCAAGTCCGTATGACGCTGCAATCAGCGAAATCGACGGAAACGCTCTGTACATCGGCGGCGCGCTGCGCCGTGGTCGTCGCTCGGCGGCGCGGCCGGCTTCGCGACGCTCGAAGGGCGCGTCGGCCGACGTCGATCCGTCGCGGCTGGCGACGGTCGAGCGCGGCACGATGGTCAAGTCGGTGGTCGCGACCGGCAAGGTCGAGCCGATCACGAAGATCGAGATCAAGTCGAAGGCGAACGGCATCATCAGAGCGCCTGAACGCCGACGTCGATCAGCGTCGTCAACGCCGGCGACATCCTCGTCGAGCTCGACAAGGAACAGCTGCGCCGCGCCGCTGCGCGGCGCCGAGGCCAACCTGCAGGCCGCGCGCGCGTCGCTCGAAGGCGCCGAGGCGCAGCTGCAAGAAGAACGTCGTCGAAGCCGAAGGGCCGGACGTCGAGTTCGCGCGCCGCGCCTACGACCGCGCGCAGCACGCTGTTCGCGCAGAAGCTCGATCGCGCAGTCGGCGCTCGACGACGCGCACAGCGCTCGTCGACGTGGCCGAGAACCGCAAGCGCGCCGCGCAGTCGCAGCTGGCGATCAGCCAGGCGAAGGTGGCCGAGGCGCAGCGCGCAGGTGGCGCAGGCCAAGGCGGCCGCCGATCGCGCCGCCGAGGACCTGGCCAACGCGACCATCCGCGCGCCGATCCGCGGCACGGTGCTCACGCCGCGACGTCGAGATCGGCAGCCCGGTGTCGTCGATCCTCAACCTCGGCGCCAACGCGACGCTGGTGATGACGCTCGGCGACATCGACCAGGTGTTCGTCCGCGGCAAGGTGGACGAGGCCGACATCGGCCGCGTGCGCCTCGGCCAGCCGGCGCGCATCCGCGTCGAGACGTTCAAGGACAAGGTGTTCAACGGCCGGGTCACGCAGATCTCGCCGATGGGCGTCGAGAAGGACAACGTCACCAACTTCGAGGTGCGCGTGTCGATCGACAACCCGGGCAAGGAGCTCAAGGCCAACATGACGGCCAACGCCGAGATCGTGCTCGAGGAGCACCCGAACGCGCTGCATCGTGCCCGAAGCGGCCGATCACCTACGACGCGCAGAAGAACGCGTTCGTCGATCGTCGTCGCGCCGGGCGCGAAGACCGGCCGCAGGAAGGTCGCCGGTCAAGGTCGGCGTCGGCAACGGCACGAAGATCGCAGATCCTCGACGGCCTGCAAGCAGGGCGACAAGGTCGTGCTGCCCTCGTAGCGTCGCGACTGCAGCAGAAGCGCCATCGTCCAGTCGCTCCAGAACCTGCGCGCCAACAAGCTGCGCAGCTTCCTGACGATGTTCGGCATCCTGTGGGGCATGATCTCGGTCGTCGTCCTGTCGGCGACCGGCGAAGGCTTCCGGCGCGGCAACGACAAGGTCCTGCGCGAGCTGGGCAAGAACATCGGCATCGTCTGGGGCGGCCGCACCAGCCTGCAGGCCGGCGGCGAGCGCGCCGGCCGCCAGATTCTGCTGACGCTCGACGACGCGCGCGCGCTTGCGCGCGGAGTCGTCGATGATCGCCGTCGTCAGCCCGGAGCTCGAGCGCGGCGCGCGTCAGGGTCAAGAGCGCCTACAACGCCGCGACCGCGCGCGTCACCGGCATCGAGCCGCAGTATCAGGACATCCGCACCATCGAGCTCGAGTACGGCCGCAACTTCACGCTGGCAGGACGAAGCAGCAGGTGTCGCGCGTCGCGATCGTCGGCTTCGACATGGCCGAGCAGCTGTTCGGCAAGCGCAACATCCTCGGCGAGCCGATCACGCTCAACGGCATGCCGCTACACGGTCGTCGGCAAGATCCGCAAGAAGGACCAGGACAGCAACTACAGCGGTCCCGACAACAACAAGATCTTCGTGCCGTTCGCGGCGATGGCGCAGCGACTTGCCGCGCCGCGACGCCGAGCCGGGCACGCTGTCGGACATCATCGTCGCGCCGAAGGACTGGGTCGTCGACGAGCTGCCGCGCGTCGCTCGACGAGCGCACCGGCCGCATCGAGGACATCGACTGGCCGCTCGAGCGGAACGTCCGCGCGATTCTGGCGCGCCGCCACGGCTTCGATCCCGACCGACACGCAGGCGATCGCGATGTGGGACACGTCGCTGCAGACGCTGATGTTCGGCCGCATGATCGGCCACATGAAGCAGTTCTTCACCATCGTCGGCATCGTGACGCTGGCGCTCGGCGGCATCGGCGTGATGAACATCATGCTGATCGCGGTGAAGGAGCGGACGCGCGAGATCGGCGTCCGCAAGGCGCTCGGCGCGACGACGGCGACCGATCCAGCGGCAGTTCTTCCTCGAAGGGCTTCTTCCTGACGCTGCTGAGCGGCGGCGCCGGCATGCTGCGTCGCGCTCGGCCTGTGTCAGCTCGATCAACCTCGCTGCCGATGCCCGAGCGGTTCTCGGGCATGATCCTGTCGTGGCAGTCGGCGCTGCTGTCGCTGCTCACGCTCGATCGTGATCGGCGTCGTCACCTCCACCTATCCCGCGCGCCGCGCGGCGGAGCTGCCGCCGGTCGAAGCGCTAGCAATACGTGTAAATTGAACGAAGCGCTACAA
>ERZ1370068.5580-contig-460_pt1 | contig 11711 bp, 21 predicted proteins | sample MGYA00561227_ERZ1370068 | MGnify/ENA primary metagenome ERZ1370068 (study PRJEB38410, sample SAMEA6850437) | metagenome | study: Metagenomic assessment of the ecological functions of the soil: analysis of the soil microbiota associated with the...
CGGGAGCCAAGACGATCGCGATGCAGTACTCGCCCGGACAACAACATCCCGTACATCGGTCTCGTGGACGCCGGGACCGTCGAGCTCGATCCGCTCGTTCGGGCCGAACGATCGCCACCAGCGCCGATCTCGTGCAGCAGTTCGAGGCGACCTTCGGCGACGAAGGGCTTGCGGTCGCACACCTGGGCCGGGGAGCGCGTCCAGCGGATCAAGGACGAGACCTTCGCCGCGATGCACGAAGGCGCTGACCTCCGGCGCGAGCGTCACCGAGTACGAGCTCAAGAGAGCAGATCGTCCGGCGCTTCGCGGAGGAAGGCCTGACCTGCGAGGGCGAAAGCCCCATCGTCGGGTTCAACGATCACCCCGCCGATCCTCACTTCGAGCCGACGGAGGAGATCGCGTACACGCTGAAGAAGGGGGACACGATCCTCCTCGACCTGTGGGCGCGCCGCGATCGAGCCGGTCGGCGATCTACTACGACATCACCTGGTGCGCGCTTCGCGGGCTCGAACCCTCCGCGCGAAGTACGTCGAGATCTTCCGCGTCGCGCGGGAGGCCCGGGACGCAGCCGTCGCGTTCGTCTCGCGCCGCCTCGACGAAGGCCGGCCGGTCCACGGCTACGAAGTGGACGACGCCTGCCGCAAGGTCGTGAAGGACGCGGGCTACGGCGACGACTTCCTGCACCGCACGGGTCATTCGATCGGCACCTCGGTCCACGGGAACGGCGCGAACATCGACAACCTCGAGACGAAAGACGAGCGGCTGCATCGTTCCGGGGACGTGCTTCTCCGTCGAGCCCGGCATCTACCTCGCGGGATCGATGGCCGTGCGCACGGAGGTCGACGTCTTCGTCACCGAGGCGGGTAAGGCGGTGGTCATCGGCGAGACCCAACAGGAGCTCGTGCTCCTTGGCGTGATTACGGCGCATGGCTGCCGAAGTCCGTCCTGACCCTTCGCTCGTACAACCGCTCGACCTTCGTGTCGGATCTGCTCGCGGGCATCACCGTCGGCCTCGTCGCGCTCCCGCTCGCCATGGCCTTCGCGATCGCCTCCGGCCTGCCGCCTCAATCGGGGATCTACTGCGCGATCGTCACCGGATTCCTGATCTCGGCGCTCGGCGGCTCGCGCTGCCAGATCGGCGGGCCCACCGGCGCTTTCGTCGTCGTGATCGCGGGGATCGTCGCGAAGCACGGCGTCGACGGCTTGTTCATGTGCACGATGATGGCGGGCGTTCTCCTCGTCGTCCTCGGCGTCACCGGGCTCGGGCACCGCCGTGAAGTTCATCCCGCGCCCGGTCGTCGTCGGGTTCACGAACGGCATCGCCGTCCTCATCGCCTCGACCCAGATCAAGGACTTCCTCGGCCTGCGCGTCGATCAGCTTCCCGGCGATTTCGCGGGACGGATGCGCGCTTTGGGAGCGCACCTCGACACCGCCAACGTCGTGGCGATCGCGATGGCGATCGCCGCCGTCCTCACCATCGTCCTCACGCGCAGGTACGCGCCCCGGATCTCCGGAAGCGTCATCGTGCTGGTCTTCGGGACCACGCTCGCTGCTTGGCGTTGCGTCTTCCCGTCGAGACGATCGGCTGCGAGATTTGGAGGCATCCCGTCCGGGCTTCCGCACTTTCAGATTCCCGTCCTTGCGGCTCGATCTCATCCCGGGACTGCTGCTCCTCCGTGCTGACCGTCACGATGCTCGGCGCGATCGAGTCGCTGATGTCCGCGGTCGTCGCCGACCGCATGAGCGGCGACCAGCCACAATCCGAACGTCGAGCTCGATCGCGCAGGGGTATCGCCAATATCGCATCACCGATGTTCGGCGGCTTGCCGGCGACCGGTGCCATCGCGCGGACCGCGACCAACATCCGCACCGGCGCGAAAACGCCGGTCGCGGGCATGATCCACGCCGCGACCCTGCTCGCGATCGTGCTGCTTCGCCGCCCCGCTCGCCGGCTTCATCCCGATGCCGATCCTCGCGGGCATCCTGATGATGACGGCCTACGGCATGGGCGAGTGGTCGCAGATTCCGGACCTGCTCAAGCTCACGGCGGCCGAGATCTCCGTCTGGCTGATCACGCTTTCGCTGACGCGTTTTCGCCGACCTGACGCGTGGCTGTCGAGGCCGGGATGATCCTCGCGGTCCTCCTGTTCATCCGCAACGTGACCGCGACCACGACGGTCGCGCAGGGTGACGGACGATTACGTCAGGGACGGGTACGTCCACACCCTGCAGGACAAGGAGATCCCCGACTACGTCGCGATCTTCCGGGTTCACGGACCGTTCCTCTTCGGAGCGACCGACAAGATCTCGGAGATCACGGATCGGATCGACGCAGCAGCCGCCGATCGTCATCGTGCGCCTGAGGAACATGACGCGTGATCGACGCCACAGGGCTGCTTGCGTTCAAGGACCTGGCCGAGGCGATGCACGCTTCGGGGAGGACGCTGCTCTTTTGCGGAGCGCGTGAGCAGCCCCGGAAGCTGATGGAGCAAGCGCGGATTCGCGGACGTCGTCGGCCGGGAGAACATCTGCGACAACGTGGTCGCCGCGCTGGCGAGAGCGAACGCGGTCTACGAGGCCCGCGCCCGAGTCCTGAAGCATCGCGTCCGCCGCTTGGACGACGAGCGCCGCCGCCTCCGGGCGCGCCCCGGAAATAGATGCGTCGCTCCGGGAACCTGATAGAGGCGGCCCGGAGGCGTCAGGCGCGCGATCAGCGACTCGATCTCCGCGATCGACCCGAATTCGTCCTTCGTTCCCTGCACCACGGCGAGCGGGCGGCGAAGCGCCGGAAGATCGAAGCTCCAAATGCGAAGCGGCAGCCCGATCGCGATAACCCCGGCGATCGTCGGGTCCGAGATAGCGTGAACGATCGCGCAGCGCGAGCCGAACGAATAGCCAACGAGGATCAGCGGCTTTCCGGGGCCAGCGCCTTGAGCCACTCCGCGGCGGCGGCGACGTCGCCGACCTCGCCGCGACCTTCGTCATGGGCGCCGTCGCTTCGCTCGACCCCGCGAAAATTGAACCGCAGCGTGGTGAAGCCTGCGCGGTTGAGCTCGCCGGTCGCGCGTGAAAGACGACGGGATTGTTGAGCGTGCCGCCGTAGAGCGGGTGGGGATGGGCGAGGACGACGGCGCCTTTCGGATCGTCGGCCTCGCGAAGGGCGGCCTCGAGCATCCCGGCCGGACCCTCGATGAAGAGCGGCTTCGCATCACCCATGAAAAGCGACCCGTCCCAACACCGTGCCCAGCCAGACCGCGCCGATGCCGGCGACCACGCCTAAGACCAAGAACTTGAACAACGGAGATCCTCCTACGTAAGTAGGCACCGTGGTCAGCGTGCGGGGCGCGCGTCCACCATTCCAATAGTCCCCAACCATGTCTCCACCAACCGCGGCCATTGCGCGATCGGCAGCTTGCTCGGCCGCAGGCCGAAGGCGTGGCCGCCTTGCGAGTACAGGTGCATTTCAGTGGGGACGCCGGCTTTCTGCAGCGCGACGTAGTACGCCAGCGACTGCTCCACGCCGTCCACGTGGTCGTCCTCGGCTTGCAGTAGGAAGGTAGGTGGCGTGTCGGCGCGGACGCGGATGTCCGGGCAAAGGCTCAGGTCCGCCTCGTCGCGGGTGGCATGGTCCTCGTCCGCGTGCGCCCACAGGTGGCCGGGGTAGAGGGCGATGGCGAAGTCGGGGCGGCAGCTCAGCTTGTCGGCGGCATCCACCGGGGATACGTCCGCTGCGCGAAATGCGTACTGACCGCGGCCGCCAAGTGCCCACCGGCAGAAAAGCCGATCACGCCGACTTTGTGCGGGTCGACGTGCCACTGCGCCGCGTGCTGCCGCACCAGACCCAATGTGCGCTGCGCGTCCTGGAGCGCTGTCTGCACCTTCGGATACAGCGCGCCGATGGTTCTCGTCGTCCCACCACGGACCCGAGCCCGGTACGCGGTACTTCAGCAGTACGCAGGTGATACCGCGCGATGTCAGCCAGTCGCAGATCTCCGTGCCCTCCAAGTCCATGGCCAGGATTTGTAACCTCCGCCGGGGAACACCACCACGGCCGCGCCAGTGTTGTCGCCCTGGGCAGCAATACAACGTCATCGTCGGCTGGCTGACATCGTTAGCCCTGGGCCACCACGCGCGTCCTTCACCGGGACCGACAGACTCCGGTTTCGGGTGGGGTATCGCATCGGGAACTGCGCCGGGCCAAATCGGCACCTGCACATGGCCAGGTGATGGTTCCCAGACCTTCGCCTGTGCGAAAGGTGGGCGGGCAGAAGTGCAACTGCAAAAGAGAAGAGGATGGATTTGTCGCACTCCGCCTACATGCCCCCGCCGTCTGCTGCGGCGTCTGGTTGGGCCGGTCGTGCGATCCGGAGCCTCGCACCGAAGTGCACTGCTGCCAGCTTGGTGGCGAACGACACCACGAACAAGAGCCCGACACCAATCGACATCCCGGCCGCGAGCAGGATGGCGAGATCGATCACGGTGTACGCGAGCCAGACAATCCAAGCCGCCCGCACGCCGAGCGCCCGCCGCCACCACCCCGCGACCCACCAACCGGCGAGGAACATGAGCGGCATACCGGCGACGATGCTGCAATACGGCCCGGCAACCTGAATGTGATCGTTGTAGTACTGGGGGTCGTGGCCGGGGTCGATGACGTAGCTGTAGACGACCATGTACAAGATGCTAGCGGCGACATTCGCCACGAGCACCAAGACGGCCACACCCACCAGCAACGCGACACGACCAACGGTCATGGCAAAACCTCCAGTGGCCGAACGCAACTCATAGCGCGCGGGACTGGCCGGCGCGTCGATGCGCTGGTTAGGACCCCGCGCCTCGCACGTGTTCAATCACGCCCCACCCACTGCGGAAGTGGTTCACCGCTCTCACGGTGATACAACCGAGCCAGTTCGTCCCGAGTTGTAATCCGCGCGCGCACACGGGCGATCGCTTCGACGGCGGTGATGACTTCCACACCGACCGCCAGCAGCGCGATGCGATTGCCGAGCATAGCGCCCGGTTGGTGCCTTGGAGCCTCCGTCCGCGGTTACGAGCACCTGACCGTACTTCCATGCATTGAACACGATGAGGGCGTCGTTCTGCTCGTCGGCTGTCTTCGGTGGACGACCCAGAATGATCTGCGACAACTGCGCCAACTTTGCCACTTCGCTCGGCGTGGTAATGAACGACGTGGAAGCCGATGTACGTGAAGGCTTTCAACTCCCGCTTCCGATCGCCGCCCGCGGCGGCTTCACGCTGGGCAACCTCGGACATTGACAGGAGGATCACGCCGTCACGATCCCATCGTTCGAGTTGATTCACCGATGGAAGTGCTCCGCGCGCGTTGATCCGGTTCGCGTCGAGCTGAATCGCAACACCAACCGACCGGTCAATCCGTCGCATGTCTCCTGCCTTGTCCGCGGGGCCTTGACACCAAGACTACTCCCGTTCTTGTCGGTCTGGACGTGCACAAAGTGACGATCAGCGTGGTCCCGCATCGAGGCGCCGTGTTGCTGCTAGTGCACCCGCCCCTGGCGCAATTCCGCTTCGGCGGCGTCGATGAAAGCGCGGTAGCCCTCGGGGTCGATGAACGGGTCCACCGGGTTCTTCGCAGTGGTGCTCGCGACGAACTTGCGGTACCTGCCCCACGCACGTGCATGGTTGGTCACCCAGATGTCGGCGGGGAGACTTCGCAGCACGCGCACGCTGCGCTCGCGGTCGGCCGCTTGTTCTGGATACCGCGACGTTGCCAGCACCCCGAGGTCGCACACGCTCACGACGTTCAGCACGCGGTCACCGTCGCGGACGGGGAACGACCACGACGTGCAGCCGCGCGTGTGGCCGGCGGTGACGTGCGCGGTGAGCGCGATCGGCCCGACACGGATCGTGTCGCCGTCCTTGAACCGGTGGTCGACGCGCGCGGCCGGGTAGCCGAGGACCCCGATCCAGATGAGGGCCCTCAACGGCAGGACGAGGTCGGGATCATCACCGCCGGAGGCGAGGGAGTCGGCGCTCGCGTCGCTGGCCCACAACTGGGCACCCGACGCCTGCTGGAGCACCGTCAGCCCGCCCCCGTGGTCGGGGTGCGGCTCCGAGTTCAGGAGCACTTTGACGTCCTTGATGTTGAAGCCAAGCTTCGCGATGCTCGCCATGATCATCGGCGCGGTGCTGGGATAGCCACCGTCGAGCACGACGTGGCCCTCGGGCCCGGTGATGAGGAAGGCCGCGACGTCGTTCGCGCCGACGTAGTAGAAATTGCCGGCGATGCGGAACGGGTTCGACGGGCTCGCTGGCCGCCGCGCTTTGTCGCGTTCAGCCACCTGCCGACGAGTACCAGCGCCAGAAGGCGCTCAGCACTCCCAGCAGAGCCAGCCAGCGTCGCTTGGCGGGTGCGGCGTCTTCAAATCTCCGCCTCACCTTCCAGATAGAAGACGCAAGTTCCTTCGAGCTCGACGCGGTCACCGGCCAGCCGACAAGTGATCTCCCCGCCGCGTCGAGAGGCTTGGTAGGCGCGAAACGTCGACTTGTTCAAGTCGTTTGGCCCAATAAGGCACCAGTGCGCAGTGCGCGCCGCCGGTCACGGGATCTTCGGTATGCCCTTGGCCGGAGCGAAGTAGCGGCTGACGAAGTCGTAAACGCGGTCGCCTATCGCGGTCACGATGACCCCGCTGCGGTCCATTCGAGCTATCGCTGCGAAATCAGGAGACAGCGCGCGCACTGCCTGGGCGCTCTCCAACAAGGCCAAATAGTTGAAGTCATCAGCGACGACCTCGATGGGAGGGACGCCAAGCGCTTCGGCCAGCCCTGGCGGTGTCGACACTGGCTCGGACGGCCGCGCCGGAAAGTCCATGACGTAACCCGCATCCGTCCGACATACCGTCAAAGGACCGCTCGCCGAGTGAAAGGTCACCCGCCTGCGTCCCGGCTCTAGCCGCTCCATGACCACCGCCGAGCTGGCCAGCGTGGCATGGCCGCAAAGCGGCACTTCGACGGTGGGCGTGAACCAGCGCAGTCGATAGTCGCCGCTTTCAGGCACCAGAAATGCCGTCTCGGCCAGGTTGTTTTCGGCAGCAATGGCCTGCAATACCGCATCTTCCGGAAACCGATCCATCACCATCACGGCAGCTGGATTTCCTGCAAATCGGCGGGAGGTGAAGGCGTCAATCTGGAAAATCGGCACGCGCACTGGGGCAGCTTCAGCCGTTGGTTAGGGCGACGCCGCCCACGCTGCTTGGCCGCTACCGAGCGAATGACCACCGGCCCGCGGCCGGTGCGTGCAAACGGCACGCGATTGCGCGCGATGGCCTCGTCGATTAGGCGCGCGACCGCCGGACGAGCGAGTGTGGACGCGCCCTCCACGGTGAATCCAGCGCGTCTGGCTGCCGGACCCCGCAACAATTTCGCAGGATCCGGCAATCCCTTACCACGGTTGAAGTACAGCCTCACGCCGTCCGCGCTCGCGCGGATTGCAAGAACGCCCTCGTACCCGCGCTCGTTCGGTGAATAGCTGATGACGAAGCAGTCGCGATATTCATACACCACCTCATGGGCGGTGGGCAGACGCTTTCGCAGCCACCGTCGCATTGCGCCGATGAGCCGTTGATGCGCGGGCGCGAACTTGGCGATAAGCCTACGCAACTCGGCTTCTGCCGATCGTCGCGCCACCGCAGACTGGGTGCTCAGCTGTGAAGTGCTCATGACTTGAAAATCCGCCTAGACGAGGTCTCGCAAGGGACGCTGGGTCCGCAAACAAGTGCTTCACCCATGTCCCCGGACTAAAGTGTTACCTATCTGCTCGGCCGTTCAGCCTCGGGGTTCCGAGCGCTGGTTACGAGTTGAGGAGCCTCGCTGCGTGATGGACCGCGGCCACTTCGACTGAGTCGGACTGGACTCGGTACACAATGCGGTAGGCCCCGTAGATGACTTCACGAAGCGACTCGTCACCGACTCTGGAACCACTCCGGCCCCGACTCTGAAACGAATCCAATCGCCTGACGGCGGCGACGATTCGCTCGACGAGAGCCGGGCCGCGTAGTGAACCGAGTCACGAGCCACATACGCTTTGATGGCCTCGACGTCTTCGATCGCTTGGCGGGTCCAGACGACCCGCGTCACTTGAGGAGTCGCCCTTGGCTTCCTGATGCGTCAGCGTGTCGCCGGCATCCGCTTGCTCCAGCCCCCGATGGACTTCTTCGCGAGAAAGTACAGGCGCTCCACGTCGCGTCTTCGATCGTTGCATCCGCCGGGAGAGCCTGGACCGCCTCAATAACCCGCTGCTTGGCCGATTGCTGTGCCAACGACCACCCTCCACACTGAGTGAGGACCTGGCGAGAGAGTACGGCCAGGTCCCGATTCGTTCAAGTCGCTGTTCCGATCGGCTCAACGGTCGGCAATAAGCGGCGGGATGGACCGTCACGCGCTGATGCCGGGGAAGTTAGCGGCCGAGGCGAGTTCCAGGCCTACAGCTTCCACCTTCAAGCCATAGAGCCGGGAAATGGCTCGCACCGGTCGCACGCTGAGGGAAGGATCGACACGAACCACAGTCTCTTCGCCTTCTGCGAACCAACTGATCCTCGCGAGCCTTTCTCCGGGGTGGAGCCTCACCGTCGATCACCAGAAGATCCACGCGCGCCGCCCGAACCAGCCCCGCCGTTCACCCACGATCGTGTAATAAACCCGGCTGTCGCACCGCAGTTGAGCGAATTGAAACAAACACGGGATCCCAGTGCCTTCGGCGATGTCGACGTCTCGAGGCGACGTTAATCCGCAGGCGCATTGGGGCATCACCTCAGACGCCAGACCGCATGATTCTTATTGCGTCGTCATCGGCGAATAGTGATTAGCCACCAGCTGCCACCTCCCATCGGTCATGACCCAGACGCGCGTGAAACGATTCTCGCGCGGGACGGCCTTGCCCCTGTCCTGTCCGACCATCGTGGAGCGACCGGTTTGCACCGCGGCGTTTCCATACACGCGCACGCGAACCTCGGCGGTGGTGATGGATTGGTACGTCAGCGCATGCGTCGTGAAGTCAGCGATGACCTCGGCCTTGTTGCGCACGACGCCGGTCGGTCCGATGCCGAGAAAGTCATCGGCATAGACTCGGCGAAGCGCGACAGTGTCGGCATTGATCTGCGCGCGAATCCGCTCCTGATCCTGCTGCTGAACGGCTTGCTCGGGGCCCGCCGCATCTCGTGTCCGTACGCTCTGCTGCTGCGCGATGGCGGTCCCGACGGCCGACAGCACAAGCGCAGCGATAATCCGCGTTCGTTTCATTTGACCCTCCCGCGAGGTGATGGTCCGGGCGCTTTGGGGAGCATGCCGCGAACGCGGCCTCATTCTGATTCCGATCGTTTCGTCCGCCTAGACACACCATGACTTCTCTGGTGAACAACAACACGGCTTGACCCTCGGTTGTATCGCGGGTTAAGTCCCGCCGTGGGACCCAGTGGCCGCATTCACAATCGCTTGTGAACCCTTTCTTCCGGAGGTCAGCCATGCCAAAGACTACTCCTGTTTTTGTGGGTCTGGACGTTCACAAAGAGACGATCAGCGTCGCCTACGCCGCAGGCGGATCGGCCGAGCCGCCGCAGTTCGTGGGGCAGATCGGAACGCGGCAGTGCGACATCGACAAGCTGGTGCGGCGGCTGCAGGCGCGGTCGTCGCGCCTGGTCTTTGCCTACGAGGCCGGCCCTTCAGGGTACGTGCTTCACCGGCACCTGACGGGTAAGGGCCTCGACTGCCGCGTCGTGGCGCCATCTCTGATCCCGAAGAAGCCCGGCGATCGCGTGAAGACCGATCGACGCGACGCCGTCGAGATGGCGAGGCTTCTCCGGTCCGGAGATCTCACGGGCGTGTACGTCCCGTCCGTCGAGGACGAAGCGATCCGCGACGTGTGCCGCGCGCGTGACGCGACGCGCGTCACGCTCAAGGCCGCGAAGCTCCGGCTGAAGTCGTTCCTGCTTCGGCTCGGCTTCAACTACGTCGGACGAGCTGACTGGAATCGACGCTCATCGGCGGTATCTTGGCCCAGATCGTGTGTCCGACGCCGGCGCAGCAAATCGTCTTCCAGGAATCGCTCCGCGCCGTCGACGAGCAGGTCGAGCGCCTGCTGCGCGTCTCGAGCAGCAGCTGCTCGAGCTGGCGCCGTCGTGGCGACTTGTACCCGGTCGTCGAAGCGCTGCAAGCGCTGCGCGGCGTGCAGTGGCTGGTCGCGCTCACCGTCGTCGCCGGAGCTCGGCGATCTCACGCGTTCGACAACCTCGGCCAGCTCGCCGCGTTCGTCGGGTTGACGCCGCTCGGAGCACGACCGAGCGGCGACAAGCGCAGACAGGGAGGGCATCACCAAGACCGGCAATCGGTCGGGCGCGGCGCGTCTTGATCGAAGGCGCTTGGGCCTATCGCTATCCCGCAAAGATCTCCGCGCACATCCAACGGCGCATCGACAAGCCCCCGAGATCGCGCAGGACATCGGATGGAAGGCGCAGGTGCGACTCTGCAAGCGCTACACGCCGGCTCATCGCTCGCGGCTAAGCACGCCAACATCGTGACCACCGCGATCGCGCGAGAGCTCGCTCGCGTTCATGTGGGCGATCGCCAAGGAGGTGCCGATCAACGCGTAGTTCGCATCACATCGACTCCAGGGTCTGGGCAGAGGCGCGGCCCCGGTATTGGCGCAACCCTCGTGTGCGTTATGAGGCGGCTTCGGCCGATCCTCGAGCCTAGACCGAGGAAGGCGCTCGACGGAACCAAGTAAGGTGGTAACCAACCCACGGATATCAGCAGGATCAACCGTCGGATTTACTGTGGCCCGCCTGCCTCGGTGTCCTGGATCCACGTGGAGACAAGACCACGTGGAAAGCAAGGTGCTGCGTCCAGGCTCTGGTCCGGACAGAAGAAGTCATATATCAGGACGCGCACGTTTCAGCGGCGGGGCGTGCGGCGCGCGCCTCGGCAAGCGCGGCGGACGGCGGACCGTCCGCTGGAATTCGGGTTGTTAGGCCCCTGAGTCGCGGTGATGCGTCGCGCGGTCTGGCTGCCGCTCGGCGATCAGTCGCCGCGTGTCGCTTTCAGCGCCTGAGTCGCTGTCGGCGGCCATCGCGCCGCTGCCTCTTCGTCACCACATGACGGTTATTCCAGCCGTGCGTGCAGCGCCGGCCTTGCGGAGACTGCGCTTTGTCGGTGGCGATGCAAGCGTATGGGCCGTATTTCCGCGCTGAAGACGGCGATTGTTACGTCGTTCCGCCCGCTTCGGCTTCAGCACCAGCGCCGGGCGAGGCGGTAACGCTCGATCTCATTTCGGAGATCGCGGTCTGGTCCGCCGGAGCTGGGCGAACGTGCTGAGCCGTCCACTGGGCCGGAGGACCTGGCGTGTCCTTGCAGAACATCGCCGTCGGCTTCCGGGCTTCTGGTATGCGCGGTGGTCGGCCATTGACAGGTGGACGACGCCCTCCAACGCCCATGCGCCGAGTCGGTGGACGCCCCAGGAGGGGTGCCGCGAGAATGATCTCCCCTCGTATCCAGCCAAGACAACTCAACGAAGCGGTTCAATGGTCAGCTTGCCGCCTGCTTCAGTCTGTTCTCGAGTGGGCCTAACGCACACGATAAAGGGCCAGACTGGCGCGGCCTGCGCGCAAGGCCCGTGACGGATGATCGACCGTTTAGATCGTTGTTCGGCGGCGGCGGGAGCACATGGACCGAACGAAGCATA
>ERZ1370068.9078-contig-7883_pt1 | contig 11710 bp, 12 predicted proteins | sample MGYA00561227_ERZ1370068 | MGnify/ENA primary metagenome ERZ1370068 (study PRJEB38410, sample SAMEA6850437) | metagenome | study: Metagenomic assessment of the ecological functions of the soil: analysis of the soil microbiota associated with the...
GCGGCGGCACGCGGCGACAGAAGGGCGGCAAGGGCGTAGGTATACAAGGCCATTTTCGGTGGTGGGCAACATCGACAGGCACGAATCGGACGGTAGCGCCCTGCTATACTTTGTGCATCGAGCCCGCGAGGCTGAACTGCGGGCCCGCGGCGTCGCCCTCTTTCGGGGCTGGGGCAGAAGCTCCAAGGGAAGCGCACCATGAAGCTGGGTTGCCTCGTCGTCGCGGTGGTTCTCCTCTCCGCCTGCGCGTATAAGAATCCGACGACGCCCTCAACCACGGTCCAGCCGAGAGCGGGCGTGCCTTCCCGGATCGAGTTGACGGCGAACCCGGGGGTTGGGGGCCGCAGGCGGCACCGGCGCCATCAGCGCCCGGGTGTTCGACGGGCTCTCGACCGCCCTGGCGGACCAGACGGTCACCTTCACGGCGTCAGCCGGCAGCGCTCGGCGCGGACACGGTCCTCACGGACGACAGAAGGGCGTCGCCCGCACGGACATCACCGGGCCGGAGGGCGCGACGGTCACCGTCGTGGCCGCCGCCGGCACGGTGGAACAGAAGACCTTGATCGCGCTGCAGGCGCGCCCGGCCGCCCCGCCGCCGACCACGCCGCCCGTCTTCCCTCCGCCGTCGCCGCCACCGCCACCTGCCATCGCCGGCCTACGTCGTGACCCTCGCCGTGTCGCCCGCCTCGGTGAGCGTCGGCGGATCGTCGACGCTGACCGCGACGGTCCAAGGCACTCGAGCAACGCGCCAGCGCCCACGTCGTACCGCTGGGACTGCACCGGCGACGCGGTCCCGGATGTGACGACCACGGTGCCCACGCAGACCTGTCTCTTCCCGGTGGCTGGCTCGATTCTGACGAGTGTCCAGGTGCGTCGGCGGCGCGCGTGTCCGCCGTGGCGACGGCGGCGGTGAGGGTCCTGCTGCCGCGATACGAGGTGGCGCTGTCGACCACGCCGTCGGCGCCGGTCGCCGGGAACCCGATCACGCTGAACGCGGCGGTCACGCTCATCGATGGCGCGCCGGCGCCCACCAGTTACGAGTGGGACTGCACCGGCGATGGAGTGCTCGATGGGACCACGGCCGTCAACTCATTCGCGGGCTGTTCGTTCCCGTCGGCGGGCACCGCGCTCGTGGCCGTGGCCGTCAGCAACCCAGCGGCCGGGCTCACGAAATCGGCCACGCTCGTCGTGACCGTCGCCCCGCCGCCGGTACCAGTCATCACGATCTCTCCTGCAGTGCCCCAACGCCGGTTCCGACGACGTGTTCCGCATCAGCCACCGTGGGCGGCGTGCAGCTCGGCTCTAGCCGGATCACCCAGGTCGACTGGGATTGGGGCGACGGCCTCTCCGCACACCATGACCACCACGAATGTCGGCATGCACAACTATCCGGGGGCGCTGACGTTCGAGGTCATTGCGATCGTGACGGTCTCAGGTAACCCGTCGACCGGCACCGGGCACGGCACGGTCAAGCCGTAGCGGCGGCGACCGTCGCGCGGAGACGCCTTTGTCGAAACGGCTTTGACCTGGCGCATCCAGAGCCGGCGCACATCGACTGGCAGGCGGAGTCTCGAAATGCGACGAAACGCTCTATGAAATGAAGTGGTGCGCCCGACAGGGCTCGAACCTGTGGCCTACAGCTTCGGAGGCTGTCGCTCTAATCCAGCTGAGCTACGGGCGCGTTGTCCTGAAGATTATCACGAACGATGGTGCCGTCCGCGGGCGCCGCGGACCGCGCGGGACATCGAGGCGCTGACGGCAACGCGCCAAGGGTCAGACGCGTCCCAATCCGCAATCCGCAATCAAATCCGCAATCCGCAATCCGAGATCCGCAATGAATTTTGGTGCGCCCGGAGGGAGTCGAACCCCGGCCTACAGGTTCGAAGCCTGCCGCTCTATCCAGCTGAGCTACGGGCGCGCACTGAGGTCGCCGTCATTCTATCGCGCTCTCGTTTGTCCGCGCGCGGAACCGATCGGCGCGCCGGACGCGGAGCCAGCCCATCGCTATGCTAGAATCGGGTTTTGCCTCGGCGTGATCTTCGCGCGCCGATCACCGCCATTCGCCTCTCGGGCCGGTAGCTCAATTGGCAGAGCAGCAGCCTCTTAAGCTGCGGGTTGTGGGTTCGATTCCCACCCGGCTCACCAGCTCTGGCTTCGCTCGCGCTGGTTTCGAAGGGTGAGTCTCAGTCGTCGGACCCGCCCTTCGGGCTCGCCGAACGTGGGCGACTTCCACCCGCCACGCCCGTCCCGGTGCGTCGCACCCTTTCCACCACGGCTGCTGAACATTCCGTGGGCGGTCATGCCAGGCCCGGACGCGCGACAGCACCTCGGGATCGGTGGCGACCTCGGCGTGACGGAGGCGGCGATAGAGATGGCCCTCATGGGGTGCGGTGAGGACGGAGTCGAAGCGTCTGTCGAGGAGGAACGGGACGGCGTAGTCCAGCAGGCCGTGGTGCCACTGATACGGTGCCTGGATGCGCCGGGCCTGCGCGACGCTCGGGAACGGCATGCCCTCGCGGTGGATGGCATCCAGCAGGACACCGCCGGACGTGTGTGACGCCACGCGGACGTCGGCGGGATAGGCGGCGACGAACGCCGTGGTGACGAAGGCTCCCATGCTGTGACCGTGCGCGGCGACGCGCCGGACGTCGACGTAGCGGAGGCGCGCCAGGACGGTGACCGCCGCGTGCGCGCGAAACGCGTTCACCGGGCTCGCACCTTGCTGGAGCAGCGTCCCCGGGGCGCCAAGAAGCGCCCCGCGAACGTGGGTGTAATTGACCGCGATACAGACCAGCCCCCACGTGCGCATCACGCTTCCGAGCGCGCGGCCATACGACTGGGCGTTGCCGCCGGCGCCGTGACTGAGCACGACCGCGGGGAATGGTCCGCGGCCGCGCGGCTTCAGCAGGATGCCCTGGAGATCGACGGTCGTGCCGTCCAGCGTGCCGACGAGCGTCCACGTCGCCCCGGACGCGGACTCGGGATCGCCGGCGATTGAGAGAGCGGGGTCGCCGGGGGCGCTCGCCGGCACAATGATGAGGGAGTGACGATGGCACGCCGCCAGCGCACACAGCAGCGAGGCGATCAGGGCGGTCCGGAGCACGCGCGCCATGATCCATTGGACCACGGCGCGCACGTTTGCGACACAGCGCGCGCTACGCTACTTCGGAGCGCGGCGATCGGTCCGGTTGCGGTCCAGCTGGCAGAGGCGGACATCCTCGTGGATGTGACTGCCCCGCGCATTCAACACGTTGGACCGTCGTTTTCCATTTTTCTTTGGTTGTACGGTTCGTTGCTAGGCCTACTCGGTCGAGTTCTTCGACATGACGGGCAACACGTCGGCGTGGCCGAGGCCTGCGCCCACAGGTCCGACGCGCGCGGCAGAATGCGTTCTTCGAAGGCCAGGATGCCCTCTCCGTCGAGTTCATCGGGCCAGGGCGATCACGAACGGATCAACGACGGATCTGCTCCGACGCATATTCACCAACTGCGGAAACTTCGCGAGGATTTCGGTCGCGCTGGCCTGAATCTCGTCCTCCAAGGCATGAAGGTGACGTGCCGCTTCGCCCAAGCAAAGACGTCGTCGTCTTGCCGTTCGAGCTCGAGAAGCACGTCCTCCGGGCGGCGAGACGCCCCTCGTTGATTTCATCGTGTGGCTGATCACTCCGGAGTGGTAATGTTCTTTCGCGCTCGTCGCTGAGGAAACTTCTTGCTGGACATCCTCGCCGCAGATCTCCGATATGCGCTGCGTATCTTCCGCCGGAGCCCCGGTTCCACCGCAACGGCTGTCGTCTCCCTGGCAGTCGGGATTGCCGCCGCTACAGGGCTGTTCAGCATCGTGAATGCGGCATTACTGAATCCCTTCCCATTCGCCGACATCAATCGGATCGTCAGGCTTGACATGATCGACAAAGGCAAGCCGCGTGGTCTGTGTGTCACGGCGCGACAGCTCGTCGCCCTTCAACACAGCGACGTCTTGGACGGCGCCTTCGCCTCGAACACCTGGGAGATGACGCTGACCGGCCAGGACCTCCCAGAAGCGGTGCGCACCCAGTATTTTTCAGCAAACGGTTTGAACGTCCTCGGGGTTCCGCCCCTCCTCGGACGAGTCTTCAACGAGGCGGACGGGCCGGCGGGCGAGCAGCCCCAACGGGTCGTCGTGCTCACCTATCGGTTCTGGCAGCGACACTTCGGCGGGCGGCCTGAGGCAGTGGGGCAGACGCTCTATTTGAACCGCGAACCCTACACCGTGATTGGCGTGCTGTCACGTCAATACTTTTACACTGGTCCGGAGATTCTCGTTCCCATTCATCTGACGTTCGATCCGAACTTCGCATGGAGCGTCCAGGCCCGTCTCAAGCGGGGCGTCAATCCACGCATGGCCGAACAGCGACTTCAGCCGCTCTTCGACCAATTCGCCAAGGAGGCCCCGCAACGCTTTCCGAAGGAGGTGCGTCCGCTCGCACGAAGTCTGGTGGAGACACAAAGGGCGGCCGGCTTTGTGCCGACCCTCCTGTTGATCTTCGCGGCGTCTATGTTGCTGCTCCTGCTCGCATGCGCGAACGTGTCCATCCTGCTGTTGGCGCGCGGGACCTCGCGGGCGCATGAGTTCGCCGTGCGAGCCGCCATAGGGGCAAGTCGTGGACGGTTGATGAGGCAGCTCCTCGTGGAATCGCTGCTCCTGGCATTCAACGGCGCCGCACTGGGCGTTGCGGCGGGCTACTGGGGCCTGCCGGCTATGCTCAGGCTCTTGCCCCCGAATTCGGTTCCGGTCGGGAACCTCATGGCAGTGCCCGTCAATGTACCGGTCTTGCTCTTCAGTGCGGGCCTTGCGATGGCGTCGGCCCTGATTTGTGGACTGTCACCGGCCTTGTCGTTTTCGCGCCCACGCCTGACGGCGACTGCCCGGACGACCGCCGGCGTCGAAAGCCGGCGAGCGCATCACCTCCTGCTCGCGGCTCAAATTGCGCTGACGGTGCTGTTGCTCGCGGGCACCGGCGCGGCCGTCCGGGTGCTCATTGGTCTGTACCGGACATCGCTTGGCTACGATCCGCACAATGTGATCATCGCTTCGATCAACCTTCCAGACGGCAATCCAGCGTCCACGAACAGTTACACGGAATGGGCCGACCGCGCCACGTTCTATGAGCGCCTACGGAATCGAATGGCAGACGTGCCCCAAGTCGAATCGGTCGCGCTCGCCACCTACAGCGGGATACCACCCCGGTCGGGCGCAACGGTCGGTGGTCGAAGTTCCCGGACGGGACATGACAGGAGACGAGGCACCGATTCTCCAACGGATCAGCGCCCACTACTTTGCGACGATGAAAATCCCGCTCATTCGAGGCCGCGTGTGGTCAGATTCAGAGAGCGCAGGAGTGCCCCACGTCGCCGTCGTCAACCAAACGATGGCTCGTGAGCTTTGGCCTGACGAATCCGCGATTGGACGGCGAGTTCGGATGCCCGAGTACATTAAATCACCCACCTATTTCAGGCTGGCGGCGCCCGGCAGCGACGGCTGGTTCGAGATCATCGGTGTGGTCGGCGACACACCCAATGTCGGTCTCCATGAGCCGCCGGCGCCGTCGATCTACGTGCCGTACACGCTCATGTTGAGCGATTCCCTGAATGTGATCCTGCGGACGAGTCACGATCCACTTTCGATGACCCGATCGATTCGGGAGGCGGTGCGGACCGTCGATCCCAATCAACCAGTGAACGTGGTACGCACAGCGGAAGACGCGCTGGCAAGCGCGGGTTGGGCCCGTGAGCGGTTCGTGACGTTGCTTTTGCTCGGCTTCGCGGTTTTTGCGCTGATGCTCGCAGTCGTCGGGCTCTACAGTGTCGTGTCGTACTCGGTGTCGTGCCGATTCAAAGAATTTGGCATCCGTATGGCGCTCGGTGCCGGTCGCGGGCGCATCGTAAACGCTGCGGTGCAGCCGGCGGTCTTGGCCATCGTCGCGGGCCTCTTCGCTGGTCTCGCATTGAGCGTGGGGCTTAACAAGGTTGTAGCCCAGTGGTCGATCGGCAATCTGAACGATCCGGTCGTGCTCGTCGCCGTCAGCCTGGTGCTGTTTGTCGTGACGATGATGTCCGCCGCGATTCCAGCGAACCGAGCTGCCTCGATTCAGCCGGCAGACGCGCTTCGGATCGACTGAACAAAGGCCCGCCGCGCCGATCGAGTGGCGCGCCGGATGGAGTGTGTGAAGGGGCTCGAGGACTCCGGTCCCTGAGTCCGTCGCGGGGCCGGGGTGTCGCCCCGCTACCCCGACCTGACGTGTCGTGCTGCGCCACGCGCTTCAGGCCCCCGCCGCCGCAGCCATCGGTCGAGCTGGCTCCACCGTAGGGGCCGTGGGCTCACCATTCGACTCACCTTCGGCCTGCCCATGTCGAACCGAAGGTTCGCTCATGGCAGGCCAACGATTCGTCGAATGCCCTGAGCGATGCCGGTCCACTGCCCGCTTATCTACACCTTTGAACGAGGTGGCGTAAACGTCGGCGTCACCTGAATCGAGCAGTGGCCCATCTGTTCTTGCACATACATCAGCGATTCGCCCTGCTGAAGCAGCATCGCTCGCGAAGCGTAGTAAGCCGCGGGGCGTGGACACTCCTGGGCCGACGCCGGACCTCGGCCTTGTCTGAAACTTGCCACAAGAGACCAGTGTGTCGGGTGTATAACACCCCGCAGGCCGACCCCCTCTACTGCGTTTTGCGCTATCAAATCTGACCGAAAGAGGCCGACGATGTTGAACCGAATGCTTACGGTCGCGCTCTTTGCTGACGCTCGCCACTCCGCTCGCCGCCCAGGACCGCAGCGCGGACGAGAAAGCGATTCGTGCTGAAGTTGGAAAGCTCGAATCCGGCCATGGCAGCGAAATACAGGGCACAGATGATTCAGTGTTTTGGACCGGTGCCCTCGTGCGTCCGACAGTGGGCCGCGACACACCTGTCCTTCGCCCGGGTTCGTCGTCTGGAAAACGTATCAACAGCAAGGCGAACATCAAGATTAATCAACTACATGTCTCGGCCTCAGGCGACATGGCCTACGAATACAGCACGGTTCATAACTCTTGGGACCGCACTGATAACAAGCAACACATCGAGTTCGATGCCGCCGTGCTGCGAGTGTGGCGGAAGGAAAACGGACAGTGGAAGGTTGCCGCATGGTTTCTACACCCCATCGACGACACGCCGACAACGCGATAATCGTTCGTGCGCTTGGCAGGAGGCACGGGTCAGCCGCTTGTGCCCACGGTTGCTCCCCTCTGTAGGCCCTGCGTGCGCCCTTGAACACCAGGCGCCGCTCGCCCGTCGTTTCAATCAGCTACTTCAAACCCCACCGCCCGATAAAGGCCGACGACCGCCGTGAACACGTCGGCCTCCGCCTGCGCGGCGCGCTCCTCGGCCTGCAGCTCGGTCCGCTCGGCATCGAGAAGCGAGGAAATCGGCGACGCCTTCCCGATAGCGGACGCGCGATGCCGCGGCCCGTGCGCTCGCGCACCTCGTCAGTCAGCTTGACCAGCCGCTCCTGCCGCTGCCGATAGGTCACGAGCGCGGTCTCCGTCTCCTCCAGCGCCAGCAGCATCGTCTGCTCGTAGTCGGCGAGCGCCTCCTGCGTGACGGCCGCGCGCGCCGCGCAGGCGCGCGCGCGGCGCTGCCGAGATCGAACGCGCTCCACTGGAGCGCCGGCGTCACCGCCCACGCGCGCGAGTCGCTCGTGCCGAAGATGTTGCCGCGTCCGGCGAGCAGACCGAGCACGCCGGAGATGGTGATGCGCGGATAGAGATCGGCCGCCGCGACGCCTTCGCGCGCGGCCGCGGCAGCCAGGCGCCGTTCGGCGGCGCGCACGTCCGGACGGCGATTGCAGCAGCTGGTCGGGCGGACCGAGCGCGATCGACTTCGCCAGCATCGGATAGGCGCGCGGCGCAAGATTCGACGGTGAGCTGGCCCGGCGCTCGTGCCGGTCAGCACCGCGAGCCGATGCTCGCGGACGCGCGAGCGCGGTACGCAGCGGCGGCACCGCCGCCTCGATCGCCGCGACGCGCGCCGACGCGCTGGCGACGTCCTGCTCCTCGCCGAAGCCCGGCGTCGCGCCGCACCACCGTCAGGCGCAGCGTCTCGCGCTGGTTGCGCGAGGCTGCGATCGAGCACCGAGAGCTGCTGCTGGATGCCGCGCAGCTCGAAGTAGTTCAGCGCGACGTCCGGCGGCGACGCTGACGCGCACGCCGCCGAGCGCGGCCTCGAAGCTCTCGGCGTTGGCCGACGCCGCGGCGATCGGCCGCGCGGACGCGGCCGAAGAGATCGAGCTCCCACGACGCGTCGAAGCCGGCGCGATAGGTGTTGATCCGCGCCGGCTCGTCGCGGAAGCCCGGCTGCGCCTGTTCGCGGACGTCGACGTAGGCGCCGGCCGTCGACCGTCGGATAGCGGCCGGCGGCGCGTCCTCGTCGAAGACCGCGCGCGACTGATCGAGCCGCGCCAGCGCCGAGCGGACGTCGCGGTTGGCGTCGAGCGCGGCGTTCTCGAGCTCGCTCGAGCACCGGATCGTCGAGCTGCCGCCACCAGCGCGGGTCGTACGCCTGATCCGGAGAAGGCCGCCGCGTCCCAGCGACGTGAGCGGCGATGTGTCGCCAGCGGCCGACGGCGGCGTGCGCGCGCACTGCGCGCCGCGCACGCCGGCGATCCGCACCAGAACGCGGCACGAGTCGCGAGTCGACGCGAAGCGATGCTGGATGCGCACGATCAATGACCCTCCGCAGCGCGCCGGCACCTGCGGCGCCACCGCCGACGTCCGCGCGCGGACAACCGCGCCGCCAGACCCTGCACGACGACGTAGAAGACCGGCGTCAGGAACGAGGCCGAACAGCGTGACGCCGAGCATGCCGGCGAACACCGCGATGCCCATCGCCTGCCGCACTTCGGCGCCGGCGCCCGACGCCAGCACCAGCGGCACGACGCCCATGATGAACGCCACCGACGTCATCAGCACCGGCCGCAGCCGGATGCGGCACGCGTCGAGAATCGCGGTCGCGGCGCGGCGTCCCCTTCGGCCTCGCGCTGCCGCGCGAACTCGACGATCAGGATCGCGTTCTTGCACGCGAGCCCGGCGAGCACGAGGAAGCTGATCTGCGTGAAGACGTTGTTGTCGCCGCCGGTCAGCCAGACGCCGGCGATCGCCGAGAGCAGCGTCATCGGCACGATCAGGATCACCGTGAGCGGCAGCGACCAGCTCTCGTACTGCGCGGCCAGCACGCCGTAGACGAGCAGCACGCACAGCGGGAAGATCAGGAACATCGTGTTGCCGGAGATGGCGTCCTGATAGGCCAGCTCGGTCCACTCGAACGTCATGCCGTTGCGGCAGCGTGCGCGTCGAGCAGCGTCGGCGATCGCCGCCTGCGCCTGGCCCGAGCTGTAGCCCGGCGACGGGCCGCCGTTGATCTCGGCGGCCGGATAGCCGTTGTAGTGCATCACCTGATCCGGTCCGTAGCTGCGGCTGACCTGCAGCACCGATCCGAGCGGCACCATCTCGCCGCGGCGTTGCGCGTCTTCAGCCGCGCGATCTGCTCCGGCTGCATGCGGAACGACGACTCCGCCTGCACGTTGACCTGATAGGTGCGGCCGAAGCGGTTGAAGTCGTTGGCGTAGAGCGAGCCGAGATAGACCTGCAGCGTGTCGAACACGTCGGTCAGCGGAATGCCGTAGGTCTTCACGCGCTCGCGATCGACGTCGACGTCGATCTGCGGCACGCTGACCTGGAAGCTCGAGAACAGGCCGGCGAGCGACGGCACCTGTCTGGCCTGCGGCCGACGCGCGCTCTGCACCTGCGCGTAGAGCTCCTCGAACCCGAGCCCGGCGCGATCCTCGACATACAGCTTGAAGCCGCCGACCGTGCCGAGCCCCTGCACCGGCGGCGGCGGGAAGATCGCGACGATAGGCGTCCTGAATCGCCGCAGAACCGCTGGTTGAGCGTCGCGCGACGATGCTGTTGGCGTCCATGCCCGCAGGCTGCGCGCGCTCGTCCGACGGCTTCAGCGTCGACGAACGCGATGCCGGTGTTCGGCGCGTTGACGAAGCCGTTGATCGACAGGCCGGGAAACGCCACCGAGTTGGCGACGCCTGGGATGCGCCAGCGCCAGCGACGACATCTGGCGGATGACGCGCGTCGGTGCGATCGAGCGTCGCGCCGTCGGGCAGCTGCGCGAACGCGACGAGATAGTCCTTGTCCTGCGCCGGAATGAAGCCCTGCGGCACCTTGCGCGAAGCCCGACCGCCGGTCAGGCCGATCAGGCCGACGTAGAGCACGAGCGCCACGGCCGACACGCGCAGCACGCGCGAGACGCCGCCGGCGTAGATCGACGAGCCCGCGCGTGAAGAGCGCGGTTGAAGCCGCGGAAGAACCAGCCGAACACGCCGATCGATGCCGCGCTGCACGCGATCGCGCGGCGCGCCGTGCGCGCTGCAGCAGCCGCGACGCCAGCGCCGGGCTCAGCGTCAGCGAGTTGAACGCCGAGATGACGGTCGAGATCGCGATCGTCAGCGCGAACTGCCGGTAGAACTGGCCGGTCAGCCCGCTGATGAACGCGGTCGGCACGAACACCGCGCCGAGCACGAGCGCGATCGCGATGATCGGGCCCGACACCTCCGTCCATCGCCCGCCGCGTCGCCTCCAGCGGCGGCTGGCCCAGCTCGATGTGCCGCTCGACGTTCTCGACGACGACGATCGCGTCGTCCACGACGATGCCGATCGCCAGCACGAGGCCGAAGAGCGACAGCGTGTTGAGCGAGAAGCCGAGCGCCGAGCATCACCGCGAACGTGCCGATCGAGCGACACCGGCACCGCGACCAGCGGGATGATCGACGCGCGCCACGTCTGCAGGAAGACCATCGACGACGATGACGACGAGCAGGATCGCCTCGAACAGCGTGTGCGACGACCGCGTTGATCGAGTCGCGCACGAACACCGTCGGGTCGTAGACGATGCGGTAGTCGACGCCTGGCGGAAAGTTCTGCTTCAGCCGCTCCATCGTCGGCGTGCACGTCGTCGGAGGCCTGCGAGCGCGTTGGTGCCCGGCCGCTGGAAGACGCCGATCGCGACCGCCGGCTTGTTGTCGAGCAGGCTGCGCAGCGAGTAGCGGCTCGACCCGAGCTCGAGCGCGGGCGACATCGCGCACAGCGCGTGATCTGCCCGTCGTCGGTCGCCCGGACGACGATGTCGCCGAACTCCGTCCTCCGTCGTCAGCCGGCCCTGGGTGTTGATCGACAGCTGGAACGTGGCGTCCGACGGCGCCGGCGGCGCGCCGAGGACACCGGCCGCCACCTGCACGTTCTGCTCGCGGATCGCGCGGACGACGTCGCGTCGTCGTCAGCTGTCGCGACGCCAGCCGATCCGGGATCGAGCCAGACGCGCATGCTGTACTCGCCGGCGCCGAACGACCTGCACGCGCCGACGCCGGCAATGCGCGTGAGCTCGTCCTTCACCTGCAGATAGCGCGTAGTTCGAGAGATAGAGCATGTCGTAGCGCTCGTCCGGCGAGACGAGGTGCACGACCATGATGAAGTCGGGCGACGCCTTCTCGGTGGTCACGCCGATGCGCTGCACGTCCTGCGGCAGCCGCGGCAGCGTCTGGGCGACGCGGTTCTGCACCTGCACCTGCGCGTTGTCGAGGTCGGTGCCGAGCGCGAACAGCAATACGTAACTGAAATCAGCATAC
>ERZ1370068.5534-contig-4557_pt1 | contig 11705 bp, 14 predicted proteins | sample MGYA00561227_ERZ1370068 | MGnify/ENA primary metagenome ERZ1370068 (study PRJEB38410, sample SAMEA6850437) | metagenome | study: Metagenomic assessment of the ecological functions of the soil: analysis of the soil microbiota associated with the...
TGCGGAACACGTCGAGGACGCGTTCGCCGAGCGCCAGTTGCGCCGGTTCGTCGGCCGGCGTGAAGAACCCGGGCCGCCGTCGGCGCGGGTGACCGAGCGGAATCGATAGAAGCCGACGAGGTGATCGATGCGATAATATCGTCGTAGAGGTCCGCGTTGCAGCCGCGCGCTCGCGCAGCCAGCGGAAATCGTCGCCGGCGACGGCGTCGAGTCGATACACGCGGCACGCCCCCAGTCCTGGCCGGTCGCGCTGAAGGCATCGGGGGCGCGCCGGTGGAGGCGTCAAAGCGAAACTCACGTTGCCGCGCCCACACGTCGGCGCTGTCGCCGTCGACCATGAAAGGCAGATCGCCAGAACAACCCCACGCACGGCGTCGCCTCACGCGCCGCTCCGCCGTGCCCTCCTGCCACCGCGTCGCGGCGAGCCATTGCGGGTGCTGATAGAAGCGCACCTGGCGGCGCCAACTCGCGCCGCGCGCTGTCGATGGCGACCGGATCCAGACGCTGCAGGTCGACGGGCCACTCTCGGTCGGCCGCTCGCTGCGGTGCGCGTGGATGGCGCGAAACAGGGCGCACGGCTCCACCCACCAGGACCTGCTCGCTGACGAACGGCCCGAACATCCGCGCGCGCTCGGATTCGCGCGGCCATTCGGCGTCCATGAAACAGTCGAACGCTGCGGTGAGCGCGGTCTGCTTCCAGACGCCATGCTGGACTTGTGCCGGATGTGCGGCGCCGCGCGCACAGCCGCAAGCTCGCGCTGCGCATCGGCGGCCGACATCGCCGCTTCGCCGCCGAGCGCCTGGAAGTCCGGGCACGCCGGACCACCGCTGATGAAGATCGGATCGATTGCCATCGCGCTGATCGCGGTCGCGGCGACTGCTGGCCTGGCGCCATTTCGTCGGTCAGCGGGAGACAGCTGCAGCACACGCTGGCCGGCCGACGACAGCCACTTCGTGATCGGCGCGACATCTCCGATCTCGCCAGTGCCCCAACTGGCGCGCGACGGACGAGGCAAACAACGGCAGCAGAATGCCTGCGCGGCGACGTTCTGAACGGGTCACGGTCTGGCTGGGCTGCAGGCGAAGTGCCGCAGAACGCAGTCGATGCCATCCGCGAAATCGGCGCGCGGCGGCAAGAGACTGACGACGACGCGAAACATCTCACGCGGAAAGTCGAAAAAGTAGCCGGGATGCACGAGAGCGCCGTCGTTGGCCAGAGGTGGACGACGAGGATCCTCCCCTCGGATTCGAGGGCCGGCACCTGCATCACCGCATACCAGCCCGCGTCCGCCCGTAGTGCGGGCACGACGGAACCGCGGACACCGACGCCCGCAGCGATTCGTAGTTGTGTCGAACGCGATCGGCAATCTGACGCCGAACCATCGCGCCGGCCCGTGAGCATGCGTGGAGCCGCGTGCTGCACGGGCGTCGACACTGCGAGATAGGTATCGCAAATCAGCTCCAACCGGGCGAGCGCTGCCGACACCAGCGACGCCGGTCCGCCGACCGCGATCCAGCCCAGCTTCACCTGCGGCAGGCCGACGGATTTCGACAAGCCACCCAACGTGAACGACAGCCCTTCGTCCCGCGCGATCCACGCGGCCGGCGGCGGCGCGCGCCCCGGTTCCAGCTCGTAATCGATGAAGACTTCGTCGGCGATGATGGCTACGTCGTTCGCGCCGCATGTCGCCGCAAGCCAGTTCGGCTCGTCACTGGTGATGACCGAGCCCGTCAGCTTGTTCGGATTCCAGCGACGCAGCGCGCGCGGAACGAGAACCGAGCGCGCGTTCGACGCTGCGGGGATCGACCGACCACGACCAGCGATACCCGGGTCATGCGGTCGGGCATCGATCGCGTCGAGCCTCATCAGATGTTCGAAGGCGGGTAACTCGGTCGCGGCACCAGCACCTCGCTCGCCGGGATCCGCGAGCAGCGAGCGCCACCGGAATAGGCATCGCTGGTGCTCGCCGTGAGGCACGATGCGGTCGGGCGACACCGTCATGCCCTGGCGCGCTGATATCCCTGCGCGAGCGGCGACGCGGAAGCGTCGATCGCGCCCAGCGCCTGCGGGTCGTAGCGCAACGCTTCCGGATCGGCGAGCGGCGCGAGCACAGTCAGCTGGGTAAGTCGAATCCGGCCCGCCGTCGGGTTGGATGCCGTGGATCGATGACGCGGTCGCCGCGGGCGCGTCGTTCGGCGAGGCGCCGTGGCGGCGATTCGGCGCGAGCTGCGCTGGGAAGCGCGTGGAAAACACGTTCAGATCGCCTGGTCCTTGGTCCAGTTCGTCCGTAGTCCGTCCCCTCGTCCCGGGTCCCTCGTCCATTGTGGACCGGGACTGAGGACGAAAGAACGGACTCAGGACGACTGATCGGAACAAGGACTAAGGACCAGTGACGATCTCGATGCGTTCGATCGCGTCGCCTTCGAGAATGCGATCGACGACGTCGATCCCGTTCAGCACCTGCGCGAAGACGGTGTAATCGTGATCGAGGCGTGGATTGTCCACGAGGTCGATGAAGATCTGCGCGTCCCCGGTGTCGCGGCCGCGCGTCGAAATGCCGACCGCACCGCCGCACGTGCGGCCACGATCCGAGCTCGTCGCGCATGAACGCGGCATCGCCGACGATACTCCGTTGGCGCCAGGGCTGCCGCCCTGAATCCACGAAGTTCGGCACGACGCGATGAAACGTCAGGCCGTTGCTAGTAGCCCGCTTCGGCCAGATGCGCGAAGCGGAGCACAGTGGCCGGCGCCTGGGCGGTGAAGAGCGCCAGCTCGAAGGTTGCCGACGTCGCGAATGCGTGATCCGCGCGCGGCGCCGCCGCGCGGCGGCACGATCGTCGGCGTTGAGATCGTTCTGCGGCGTCTTGCTGCGACTGTCGCTCTTTGTCGCCTGGGGCTGACCACCCAGCGCTTTCGCCATCGCATCGCGCGCGTCGTGAGAGAGTTGTCCTTCGCTTCCCGCGACGAGGCGCTCGAGATGCGGCTTTGAGCGCTGGCGTCGCCACCTCCGGATGGGGCGTCCGTCGAGCGCCGCGGCCGCCGCCCGCACGGCCTGATAGCACGGTGCGCGTCAGCGCGGACACATAGATCGCATCGGCGTCGTGGCCGGCCACGTTTTTCAAGCCCGATGGCCGCCTCGCGCACGTTGTCGGATTCGTCCACTGCGCCAGACGCTCGAGAGCGCGCGGTCCTTGAGCATCGCAGCAGCCCGAGCCGCAGCCATGCGCATCTGCCACGGTTGCGCTCCGGCGAGCCTGCTGCAGCGCGGCGTCGCAACCCGTTCGGGCGATGCGCCCGCGAGCGCCACAATCCGCGTGCGCGGTCCGGTGCCAGCCCGCGGAGCGTTCATCGTGACGCGGTCCTCGACGGCAATAGCCTAGCAGCGCGACGGCAGCGGCGCGACGCGCCACACGCGGACAGCTGATCGATTGCCAGCAGCGCCACATGCGGATCGCGATCCAGCGCGCCCAGGATCGACGCCGAGTACGCCTCTTCCGCGCCGCGCGCGTGAGCGCTCTGAGCGCCTCGAGGCGGACGATCGGCGAATCGTCAGCTTCAACCACGTGGTCCACGAGGCTTCCTGTCGGCAGAGATCGCCGCACTCGGTCCGCCACTGCCGTTCGTGCCAGCGGTGCGGCGCGCGTCGCGACGACGCGCATGGCCACGGCGGCGGACCTGCGGATCGGGATCGTGCGACGCGGCCTCGAGCAGATCGGCATCCGGCGAACCCGCGAGCACGGCGACTCGAGCGCGCGGACGCCGGACGCGCCGCGCCGGTTGCGAGATCACCGTTGTCCGGCGCGGCCAGCCGTCGCCAGCACCGCTGATCGCCTCGTCGCTGGGGCGGCCGCGGGCGCTGCGATGCAACCGCGCAGCGCCTCTGGCGCCCTTGGCGACGCCGGGACGATCGGTCACCGGTTCACCTGCTCGCGCGGCCATCATCGAGCAACGCGCGTTCGGCGCATCGCGGCCTGCGTCGCGCTCGTATATGGCGGGCGGCCGAGGCGTTTCGCAGATCGCCGCCCGCACGTCGGGTCGTCGTCGACCTTCATCCAGCGCGACAGGCGCGTGGTCACGATCGAGATCGAGCGAGCCCGGCGGCGGGGGCGCCTGGCGGGCTCGCGTTTCCACCCTGCGCGGCCTGACCGATAGCGGTTGCCGCCTCGAGGCGCGATTCTCAGGCGCGGGATGGCGCAGGCCAGGTGTGATGTCGGGTATCAGCGACAGGGCGCTCGAGGCGGCCCAACGCGCGCAGACCCATGCGCGCGGTCAGCGGGTCGCCGCTCCGCGCGCCGGCCCGGAGGATTGCCAAATCGTTCGCAGTCGGCGCGCGGCGATCTTCGGCCTGGATCGAGAGGCGCGTCGCGGACGGCATTTGCGCGTCGGCCGACGCGACAAAGAAAGCAACCGCAGAAAACGCAGAGTCCGCAGAGCAATCCAATCTCTGCGTAGCCTGCGGCTCTCACGGTTGCTTTAGAACGCCTCATGATCGCAGATGCCTCATGCAGCGGCTGATGTCCAGCATCTGCGTCGTCAGGTCGAGCGGATATGAGATGTTCACGTGGACGATCTCGCCGGCGTCATTCCTCGGCAGCTTCGAGTCTCGGCATCGACGAAGCCGGTATACGACGGCAAACCGAGACGGTCGACCCTGGCGACCACTTCGTCGCGCAGGGCCGGATCGAGAAATGGACGCCGTAGGTTTCGACGAGCGTCCCTGCCGCGTCGTAATCCCCTTCGCCCTTGATCCGCTGGATCTCTCCCAGCAGCCGGCCGGCACCCTCGTGGAATGCGCGCGGGTTGGTCATGACGAAGAAGGTCTTGCCGTCGCGGCTGCGCTGCTCGATCGCGTTGGTGTGCGCCATGATCCAGCGGACGATCAGCTGTCGGTTTCGCATGTGATCTTCCTCGATCTGCGATCCCTGGCGCACCCGGCAGCAGCTGCACGAGCACATTTCGGGTATAGCCCTCATTACCAGCGCGCACGATGTCGTCGTGATGTTCTTCCGGGATGATGCCGACCTCGACGAGCTTGGGATCGGGGAGGAAGAACAACGCCACGAGATCGGCGCGCGCCTCCTCAATCGTCGAGTAGTGTTCGCGGAGCGCGAGGTGGGGATTGCCCTGCAGCCGCTGGATCGACCTGGCCCGACGCCGTGCCCGATCACCTCGTGCAGGTTCGTCGTCAACTCGCCCGGCGAACGCGCTCCACTGTTTGCCACGCTTCCTCATCTCGGCCGTCAGGCGAACTCCGTGCGGAATTCCGGCAGCATGGACTTGTCGTAGGCCTCGTTGCACATTCGACAGCGAGATCGGACTTGCTGCCGAAGCGCTCGCGGATCGCCTGATCGTTCGGCAGGTTGATGCCGACCGGCGTGATCGGCCGGACTCCCCTGCCTCGATGACGACGTCGATGGCGGTGGCGGTGACGCCGCGGACGCCACGCTTCTTGTATTTCAGCATCGCACGGCAGGCGATCCTCGAACCACTGGGCGTGCTCGGCGATCGTGCGGATCTGGAACGTCTTCTCGCGGTTGACGTACTCAGACCAGCGATTCCCACGCGCCCTTGATGCCGCGGCGTCCAGATACACCTCGACGAATCCGTTGATCGTATCCACAGGGGACGCCGTGTCCTGCACCCAGGCGATGTCGTAGCGCCTGCGCGGTCGGCGATCGTCGCCCGTCCTGGTAGAAGCGAATCAGCGCGCGCAGCGCAGCGGACATCGGCGCGGTCGCGAACGGGATCGCCGTCCTCGAGGTGGCGCACGATCGACCTCGATCAGTACCGCTGCAGCGTACCGCGCGACCGGTAGATATCCTCGATCGAGTCGGCCGTCCGTCTTGACGAGTCGTGAATTCAGCGGATGCTGCTCGCGAACGCTTTCGAGATCGGCGAGCGACACGCCGTCGTAGAGGTTGTTCGTGCTCGCCGTCAGGATGTCCGTGGCCGGGCGGTGGCGTCCTTGCTCGTAACGAGTCGGGTCGACAGTCCGGGATCGAAGAACATCGGCTGCAGACGCTGGAGCGAGCCGATCGAGCGTTTCTCCAGGTTCGACGAGATCGTCGCGCTGGCGCGTTCCGCCGCACGTGCGGCGTCGGCAAGTGCGCGCGGGCGAGCACGTCAGGACGAACTTGCGCGCGGTGAGGTTGTTGTAGGGTCCGGTGTTCAGCCAGAACAGCTTCGTGTACTGCTGGAGCTCGCTGAGCGTGTAGACACGTCGCCGCCCGTCGCGTGCGTGAGGATCGCTTCGAGCACGTCGCGCATCGCCAGGTTGTGCGGCGTAGCGCTGGTCGTAATAGATGTCGCGTCCGGCGATCGCGGCTTGCGCGAGGTGCCACGACGAGCGTCTTGTCCCGCGGAGCGGCAGGATCGCGGAATCCGTCGGCGTAGAGCTGCACGACGGCGGCTTCGCCGACGCGCTCGAGCAGATACTGCCGATCGCGATCGACCGACGGCGGCGCGGTGCTGAGCGGAACCGGGGTAGGCCCATTCCCGCGATCCTATCCCGGAACTGTGGTCCGCCGGAGCCTGTGGTGCGTGGGTCCGGCTTTAGCCGGACCTGCAGGCCGCCGCACTCCCTGTAACGGCGACAAATCGACGCGTTCGCGGTGCGCCGCGATATGCGACCGGCCATCCGCGCTCGGCGGCAATGCGCGCGGCGAGCGCGGCGAGGCGCCGTGGGTTCACCAGTGCACGAGGTCAAGTCATGCGCGGCGCGCGTGTGAAACCCGACAACCACCGCAGGATCTCGCCGGCGTCGGCGTGCGCCGGCATCGGATCGATTCGCTCGACGCGGGCGGCGACCGGCACGTCGCGGCCGAGGAGCCTGATCGCTTTCGCGCCGTCGGTCAGGCGCGCGGCCGCGCGTCGCCCGCTGCCTGGTGGCCTACTAAAGAGAATGTGCTCTTCGGATTCGGCAGCGTCGCGATCCGAGGTGCCGAGGACGCGCCCACCCGTCGCCATCCGCTCGACGCGATCACGATCGAAGGAATCCGGCGAGGCCACGAGGTCCGCTGACTGCTGCGGCGAGCTGACCGTCGCGAGGCGCGTCGTCGCAGTGCCGACACGCGCCGCCGATTCGGGTCTGGACCCGGGATCTCGATTTGCTGGGGGAATTCGAGGGGCTGGGGTCAGACCCATTTGGCGTCGAGTTCCTCGAGACCGCTGAATAAACTGCAACGCGCCACCGCCATGGGATCTGTCGACGTAGACCGGCAGGACTGGGATGCGTTTTTCGTCTTCGAGCCGCTTCAGCCAGTACAGCACTTCTTCGACGCGGCCTATGGCGAACGACGGGATGATCAGTTTTCCGCCGGCTGCGGGTTCTCCGTCACGATCGACGCCAGGCGCGCGCCGTTGTCGTCGGGGGTCGTGCAGAGGCAGATCGCCATATGTGGACCTCCAGCAGCAGAATGTCCGCTTCCGCAACTGGCGACGGATCCGGCAGGACGGGCGACCGTAGCGTCCCAGGTCGCCGCCGAACAGGATCGTCTCGTCGCCGGAGGCGCACGCGCGCGTATGCCGATCCGGATGCGAGTGACCGGCGTTGACGAACTCGACGGATACAGAGGGGTCAGACCCGGGTCTGACCCCCTTCTGAGAGCACTGGCAACCGGCCGCTCGTAGCCGACCGGCTGCAATTGCATCAGCGCCCCGCGCCGCGTCGGCTTGCAGGTGTAGCAGCGGCAGCGCCGGCGAGTGCTTGGTATACCCTGGCGATTCGCCTCGCGAGCGTCCTCTTCCTGCAACCGCGCCGCGTCGGGCAGAACGAGCTGAGCACAACTCCTTGGTCGCAGGAGTGCAAAAATGCGACCACGGTATCCGCCGGCCACCAGGCGCGGCAGGTATCCGCAATGGTCGAGTGCGCGTGGGTCAGGGATGACGGCGTCAATCGACGCCGGCTCGACGGGCAGCGGCCCCTATCCCTCAGCCGTAGTTCCTTCAGCCCCTGAAACAGCCCGCAATCGACCAGATCCGCCGGCCCTCCACCTCCAGCAGGTGTTTGGACCCGGTCACCGTGCCGGCTGCACCGAGAAACGTCAGCAATAGATTTGTCACGAGTTGTAGTCCTGAGTCTCGACTCCTCATCCGCAAAGCCGTTGAAAATCAGTGGCGTACACGGGATTATCGTGTGTCCGACAAATCCTCTCATCCGGTCGGATTCTACGACCCGACGAGGTGATCCAGCAATGGACCGAACACACAAAATCGCAGGAAGAAACGCCCCAATCAACTTCCCGCGCAATTTCATCAAAGGTGTCATTGCTGCGGGCGCGGCGGCTTCCTCCTCCGCGCACTCTTTCGAGCCGCGACGCTTCACGTGCCAGCCCGCCGCGGCGCGCGTCGACGCGGCTCGTCACGCTCAACGTGAACGGCCTGGATCGCCGCGTCGATCTGATGCCGCAGGACACGCTGGCGATGACGCTGCGCTGCAAGCTCAGGCCTCACCGGCACGAAGATCGGTTGCTGATCGCGCCGAGTGCGGCGCGTGCACCGTCCTCGCCGACGATGTGCCGCGCTATTCGTGCCTCGGTGCTCGCTCATACCGTGCGCGGCAGAAGATCCGTCGGATCAGAAGGCCTCGCCGACCCGAACAGCGGCAAGCTCCACGCTGTGCAGCAAGGCGTGATCGACGAACAAGGGTTCCAGTGCGCCTTCTGCATGCCCGTGAGCTTCGTCATGGCCACGGTCGGCTACCTCAAACGAATCCGAACCCGACGCGGCAGGAGTTGGCGCACGGCATCTCCGGCAATCTCTGCCGATGCCAGACCCGACCAAGATTCTCACCGCGATGATGCGCGGCGCAGAGCACGTGAGGAATGCGTGATATGGCTGCTACCAGGCTCGTCGGCCAGAACTACACGACCCCGACCTCGTCGCCAGGTCACCGGCGCCGCGAGTACGCGGAGACTACCGCGCAATGATGCTGTTCGCCAAGCTGCTCGTGAGCCCGATGCCCCATGCGCGCGTGACGCGGCTCGACACGAGCCGAGCGCTCGCGATGCCCGGCGTCAAGGCGATTCTCACCGCGGACGGATGCCCGCGCTGCGACCGGCTGTGCGCTCGGCGAAAACGTGCGAGTCGACGCCGCAAGCCGAGACGCGGCTTGACCAACGAACCGCTGTACCAGGGCGAACCGATTCTCGCCGTTGCGGCGACAAGCGAGAGCGATCGCGGCCGAGGCCATCGAAGCGATCGAGATCCGGAGTTCGAGCCAGGCCCCCTTTGTCAGTCGTCGACCCCATTCGAAAGTCTGCGGCCGTACCAGCGGCGCGAACGCGCGGACCCCAGGGCAACGTCTGGATGCGATCCGACCAGCCCCGACGGTAGCCGCAACCTGCCGCTGCGCGGGGCGGCAGCAGGCGCAGCGGCACCACCGGCAGCAGCGGCAGCCACCGGCGGCTGCGGCAATCCTCCCGCAGCCGCACCACCGACGCGCGGGGTGCAGCCGGCGCCTGCGGCGGGGCCGCTAGCGCAGGCCAGGCCGCCGGCGGGCCGATCGAGGCCGCGGCCTGAAGGCCGCAGCAGACGGTCGCGGTCCACCAGGCCGTGGGCGCCGGCGCTGCCGCAGGCCCCGCACCGCCTCAGCTCGCCGCGTGATGGAGCGAGCGACGAGCGCACTCCGGTGACCGTCGAGAAGTCGATACCGCTCGGCGTCTACACCGACCGGACTGGTGTATGGCGACATCGGGAGGATCGAAGCGTGGACCTCGTCCTCGAGCGGGACGAGTTCATGACCGCAACCGACCGGCCATCGTACTTTCGAACGCCTGGACGGCGATGGCCTACTGGCGGAGCGCGCAAGCTGTATCTCCCATGGATCGACGCGCAGAGCACCGTGCGGTGTGCCAGTAAGGCCGCCGGGGTCGCTGGGTCTTGGGACCGACGGTCACGCCGGCCCGAGGCGCACGGACAAGATCAGAGATCGCCAAGCGATACCAGCGGCGGCGGCTTCGGCAGCAACGATCCCCGGCTTGCCAGATCTCGATGCGCGATCCCGGCCCTCCTGTCAGCGAAAAGGCAGGCGCCGCACGGTGGTGATGCGCATCACGCGCGAGGACGAGCACTTCATCGACCGAAACGTACGCGACCGGGACGCGTTTTTCAGCTGCGTGAAAGGCGCCGCTTCAGGAAGGACGGCGCGCTATCACCGCGATCGACGTACGCAATCGACGCGACAACGGTCCGGCATGATCCTGCGGGCGCGCGTGCGGACCGGCGGGCGCGACCATTTCGCTCGCCTCATCGGCCGGAGTCGAGTGCTGGCGCGTCGTGACGGCGGTGACCAACACTCCGCCCAAGGCTGTGCGCGCAGCGGGCGCCAGGCGATAGGCGTAGGAGCGTCCGGCATCGCCGGCCGATCATCTCCAAGGCGGCGGAGACCAGCCTGGGCTCGATCGGTGGAGATCCGCCGAAGTCAACGCCGCCTCGCCGGCCATGCGCCGATTCGGCCCGACGGAACCCCAACGGCCGGCAGAACTACGTCACGACGCGCGTTCGATCGAAGCATCGACAAGGGCCGCGGGATGTTCAAGTGGGAGGAGCGCGAGGCGGCCTCTCGCCACGGCCCATCAGAAGGGGACGAAGAGCGCTGCGGCATCGGCGTCTGCCAGCGAGCCTTCGTTTTCCGGGGCCTCGATCGGGTTCGAGCGGGCTGTTCATCATCGAACCCGACACCGGCCGGCTCCAGTTCCAGTCGGGCGTCGGCAACCTCGGCACGCACTCCGATGTTCGGCGATTATCTGCCAGGCCGCCGAAATGCTAACGAGCGTGCCAGCCAGGAGGAATGCGGACGTCGATCTTCGGCAACACGACCAAGAACCTGCCGTGGACCTCTGCGTCTCCGCGGGCAGCGGCCAGACGTGCGCACGTGGAAATGACGCGCGCGGCCCACGCCGCGGCCAGTTCGCCACCGACGCGATCAAGAAGCTGCAGTGGAGATCGCCGCGAGGACGAAGGGCGGGAACCCCGGAGGCGCTACGGATGTCGCTCAACAGCAGCAAGTCGTCCCTGGACCGGGCGGCTCCATGACCGCTGCGCAGGCCAGCTGAAAGGCGATCGAGATCGTGCGGCGATCGACGGGCACGGGATGCTGGCGGACGAGCATCAGCTCGCTTCGCCTGAGACGTGTCGGTCAAGGCACTTGCGGGCGAAGGGCTCATCGCCGCCACCCTGGGGACTCGTAGCCATCGCACGACGGCCAGCGATCGCAGATCGACATGCGATCGGATACGCGCCGAAGTGGAAGATCGAGCTGCCGAGACCGGCGCGTCGTCTGAGGATCCCTCGAGTTACGACTGCGATCGGCGATGTGGGTCGGATCCTCAGCCCGCGGAGCCTCGAAGGATCGGTCGTTCGGCGGCTCCGGTATGCTCGGCCTCGGCCAGCGCGACAGACGCAGCGCTGAAAGGCCTACGATCAGCACGGCGGTTCGTCGCTGGCGCGCCGCGCTCTACCGTGAACAAGCCGCCGACGATTCTCGATGCGCCGCTCGCCTTCGAGGGCACGGCCAGGTCGGCGACTCCGGATCCGGGGAGCGCCAGCGGCGCGCGCGGCGTCGGCGAGCTGCGCCGGTCGGCGCGCCGCCTACGGCGCGATCATGAACGCCATCTGCGGACGCCATCGGCGACGAGATCTTCCGGAAGTCGCCGGTCTCGCCGTGCTCATTCAGGCGCTCGAACAGCTGGAAAAACAACCATGG
>ERZ1370068.1505-contig-11401_pt1 | contig 11699 bp, 13 predicted proteins | sample MGYA00561227_ERZ1370068 | MGnify/ENA primary metagenome ERZ1370068 (study PRJEB38410, sample SAMEA6850437) | metagenome | study: Metagenomic assessment of the ecological functions of the soil: analysis of the soil microbiota associated with the...
TGTCTCGTCAATACACGCTGCAACGCGCGCCGGTATCAACGTCGGTCCACATTGATTACGCCGCTGAGCTGAACGAACAGCAGCTCGCGGCCGTCACTGCTCCGCCCGGACCGATCCTTGTGATCGCCGGCGCAGGCTCGGGAAAAACGCGCACCCTCACGTATCGCGTGGCGCACCTGCTCGAGAACGGGATCGATCCGCGAAATATTCTGCTGCTCACGTTCACGAACAAAGCAGCCCGCGAAATGCTGAATCGCGTCGCGAATCTGCTGCCGGTGGATGCGAGCGGATTGTGGGGCGGGACATTCCATTCGGTTGGAAACCGGATTTTGCGCAGACACGGCACGGCGCTCGGTTACTCGAGCGGTTTCACCATCATGGACCGCGAAGATCAAAAGGATTTGATCAATACGGTGGTGGCAAGCGCAGGAATTGATCCAAAGGAAATCCGGTTTCCGAAAGGTGATGTGCTCGCGGAAATCTTCAGCTTCGTCGTGAACACGGAGATGCCGCTGGAGGCGTTGCTCGCGGAAAAGTTTCCTTACTTCCTGCCGTTGCTCGACAAAATCCAAGACGTTCGGGACCGATACGAAAAAAGAAGAAGGCGACGAACTCGGTGGATTTCGACGACCTCCTGCAAAAGACGTTGTTAATGTTTCAGCAGCACGAGCGGATCGCGGAAATCTACCGGCGCCAGTTTCAATTCATTCTGGTCGACGAATACCAGGACACGAACAAAATCCAGGCTGATCTTGTCGACCTGGTCGCGCGCGACCATCGCAACCTGATGGTAGTTGGCGACGACGCGCAATCGATCTACTCCTGGCGCGGCGCGAACTTTCAAAACATTCTCGAATTTCCGAAGCGCTATCCGGATGCGCAGGTGTTCAAGATCGAAATGAACTACCGCAGTGTGCCGGAAATCCTGGAGGTGGCGAACGCGGCGATCGCCGCGAATGTTCAGCAATTCCGGAAACACTTGAGCGCAACGCGCGAATCAAAGACGCTCAGGCCGGCGTTAGTCGCGCTGAATGATGGCTCGGAACAGGCGCAGTTTGTTGCCCAGCGGATTCTCGAGCTGCGCGATGAGAACATTGATCTGAACGACGTCGCGGTCCTTTACCGCGCGCACTATCACGCGCTCGAGCTGCAATTGGAGCTTTCGCGCCGGGGCATCCCGTACCAAATCACCAGCGGCATCCGGTTTTTCGAACAAGCGCACATCAAAGACGTAACGTCGTTCATCCGTTTCGTAGCCAATCCGCGCGATGAAGTCGCATTCAATCGCATGGTGAAATTGCTTCCCGGAATCGGCAACCGCACCGCGGAAAATCTGTGGCAGAGCATGGGAAGCGGTCGATGCTGTAGCCGGGAGCGATGACCCCGGCTCGGAAGCGACATCAGCGCCAGCCGAGGTCATCCCGCAGTCGCGGGACTACAAATTTGGCGAGCGCCTCCTTGCGATGAACGTCCCGGCAAAATCAAAGAAAATGTGGACGCAACTGGCGCATACCCTTGATGAAATCGCACCCGGCGGCGAACCGAATCCGCCATCGGAAATGATCACTTCGATTGTGGAAGCGATTTACGACGATTACGCGAAAGTGAACTTCGCGAATTACCAACTCCGCCGGGAAGACCTTGACCAGCTCGCAGCATTCGCTCGCCAATTCAAAGACGTACACGAATTTCTGTCCCAGTTGGCGTTGATCAGCAACGTCGATGCGGAAGCTGCTCCGGGTCAGACAAACGAGAAAGAAGCGGTCAACCTCTCCAGCGTGCATCAGGCAAAAGGTCTCGAGTTTCATACCGTCTTCGTGATTTGGCTGACTGACGGCATGTTCCCCAGCAGCCGCTCGCTCGATACCCGCGATGCGCTGGAGGAAGAACGGCGCTTGTTCTACGTGGCGATCACGCGTGCGCGCGACGAGCTTTATCTCACCTATCCGCACATGCGCCTGAGTGGCGGCTACGGCGATGTCTTCCAGAGGCCGTCGCGTTTTCTGCAGGAAATTCCAAACGACCTCGTAGAAGACTGGCAAGTGAGGAGAAAATGACGAAATCCGAATGGCGAATGCCGAACGAAGTCCGAATGACAAATGAGGGATAACCTGACCGTCGTTCCGAGCGAAGTCGAGGAATCCCGTGGCGAAACCGATGAGCAATTCCGCGGGATCCTTCGACTGCGTTTCGCTTCGCTCAGGATGCCAATCGGTTATTCGGGCTTTGTCATTATTTCGAGCTTCGTCATTCGTCATTCGTCATTCTCTTCATGAATCTGTCGCCGGACAAGAAGATCGCTGGAGTGCTCGTGCCGCTGTTTGCGTTGCGACGGAGAGAACGATCTGGGAATCGGCGATCTCGGCGCGTTGCGGGAGTTTATTGATTGGATTGCAGAAATCGGATTCACACTTGTTCAGCTTCTGCCAATCAACGAAACCGGAGCGGATAACAGCCCATACAATGCCATTAGTGCGATGGCGATCGAGCCAACGACTCTGCACCTCGCGCCAGGTTCACCCGAGGATTTAACGCGCAATGATTTCGCGGACTCACTCTCGGAGATCGACCTCGCGGGCCTGCGCCGTGGCCGCGTAAAATATCGGCAGGTCAAAGAACTAAAGCAGCGCATTTTCGAGAAGGCGTTTGCGAATTTCTCCGCTCGCGCCGACGAAAAGCGACAATCAGAATTCGAACGATTCTGCCAAGAAGAATCGTCCTGGTTGCGCGATTACGCGTTGTTCCGCGTTCTCATCGAGCAAAATAACGGCAGCGCCGCGTGGGACCAGTGGCCGCCGCAGCATCAGACGATCGAAAGTGCTCGTAATTGGCTGCGCGATCTTCCGCAGGAGAAGCAGTCAGCCGTGACGCGCCGTCTGCGATTTCTTCTGTTACGTGCAATGGATCGCACATCAGCAATGGCGCGACGTTAAAGCGCATGCGGAGCAACGCGGCGTGGCGCTGATGGGCGACATTCCGTTCGGCGTCAGTTATTACAGCGCCGACGTTTTCTCGCGTGCCGATGAATTTTTGCTCGATTGGTTCGGTGGCGCTCCTCCTGAGCCGCATTTCAAGGACGACGCGTTCACGCAAAAATGGGGACAAAACTGGGGCATTCCGCTCTACCGCTGGAGCGCCATGCGCGCCAACAATTTTCAATGGTGGCGAGAACGGGTGCGCGGTACCCGACGGATCTTTCATCTGTTCCGGATCGATCACGTCCAGGGATTTTACCGCGTCTATGCCTTTCCCTGGCGGCCCGAGAGGAACAAAGAATTCCTGCCGCTCGATCAACACCAGATGCTGGAACGAACTGGCGGACGCGCGCCGCATTTCGTTCCACGCGATGACGACACACCCGAACACCGCGAAGCGAACAAGCGCGAAGGCGAAGAATACCTGCGCGTCATCATGGACGAAGCCGGCGCCGCGCGTGTGGCGGGGAAGATCTTGGTGTGGTGCCCGATTACGTGCGGCCCAGTCTGCAATCGCTTGGCATCGCGGGATTCAAAATTCCGCAATGGGAAATCCGCGATGGAATGGTCATTCCCGGGGAAATGTACGAGCGGGTGTCCGTTGCGACGTACGCGACACACGATCACCAACCGCTTCGAGCTTTATGGGAACAGCTACTCGAGCATCAAGACTCCGATACGGAGCGACAAGCGCGCGCTACATTAGAGAAGATCGCGCTGTTTGCCGGACTGAATTCCAAAATCGACCAGCTCGATTACGAGAAAGATTTTTATCCCGCGGTGATGGACGCGCTTTTCAAATGTAACTCCTGGATCGCCATCGTGATGATCACCGGATCTGCTCGCGCGCAAATACCGCTTCAACGTTCCCGGGACAAAGGCGAACTTGAATTGGACACGGCGAATTCAGCGCTCGATCGCAAAGCTCCGTTCCAGCAGGAAAGAACGGAAGCGAATGCAGCTAGTCCATGAGCTGCTGCAAAAACCGAGCGCGTTTGAACTCTGGGGCAGCGCAGCTAGCTGCGCTAGCGCTCTTCTCGATCGGTGCGCCGACTTTGTTACCCCACTCCGTCCACGAACCGTCGTAATTGCGGACGTTGTTCAGGCCTAACAAGTAGGTGAGCACAAACCAGGTGTGACTGGAGCGCTCGCCGATTCGGCAATAGACGACTGTGTCTTTGTCGGGGCTGACGCCGCACTGCTCGAAATAGATCTTTGCCAGTTCCGAGGCTGGCTTGAACGTGGCATCATCGTTCGTGGCCGTCTTCCACGGCATACTCTTCGCCCCGGGAATATGGCCGCCGCGCAGCACGCCTTCCTGCGGATACTCGGGCATGTGCGTGATCTCACCTCGGTATTCGCCCGGTGAACGCACGTCGATCAGCGGTTTACCACTCTTGCTCTGCGCCGAGCGCTTCATCGAAAAATGCGCGAATCTCCTTGTCGAAGCGTTTCTTCGGCACCGGATAACTTGTCTCCGCGTATTTTGGAATCTCACGCGTCATCGGGCGGCCTTCCGCTTTCCATTTGTCGCGACCGCCGTTGAGAATTTTCACTTTCTCATGACCAAACAACCGGAACGCCCAAAGCGCGTAACACGCCCACCAGTTCGCCTTGTCGCCGTAGAAAATGCAAGTGGTGTCCGGCGTGATGCCGTGACGATTGCAAAGCCGCGCAAATTTTTCCGGTGAAATATAATCGCGAATCAGCGGATCCTGAAGATCGGCGCGCCAATCGATGTGCACCGCGCCGGGAATATGCCCGGTGTCATAAAGCAAAATGTCCTCATTCGATTCGATGATCCGGATCCCATCGTCCTTGAGATGTTTCTCCAGCCAATCAGTCTCCACCAGCGCTTCCGGATGCGCGTATTCAGTTGGATGCGTAGCCATAGTGAAATTTCCGCTGGCCCTCGCACCGAGCAAGGGATTTCACTCCGTTAGCCGTGATCACAGTAGCTCTGGGAGCGCACGCTTGCAGCGTGCTGGTCGCCGCATTCTGCGGCGACGAACTTTTGGTTTGAATCAGGCTCGTCCGTACGACGCAAGATCGGCCCTGAAAGTTCGCGATCGCAGAATGCGCTCGCCAGCACGCGAGACGCGTGCGCTCCCGAGATACGCATCACCGCAAAATCGAATCAGCCGGATAAGCCACGCCGTTTTTCATCACGGTGTCGATATCAGAAGCATGCGCGATGTCGTCCAACGGATTTGAATTGAGAATCACGAGATCGGCGAAACAGCCGTTTTCGAGTTTGCCGACACGCGCACCGGTTTCGCCGCCGAAAAGTTTCGCAGCGTTCGCCGTGGCGCATTGCAGTATCTGCATGGGCGTGAGCCCGGCTTCTTTCATCAACTGAAATTCACGGAAGAGGGCGGGCCCGTGAATGGTCCCGATGTTCCCCGCATCAGTGCCGGCGGCGATAGTCACACCGGCGTCTTCGAGCTTCTTCAAATTCGGCAGCGCGACATCGTATGTCTTCTTAATCCGATCGAGCGCGGCTTTCGGATCAGCCAACGCGTCTTTGACTCTTTGTGGCAATTTGTCCTGTGGAATCTTTGTCACGTCGAGTGACGCGATCACTTCCGGGTTGCCCCACTTTTGTTCCTCTGGAGTGAGATTCAGTTGGTGCGAAAACGTTCGGCCGTACCGCTCAAACACCACCAGCGTCGGACACAAAATGACGTGGCGATCCTTCAATAGCTTCACAAACGCGTCATCGATTGGTTTATCAATCACGCTGTGGACAAGCACGTCCGCGCCTTCTTCCACTGCCGCGCGCGCAGTCTCGAGCTCGGTTGCGTGCACGGCGACACGAATCTTGTGCGCGTGACTCTCTTCGATTGTCGCGCGGACGATGGGCCGGAAGGCATCGACGGGATGATCTTTGTCGACGATGTACCAGATCTTCACCAGATCCGGTTTTTGTTCCGCCAGTTTGCGCACGAACTCGCGCGCCTGATCGGGCGTGTCGATCTTCACGATTGGCGGATCGCCGAGATCGAGTTTCTCGCGCGAGACGCTTGAGATGAGCGGGCCCGCCACGGCTACGCGCGGCGCTTTCGCAGTTGCGTTGGCCTTCTTGCGGACCTCGAGGTTCCACATCGGTCCGCCGACATCAACGACGCTGGTTATGCCGCTGCGAATGTAGCGCGCGAAGTCGTCGTCGAGATGCGATTTGATCCACGCGACTTCGTCTTTGTACGGGCGAACGCTGTTGAAATCGGCGCCGTCCGGCCGCGTGAACAAATCAGCCGATTGAAAGAAGTGCACGTGCGTGTCGATGTAACCCGGCAGAATAAATTTGCCGACGCAACTGATCTGTTTCCCGAGCGTGGCAGCGTCCTGTTTGCCCATCGAGACGCGCTCAATCTTGTCGCCGTTGATAACGACCGTGGCATTCGGCAGCACTTTGCCATCGGCCGGATTAATCACCGTCGCGCCGACGAGCGAAATTTTTCGGCGCGCGAGCGCTGCGCGCTAACAGTGAGAACGCGAGTACGAGCGCGACCCTAATTTTCATGCGAGAGATTCCTCGACTTCGCTCGGAATGACAAAAATTATTCCTTCGATTCCGGCACCGCTTTCTCTGCAGCTTTGAAGCCGATCTTCGAGTGCGTGCCGTCGCAAAACGGTTTCTCGGTGGAAGCGCCGCAGCGACAAAGTGCCATTCGTTTTTCGACAGGGAATTTGTTTCCATCCGCGTCGATCAATTCCACTTCGCCCGTCACGATGTAAGGACCGTTCTTGATTGTTTCGATTTTCACCATAATGCGCCTAACCTAACGCTCTCCGCGCGCGCGGCCAGTCGGTCCAGCGAAATGCCCTCGACGCGCTCAGGCAGTGTTTCGTTAGGCAAAGGCGTTCGCTGAATTCTGGGGAGCGCACGCTTTTAGCGTGCTGGTCGCCGCATTCTGCGGCGACGAACTTTGTCTTGATTCGAAACTCCTGGGCAATGAACAAACGTCGGCAAAAGTTCGCGATCGCAGAATGCGATCGCCAACACGCCAGAGGCGTGCGCTCCCCAGAACGCTGCTTGCGCCGGTCGGAGTTAAACGGAAGCTTGGCCGCTTATGAAAAGTTTTCTCGCAGCACTCCTTTTGCTCGCCACCTCGGTGCTCGCGCAAACGCCATCGCAAAAGCATCCATTCACATTCGAGGACATGATGAAACTGAAGCGCGTCGGCGCGCCGGTGCCGTCGCCGGATGGCAAATGGGTTGTTTTCGATTGCGTAGACGTCGATCTGGAAGCGAACACGAGGATTTCGCATTTGTGGATCGTGCCGGCGAGCGGCGGTGAATCGCGGCGATTGAATCCAACGCCGAATCACGAGGAGCGCCCGCGGTTTTCGCCCGACGGGAAACGCTTGATCTGGACATCGAAAGCGACTGATCCGACGCAAATCTGGATGTGCGATTTCGACTCGGAACGCAGGCGTGCTCGTCGGCAAGCCGCATCAGGTGACGGAAATCTCAACCGGCGCAGATGGCGGGATCTGGTCACCCGACGGCAAGAACATTGTGTTCGTGTCGGCGGTTTATCCGGATTGCAAAGATGACGCGTGCAACAAGCAACGCGACGAAGAGCTGAAGAAGAGCAAAGTGAAAGCGAAAATCTTTTCGCGATTGTTCTATCGGCACTGGAGCGCGTTCACCGAATTCAAGCGCAGCCATCTGTTTGTGCAGAGTGTAGAGGCGCCCGTGTCGGGCGCGGGAAATGGGACTGCGGCCGGCACGGCTGCCACTACAGCAAGAGATCTCACGCCGGGCGATCACGATGTGCCGCCGTTCAATCTCGGCGGCCAGGACATGTATGCGATTTCGCCCGACGGCCAGGAGGTCGCGTACACGAGCAACATCGACGAGGTCGAAGCGACCAGCACGAACAACGAAATTTTCGTCGTGCCGATTAGCGGAGGCACCGCGAAGAAAATTTCCACCAGTCCCGGCGCCGACACGACGCCGCTCTATTCGCCGGACGGAAAATATCTCGCCTGGCGCTCGCAAGCGCGCGCCGGCTTCGAAGCCGATAAATGGCGGCTCTTCGTGCAAGATCGACAATCAGGAAAGACGCGCGATCTGACGGAGAAGTTTGATCGATCCGTTGGCAGCTTCGCATGGTCAGCCGGACTCGGATGCAATCGCTGTTCTGCAGCGGAAGATCACGGCGAATCGCCGATTTTTGTGCAGCTCGCCGACTGTGACTAGCACTGACAGAGCCAACGATTACGAGTCCAGCAGACACTGCATGCCGACGATCTGCGTATTCGGTCTCGGAACGACAGCTGTTCTTCACGCGAATGTCGATTTCGCGCGCCGAACGAAATTTGGCGCAGTCTGCACGTCAGACTGGACATCGATCACGGCTGAGCCGCATCGCAAGCTGACCCACATGAACGACGCGCTGTTGTCGCAGATCGACATGCAGCCGTTGGAGTCGTTCACGTTCAAAGGCGCGAATGACGAAGAGGTGCAGGGTTTCATGGTCAAGCCGCCGGGATTCGATCCGAACAAGAAATATCCGCTGAAATTTTTGATCCACGGCGGGCCGCAAGGGGCGTGGGGAAACGAGTGGACGTATCGCTGGAACGCGGAGTTGTTCGCGGCGACCGGAAATTACGTGGTGGTGATGATCAATTTCCACGGCTCGACCGGTTACGGGCAGAAGTTTACCGATTCGATCAGCGGCGATTGGGGCGGCAAACCGTATGTCGATCTGATGAAGGGGCTCGATTACGTGGAGAAAACGTATCCGTTCATCGACAAGAACCGCGAGGCAGCGCTGGGCGCGAGCTACGGCGGTTACATGGCTAACTGGATCCTCGGCCACACGAACCGGTTCAAATGCATCGTGTCGCACGATGGGATGTTTAATACGGAGTCCGCGTACGGCACGACGGAAGAACTTTGGTTTCCGGAATGGGAATTCAAAGGGCCGCCGTGGAAGAACCGCGAGCTGTACCGGAAATTTTCACCGCACTTGTTCGCCGACAAATTCAAAACGCCGACGCTGGTGGTTCACGGCCAGAATGATTATCGGCTCGACGTGAGCGAAGGATTTCAACTCTTCACGACGCTGCAGCGATTGAAGATTCCGTCGAAGTTCTTGTATTTCCCCGACGAAGGCCATTGGGTGCTTAAGCCGCAGAATTCGCGGCTTGTGGTACAAAACGGTGAACGATTGGGTGGATCAATGGTGCAAGTAATGCCCTGTCATGTCGACCGAAGTGGAGACATCTCTGATTTTTCCGATCAGAAATAGCAAGAGTTTGATTCGCTCATTCCGTTCGCTCAGCCTCCGGCCTCCGTCCATGTCGCGGCTTCCCAGCGCTTCATTCTCGACTTCGCTCGGAATGACAAGCACCTTGTCGCGGTGACCCGCTTGACTTTTGCGCGAGTTGCGCATTAAAACCCTTCGAAAAATTATGGAACGTTCCATCCTTAAGCTTTTGCATGGAGTTCTCTCTATTGGGCTCGTTTTATTCGTCACAGGGTGCGGCGAAGATCCGCGCTATTCGGGCAACACCCAGTATGTGGGCGGCGTTTACGGCGGCCAGCAGGGTGGTGGTGGTCCACCGCGCGACACCGTCTCGTATTGGGACGGCGATCACGCCAGCGGAAGTCCTTCCATTAAGATCAGCCTCGGAGAACAGCGCGCCTATTTTTACAAAGGCGGCGTGCTCGTCGGGTGTTTCGCAATTGTCCACCGGCCGCGAAGGACTGAATACTCCCGCCGGCAATTATAAGATCATTCAGAAGGACAAGGACCACGCCTCCAGTTTATTCGGAGATTATGTGGACTCGTCCGGCAAAGTGGTCGTTGCCAACATCGAGATAAAAAGGATCCGAAACCGCCGGGCACACACTTCCAAGGCACGCCGATGCCGTACTTTATGCGCATCGTGTCGGGGACAGGATTGCACGCCGGTTATTTGCCCGGCTATCCAGCGTCGCACGGCTGTATCCGCATGCCTGAATTCATGGCGGAAAATTTCTTCAGATCCGTCTCAGTCGGAACGCCGGTCACGATTACGCAACTAGGTCGCGTGGAATGTCAGCCAGCGCTGGCTGACTTGGATTTCGCGGCGCCGCCTGGCAAACCCGAGCGACAGGCCATCAGCCGCCCTACACGAGTCAGGCTGGGCTGGAATCCTGACATCCGGCGCAACGGCCTCTTGCGAACGTAGTATCTATGCTTGCAGAAAATTCCTGCTCACGTCATTCTCATCATCCCGCGAGAGGAATATGATCGTAATCACGCAACCCAACGCCACCGAGGAACAGATCCAGCGGATCATCACGCGCGTTCGCGAATTTGGGCTTGAGGCGCAAATCAGCCGGGGCGCATCACGGGTGATCATCGGCGTCATCGGGCCTGAGGCACTCCTCCGGGAAAAGGCCATCGCCGCGATGCCCGGCGTGGAAGCGATCGTGCCCGTGCTGAAGCCGCACAAACTTGCGGCGCGCGATTCACGCGGCGCTTCCTCCGTGGCAATAGGCGATGTTCGCCTGGGCGAACATGAAGACGTCGTTCTTATTTGCGGGCCGTGCTCCGTTGAAAGCAAAGAGCAGATTCTATCCATCGCGACGATTGTGAAAGACTCCGGCGCAAGAATTTTGCGCGGCGGCGCGTTCAAACCGCGCACGTCACCGTACAGTTTTCAGGGCTTACGCGAAGAAGGACTTCGTTTTCTCGCCGAAGCGCGCGCGAAGACTGGCCTGCCGGTGGTGACGGAAGTCATGGACCCGCGCGATCTGCCGATGATCGAAAAATATGCGGATTGCCTTCAGGTCGGCACGCGCAACATGCACAATTTTTCGCTCTTGAAAGAGGTAGGCCGCAGCACGCTTCCCGTGCTGCTGAAGCGCGGATTCAGCGCCACAATTTATGATTTGATCATGAGCGCGGAATACATCCTGAACGAGGGCAACCCAAACGTGGTCCTGTGCGAGCGCGGCATCCGCACGTTTGATAACGCTGCGCGTTACACGCTCGATTTGAGCGCCGTTCCCATTTTGAAATCCAAAACGCATTTGCCGGTGATCGTCGATCCAACGCACGCCCTCGGTCTCCGCGAGTTCGTGCCGCAGATGTCTCTCGCCGCTGTTGCTGCCGGAGCGGACGCCCTCATGATCGAAGTGCACGATTCACCGGAGCAGGCCAAGAGCGATGGTAACCAGGCGCTCACGCCGGAAATTTTCGCCGAGCTCGTCCCGCGCTTGCGCGCAGTCGCCGCAGCGATCGGCCAGCGCACGTAGCCGCTTCGCTGCGCGAAGCGTAGAGCTGCACGCGTTTACCAACCCACACGCGCGGCGCGTCTCACAGAGACGCGGCTACAACTCTGCACGATTTGGCGTAAAGTTTGCGGTGGAAAAATCAGCGGAACTGTTGGAGCGCGTCGCAGCGAGCGAACCGATCGCGCGCAAGCTCGAGGCGATACAACGGGCTGAATGGCCCGTTCGATTTTCCCATGTAATCCAGCCGGCGCAGCCGTTTCTGGCTGCCGTGCTCGCAAATGCCTCATCACGGCCGTCGAATCGATAAACAGCAGGCTGCTGATTCCACAATTTGGGTCCTCTGCCCCAGCGTTCATTCTCAGGAGGTCTTTTACGAAAGCTTGCTCAACTGGCAGCCCGATGCGCTGTTCCTGCCAGAAGCAGAGTTGACCGGGATCGAAAATGTCTTGCCCGATCCGGAAATCACAGCGGAACGGCTGGCGTTGT
>ERZ1370068.4738-contig-3793_pt1 | contig 11697 bp, 13 predicted proteins | sample MGYA00561227_ERZ1370068 | MGnify/ENA primary metagenome ERZ1370068 (study PRJEB38410, sample SAMEA6850437) | metagenome | study: Metagenomic assessment of the ecological functions of the soil: analysis of the soil microbiota associated with the...
CGGGCTGGTGTCGAAGAACGGCATCCTCATCGTGCAGTTCGCGAACCATCTGCGCGAAACGGGAAGGCCAAGCTGGACGCCGTCATCGAGGCCGCCTCGACACGGCTGCGGCCCATCCTGATGACGACCGCGGCCACCGTCGTCGGTCACTTCCCGCTGGTGCTGGCCACCGGTCCCGGCGCCGGGCGCGCGCAACAGCATCGGCATCATGCTCGTGAGCGGCATGATCATCGGCACGGTCTTCACGCTGTTCGTCGTGCCGTCGATCTACATGCTCGTGGCGCGGTCGCGCGTCGCGGCCGTTGCCGAGATCGAGACGATCAACACTCGGGTTCCTGAACTTGCGGAGGCCGTATGAATCGCAGCATCTTCGAACGCGCGCCGGTGACGCTCGTCGCGGTCGGCACGCTTCTGTTCGCCACGAACGCAACCGCGCAACAGGACACCAGGGCAACGCTGGCGCTGACGCTCGCCGAGCGCCGTTCACCGCGCGGTCGAGAACAACCCCGACCTCGCGATCGTCCGGCTCGGCACCGAAGCCGAGGCCGCGCGGGTCGGCGAAAGCCGAGGCGCCTTCGCGCCGGTGTTCTCGACCATCGTTGGGCCGCTCGAGCAATGTGACGCCGCCCGTCGAACTTCCTCCTGGGCGATCGCGGCGTCGACGTCAACGACTGTCTTTTCGTCGACCGGCATCCGGCAGCGCCTGCGGCGGGGCGCCGGCACCTGGAGCGTGTCGTGGGACACGGCGCGGACGACGAGCAACAGTCCGCTCAACAGCTTCGATCCCGCGCTGCAGTCGGGTTTCAGGTGGCGTTCTCGCAGCCGCTGCTGCGCGGATCGCAACGATCGATTCGGCGCGGCAGCAATACATCATCGCGAAGCGGAATCAGGAGAGCTCCGAACTGCGCTTCCGCGAGTCCGTCGTGCAGACGGTGGCTGCGGTCAAGCAGGCGTACTGGACGCTGAAAGCGACGGTCGCCAACGTCTCCGTTCAGCAGCAGTCGCTCGAGCTGGCGCAGGAGCTCGCGCGCCAGAACAAGATCCGCGTCGACGCCGGGCAGATTCCGCCGCTGGATCTCGTGCAGGCGGAAGCCGGAGTCGCGCAGCGGCGCGAAAACCTGATTCGCGCCAACGCCGCGGTTGGCGACGCGGAGGATGGGCTGCGGCGGCTGATCATGAGCCCGAGCGACGCGTCGTTCTGGAACGTGCGCGATCGATCCGATCGAGGAGCCGAGCGGCCGCCCGGCCTTGCCCGACGTCGACGCGGCCGTGGCCAACGCGCTGGCGAGTCGATCCGATCTCGCGCGCGCGAACCACGATCTCGAGAACGCGCCGGACCAACGTTCAGTTCCTCAGCAACCAGAAACTTCCGGACGTGCGGCTCGAGACGTCGTATCGCGGGAGCGGTCTCGGCGGGACGCAATTCCTGCGGACCGGCGGATTCCCCGGCGTCGATCAGCGGGACGCGCGACCGGAGCTTCGGCGACGCGCTCGGTCAGGCGTTCACGCCCGGATTATCCGACGCTGGAGCGTCGGCGTGACGGTGAACTATCCGCTCGGGACACAGCTACGAAGAGGCCAGCCTCGCACGCGCCGAGATCGAGCGTCGTCAGGCGGGCGCAGCGTATCGCGAGCCTGCAGACTGCAGACTGCCGAGACCGTGCGCCAGGCGGCGCGGCAGGTGCGCAGCACGGCCGAGCGCGTGGACGCCGCGCGTGCCAGCGCGACGCTGGCGCAGCAGCGCTTCGATTCCGAGCAGCGGCGCTACGAGGTCGGCCTGTCGACGACGTTCCTCGTCACCCAGGCCCAGCGCGACTCTCCTGCAGGCGCAGGTGAACCTGCTGCAGACGACGCTCGACTACGAGTCGTCGCTGGTGAACTTCGAGGCGGTGGCAGCAGGCGCCGCCGCTCACGTCCGGCGATACGATCGGGAGTAGAGGATCGAACATCGTCTTGCTGCCGCCGTCCACACCGCGCGGCGCATTCCGGCCGGGGGCCGGAGGCGATTCCAATGAGCGAGAGCATCCAGCAGGCAGAGAGCATCCAACAGGTAATCGTGCGGCAGGTGTCGGCTTGGCCGGGTGTGACCGTCGGGCCGAACCAGTTTGGCGGCGTCAGAGCTCCGGTTCGGACGGCGGGAGCTGGGGCACCTGCACGGCAACGTGCTCGTCGATCTCCCGTTTCCATTGCTGATCCGGGAGCAGCTGGTGGCAGCCGGGAAGGCCGAGCTGCACCACGTGCACCCGAGTCGGGCTGGGTGAGCGTGCTCGATCGAACGGATGCCGATGTTGAGCGGGTCGTCGAGATTGTTTCGGCTGAACTACGACCGGCCGTGGGCAACGTCACAGTGGCGCTGACTGCGGCCGCGGGTTCCAGGATCATCCACGACGTCCCAGAATCGATCGCGCAGCATCGAAAACCGCGAGGCGAAGAACGTCTCCTGCATCGGCATGAAGATCTGACCGCCGTCGGCGAGCAGATCGTGGACGCGCTCCGCCTCCTTGTCGCTGTCCACGCGTCAGCGACAGGTAGGCGCTGCGAATGGGCTGAAAGCGGTCCGGCGGGATGTCGGCGCCGAGCAGCTCGGTTCCGCCGAGCTGCATCCGCGCGTGCAGCACCGCGTTGTTCCACTCGGGCGGCACCTGCGCCCTGGCGTCGGGTTCTCGCCGTGCTTCATCATCATCGTGATCTTCCCGCCGAGGTGCTGCTCGTAGAATCGGAAGCGCCTGCTCGCAGTTCCCGCCATAGTTGAGATAGGTGTGCAGCTGCATGACGCTGGTGTCGCTCCTCTTCCGACACTATAGACTTTGCCGCCACGAATGCCGGCGTCCTAAAGTGAAGATATCCTTCGCGAGGCCGATCGGATATTGGAATCGGTCTGAGCGCGGTGCGTGCCGACATGGTGCGAGCCGCACGTGATCGGCAGCTACTCGCGTCGACTCATGACTCTGGCGGGATCTCGACATTCATCTGGTGCGGCGAACGAGTTGGACTTGCCGGCGTTCTTCTCGCTGGGCGGCGAGCTTGGCCACTGCTGCTGAAGCCGCACCGTATGCATTTCCGCGACGAAACCGTGTGTCGGCACGCCCGGCTTGCCGACGGGGCGTACTGGGGTGTGCATCTGGGCGACGAAAGGCCGGCGCGTGGAAGATCGACGTGTTGGGCCACCGATCGCGCAGGATTTCGAGCCTGTGCGTCGCTTCAACGATGGCATCGCAGCACGATTGACTGACGACACGCGCGCGGCGATTCTCGCGGTCAAGGCACGCGTGCTGGCGGCATCCGCAATACCGCCGCGGCTTCACGAGCGCGGATGTCTACGCGGCGGGTCCTCGATCGCGGCGTGCGCGACGTCGACGCCTTCTGGACGGATCTGCGAGCGACCAAGAGGCATTTCAGGAAGCGCGTGAGCGAGGTTGACGATGACCGGTGACGAGACGCTTTCGGGCGGCGGTGGCCGAGGAGATGCGGCTGATCGACAGCGCCTGGCTGAGCGGTCACGTGGACGACATGGAGGCATCGATCCATCCGGACATCGTGATGGCGATACCGGGTGTCGCGCAGCCGCGTCCAGGGGCGCGATGCCCTGCTGGCCGGATTCCGCGACTTCGGCAACAACGCCAAGGTCCACGAGTTTCACGATCGCGAGATGCAGATCGACGTCGGCCGGCCGGACCGCCGTGGTGACCATTCAATACGAAATGGTCTACGAGCGATCCGGCGCGCGCTACCGCGCGACCGGGCGCGATCTGTGGGTGTTCGAACGGCACGGCGACTCGTGCCTCGCCGTGTGGCGGACGATGCTCGACATGCAGGAGAATGCCGCGTGATGGCTCGATATCATCTGGCCCAGGTCAACATCGGGCGCGTGCGAGCGCCGCTCGACGATCCGATCATGGAAGGGTTCCGCACGCAGCTCGATCCGATCAACGCGCTCGCCGATCGCACGCCGCGGATTCGTGTGGCGCGCTGCAAACCGAAGACGGCAACGCGATGGCGATCCGGCCGTTCGACGACGAGCGGATGGCGATCAACATGTCGGTGTGGGAGTCGCTCGAGGCGCTGCAGCAGTTCGTCTACCAGAGTGCTCACATCGCACCCGCTTCGCGATCGGAAGCAGTGGTTCGAGCCGATGGAGGGCCCGATTCTCGCGTTGTGGTGGGTCCCCGCCGGGTCACATCCCGACCGTCGCTCGAGGCGAAGGAGCGTCTCGAACACCTGAAGGTCCACGGGCCGACGGCACATGCGTTCACCTTCCGCGTTCCGTTCCCGGCGCCCGACGGCGAGCCTGGAGACGTGGCCGGGCTCGATGCGGCGTTCTGCGAGTGGGCGACCTGAGGACACCAATGGCGTCGACCGACATCCGGCCCGGCAACATCAAGCAGGCGGTGCCGTTCTTTGGCATCACCGACATCGAGGCGTCGCTTCGCTTCTACGTCGACGGCCTCGGGTTCGCGATCAAATACCGCTGGGATCCCGACGGACGCATCCGCTGGTGCTGGCTCGAGCGCGACGGCGTCGTGCTGATGCTGCAGGAATTCTGGAAAGACGGCCGCCCCGGCGGCGCGCCTCCCGGCACGCTCGGCAACGGGATGTCCGTCTGCTTCATGTGCGAGGACGCGATCGCCGTCTACCACGAGGCACTCGCGCGCGGCCTGTCGCCCGCGCGGCCGCACGTCGGCAACCGGCTGTGGGTGACCTCGTTCGTCGATCCGGACGGCTATCGCGTCGACTTCGAGAGCCCCACGGACGCTGAGGAGGACACGGTCTACGCCGATCCCGCATGACGAAGACGCCCGTCGCGACGTCGTTCGTGCGCCGGCCTCGATGCGCTCAAGTCCGCGGACAAGGTTGACTACGTCGCGCGCTTTCTTCACCGGCGGCGAACCCGGCCGCGCCCGCGACACGAAGACGCTGGGCGTGCCGTTCGGCCAGGTGTTTGCCGCGGCGAAACAGTTCACGCACGCGTCGCTGGGATGACATCGAAGCGCTTCTCGAGAGCCCGTTCTACGAAGTGCGCATGGGCGCCGTGAGCATCATGGACTTCCAGGCGCGCGCCAAGGCGACGACACCGGCGGATCGCAAGGCGCTGTTCGACCTCACATCCGCCGTCACGATCGCATCAACAACTGGGATCTGGTCGACCGCGCCGCGCCCCACGTCGTCGGCCGCTATCTGATCGATCGGCCTCGCGACGTGCTCTACAAGCTGCGCGCGCTCGAAGAATCCCCTGGGAGCGCCGGACGGCCATCGTCAGCCACTTACTACTTCATCCGCTCCGGCGACGTCGACGACACGTTCGGCGTGGCGGAGCTCCTCGTCGACGACCCGCACGAGCTCGTGCAGAAGGCGACTGGTTCCTGGCTGCGGGAAGCCGGCAAGCGAGATCCAAAGCGACTCGTTCGCTTTCTGGAACGGCACGCGGCGACGATGCCGCGGACGACGCTGCGGTATGCGGTCGAGAAGCTGAACAAGACTCTCCGCGACCGCGTTCATGAACCAGGAAAAGACCAGGAACGCATGAACGCGCTGCGCGCGATGGCCCGCCTCGCGGTCGTCGCCGGCGCGATCGGCGCGTCCGTGCTGATGCTGTACGTCGGCCGGCGGAACCAACACTACTGGCTGCTCGTCATGTTCGTTCGTGTGGGATGTGGCGCCGTTTCTCGCGCTTGGCTTCGCGGACCTCTATGCGGCGCGCTGGTCGGCGGCGACGCGCGCGACGCTGTACGTCGTGACGCTGATCGTCACCGTCGGTCTCGCTCGGCGTCCTATGTCGACGTCGTCGTCCGACCTCGTCCGCAACCCGCCGCGCCGTTCTTCATCATGCCGGTCGTCGCCTGGCTGATCATGGCTGACCGCCGTGCCGATGGCCGAATATCTGTCTCGTAAACAGTCGCCGAGGCGCTGACGCTATGTCGAACCTGCAGGATCGCGTGGCGCTCGTCACCGGCGCCAGCCGCGGCGTCGGCCGCGGCATCGCCGTCGGGCTGGCCCACGCCGGCGCCCGCGTGTACGCGACCGGCCGGCGCATCGCCGGACACCGATCTCGGCGAGGGCGTCGTCGCGATCCCGTGCGATCCACACGGACGATCGCGCGGTTGACGAGGTGTTTCAGCGCATCGATCGCGAGGCCGGGCGCCTCGACATCCTCGTCAACTCCGCGTGGGGCAGGATGAGCGGATGGTCGAGGACGGCCGCTTCACCTGGGGCGCCCGCTTCTGGGATCAGCCGCGCTGGCGGTGGGACGCGATGATGACCGCCGGCGCCCGCGCGGCGTTCGTGGCGAGCCAGCTGGCCGCCAAGCGCATGGTCGATGCGACGCAGCGGCTCATCGTGCACGTTTCGCACTGGGCCGCGCAAAACACATCGGCAACGTGCTGCACGGCGTCGCCAAGGGCGCGAGCGACAAGATGGCCAGCGACATGGCGCACGAGCTCCGGCCGCACGATGTCGTGGTGGTGTCGCTCTATCCTGGACTCGTGCGCACCGGAAGCGGTGCTGGCGGCCGGCGTGTTCGACCTGAGCAACTCCGGAGAGTCCCGAGTTCCTCGGCCGCGCCGGTGGCGGCGCTCGCCGCCGATCCGCAGGCCAGCCGCTGGAGCGGACAGGTCGTCGTGGCGGCCGCGCTGGCGCGCGAGCATGGATTCACCGACGTCGACGGGGCGCAGCCGCGGCGCTCACGATCGCCGACGTCTGAGTGCCGATTAGTGACGGTCGAGCGACTACCTCCTCTCCGTCCCCTGAACGCGTCGTCCGCGCGTGCGCCGGCGTCGGCGCCGGCGTCGCGACGCGAGGTCGGCGAGGTGGCGCTGCCTGACAGCCAGTGCGCCGCAGCCGCGCTGTATCAGAACCTCGTCGACGCGACGCTGCGCTTCCTCATCGAGCAGGTCGGCGGCGCCGAAGGCGTCTACGCCGACGAGCAGGCGCTGCCCGAGAACTTCCTCGCCCGGCGCACCGCCGGCAACGTCGTCGAAATGCTCGGCGCGTCGTCGCGTTTCGCGCGTCGCCGGTCTGGGTGCTGGCGGCGCTCGCGGACGTGTGCGGCATGGGCCGCCAGGTGATCCCGAGATCGCGGACGCGCTCAAGGCGCAGGGTCTCCTCGACAAGGATGCGAGTTCACCACCGTCGATCAGATGCTCGACGGCCTCGAGCGGACGTCGGCGCGGCTGGCCGCCACCGATCAACACGCCTCCGCTGGACGTGGCAGGGTTGCGTCAGGAATGGGACGCGATCCGGCGCGAGGCGGGAACGCTGCCGCGCTGCCGTCGCGCGAGACGATCACGACGATGTGGTCCGACCTCGAAATCAGAGTCGTACGGCAGGAGCGGTCGATCTTCAGAAACCTCGTCGATGATGGCGATGTCGGCGGCGCGATCGATTCCTGACGGTGTGCGCTGGGCGGCCGCGTCCGCCCGCGTCGGCACGGCGCGGACCGGGCAGATGCTCGGCGGCGGCGCTGCTCGATCACTACCGTCAGACGCTCGCGGACATCCGGGACGTCGGATACCTGCCTACGCCAATCGTCAATTCCGCCCGTATATTCGCGCGGCTGCCGGCCAGTTCGCCTGCTCGCCGCACGCTGACCGAACGTCTGCTCGCGAAGCGCCTCCCCGGATCGCGTTGATATAATCCGCCGCATGCATCAAACGCAGGATTGGACGCGTGGCCTCGTAGGTGTCGGCCGCCGCGGTCGCCGCGCTCTATGTTCCTCGCGCGCGCTCGCGCAAGCCGTGGATTACCGCGTGCTCGCCACCAACAAGACGTCGACGATGGAGAAGGAGCTGAACGAGGCGGCGGAAGCCGGCTTCCGGTATCAGGCCGTGATGGGCGGCGATACCGCGATTGGCGGCAGCGAAGTCGTCGTCGTGGTGTCTCGCGTGGCCGAGGCAGAAGGGGCGCTTCAGCTACAAGCTGCTCGCGACCTCGAAGACCTCCACGATGGAGAAAGAACTGCAGCAGGCAGCCGACGCCGGCTTCGAGTATCGAGGGCAGACCGTGTTCAAGTCCACGTTCGGCGGCGAGGAAGTGGTCTGCATCCTCGAGCGCGACAAGGACGCGGGCGCTGAACGATCGCAAGTACGCGCTGCTGGCCACATCGAGGACGTCGACGCTGCAGAAGGAACTGCTGGACGCCGGACGCGTCGGCTATCAGATCCTGGGCATGACGGTCGGCAAGACCGCGCATGGGCGGCAACGAGCTGGTCGCCATCCTCCGGCGGCCGCGGTCGTACGCCGCACCGCCTGAAGCGTGGAGCAACGTTCGATCGCACCGGAAAGCCGAGCGATTTGCCGCGCGGCTCTCTCGCGCGCGCTGAACGACGGCGCGCTGTGTCTGATGGCGTCGATCGGCCATCGCACTGGTCTCCTCGACGCGATGCGCGAACAGCCGCCATCGACGTCCGTGCAGATTGCCGAGCGCGCCGGACTCAACGAGCGCTACGTCGCGCGAGTGGCTCGGCGCCATGGTCACGTCGGGCGTCGTCGACGGTCGATGCGACAGAGCACTCTCTACCATCTGCCGCCGGAGCACGCTGCGTACCTGACGCGTGCCGCCGGCGCGGACAACTTCGCGGTGTTCACGCAGCATCTTCGCTCCTCGGCAACGTCGAGGACGAGATCGTCGAGTGCTTCAAGCACGGCGGTGGCGTGCCGCATGAGAAATATCCGCGGTTCCACGGCGTGATGGCGGAAGACAGCGGGCTGAGCGTGATGTCGTCGCTCGAATCCCACATCCTGCCGCTGGTGCCGAGACTGGCGGAGCGTCTGGCCGCAGGCATCCGCACGCTGGACGTTGGCTGCGGCAGCGGCCGCATTCTCAACCGGCTGGCGGAGCTGTTTCCCAACAGCCGTTTCGTCGGAATGGACCTGTCGGCGCAGGCGACCGCGCAACGGCGCGCCGACGCATCGGCGAAGGGCTTGCGCAACGTCGATTTCGTGACGCGTCGATCTCAGCGACTTCGACCAGACCGCCGTGCCAGAGGCGTTCGACTTCATCACCACGTTCGACGCGGTCCACGATCAGAGCCGGCCGCTGAACGTGCTGAAGGGGATTCGCCGATCGCCTGCGCCGGACGGCGTCTATTTGATGCAGGAAATCAAGGGCTCGAGCCACGTCTATCACAACATCGATCATCCGATCGGCACGTTCCTCTACGCCGTGTCGTGCATGCACTGCATGACCGTGTCGCTGGCGCAGGGCGGCGAAGGACTCGGGGCGATGTGGGCGAGGAGAAGACGCGCGACTACCTCACCCGCGCGCGGCTTTTCGATCGATCGAGAAGCACGAACTGGCGCACGACATTCAGAACAACTGGTATGTCGTCCGGGCAAGTGACGCCGTCAAGGCGATCTTTCTGGCGACAACGACGGCGTTCTCGCTCGACACGGAGCAGCTGGTATTTCAGGTGACGCAGCAGGTGCTCGCGACCGCTGGTGTGCGGCTGACGGATGAGGAATACGTCGAACTGTTTCTCGTGCAGGGCCGCGGCGCGTGGCACCGCCGGAAGAGCGCGGGATCCCGGCGGAGGAGATCGACCGGCTGCGCGATCTGGCGCAACGCGATCTACGGCGAGTGCTCGGCGCGCGCCGCCGTGGTCCTTCCGGCGTCCGCTCGGCTCTCGACGAGCTTGCACGGGCAAATACGTGATGGGCATCGTGACCACCTGCAGCCGGGAGCACTTCGAGGTGATCCACCAGTCGAGCGGGCTCCTCGAATACTTCGATTTCGTGCCGCTCGCCCGGCGACTACCCGCGAAAGAAACCGCATCCCGATCCGTATCTGTGCGCCGTCGAACGGAGCGGCGTCGAGCCGCGACGGCGTGCGTCGTGCCGTCGAGGACTCGGAGCGCGGCCTGGCGTCGGCGACGGCCGCCGGCCTGCGGTGCCTGGTCGTGCCGACGTCGCTCACCCGCGGCCCGCGCGTTTGCCGGCGCGTATCGAATTCCTCGACGAGTCACCGATGTGCCGTCCGCGCTGGCCGCACCGTGACGCGCATCCTGTCCATCATCGGCGTCGTGCTGCGTGGCGGGCGGTTTCCGGCCATTCGTTCGGCGTCGATTCGCTTGTCGCACTCGACGTCCGAGTGCCTGACGCGAACCGCGTGCTGCTCGACGTGTGGATTGCCGAAGCGCAGCTGCTATCGCCGGCGGCATCTTATCCGCGGCGCGCGCGCGCCGCGCGCCGGATCGAGCTGGCGGCGCGTTGAGCGTCGCCGGCGCGGTGACGATCGCCGCCTTTGCCGGTGCCGATGCTGCCGGTCCTGGTGGCCCGCGCGCCGTTCGTGTTTCGCGTGCCGCCGATCGTATCTCGCGTGGAGCCTGTTCATTCTCCTCTCGCGCGGCACGTCCCGGCATGACGTATCGCCAGCCTCGCCGATCGCGCGATCCGTGGCATGAGGACATGAGCGGTGGACGGCGCCCCGGTGGTCTTTCTGCATCCGGGCAGCGGCAGCGGCCTGATGTGGGAACACCAGATCTCCGCGGTGCGGGCCGCGGGCTATCGCTTCATCGCCTACGACCGCGTCGGTCGGGGAAGTCGACGCTGCACGCGAACACCGAACCGGGAGTGGCCAGCGACGATCTCGAAGCGCTCAGACGGCATCTCGGATTCGACCGCTTCCATCTCGGTCGGCACCGCGCGGCCGGGGGCATCGTGGCGTTCGACTACGCGCTGACGTTCCCGGCGAGCACGTGCGGAGTCTGGTTATCGCCAACAGCATCGGCGGCGTGCAGGACGAGTCCTATCTGGCACTGGGACGCCGGCCTGCGGCCGATGCCGGAATTCGATCGCATGCCGCCAGAGTTCCGCGAGTTGGGGCCGTCGCATCGGCGGCAGAACGCCGAGGGACCGCGCGCTGGATGGAGCTCGAGCATCAGAAGCCAGCCTGCGCGCGGCCGCTTCCGTCGTGCCGCAGACGAATCGCCAGCGCCTCACCGTTCGCGTTGCTCGAGACGATCAAGGTGCCGACGCTGCTGATGACCGGCGATGCCGACTTGTATTGCCCGCCGTCAGTGCTTCGGCTCTTCGCCGAGCGCATTCGCGGCGCTGAAACCACGATCGCGCCGGAGAAACGGGTCACTCCGGCGCACGTGGGAACAGCCGCGACTTGTTCAACCGCGTCGTGCTCGCGTTCATCGCGAACATGCACGCGAATCCATAGCGCGGTTTTCACCCGAGTGGAGATCACCGCGATGACTGACGATCCACGCCGCCGCGCTCTCATGCGCCAGGGGTTCCTGTTTCTGTTCCTCGCGCTCGTCCTCGGTTTGGCCATCGTCGCGCTGCCGCATCCGTCGCGGTGGCTGGCGGCGCACCTGACGGCGTTTCTCACCGGGCTCATTCTGGTGGTGATCGCGCTGGCATGGAACGAGCTGCGCCTCACGAACGGCCAGCGCACGCTGGCGTACGCGACAGGGTTGGTCGCCGCTTACGGAGGGCTCGTTGGAAACGTGTTCGGGGCGATCACCGATCTCCCCGGCCCGGCCTCGAACCCAGGCGTCGCTCCGCCCATGCCGCAAGCGGGCGTGTTCTTCGCCATCCTCGCGATCATCGTTCCCAGTCTCTTTGTTTCCTTCGGCCTGGTGTTGCATGGGATGCGAGGCGCTGCGACAGAACGGTGAGCTTCGCCAGGGCGTCGCAAACGGCGACTGGTTCCACGCTTCGCGCGCAGGAGGCGCGCGTGTCAGCAATACGTAACTT
>ERZ1370068.2105-contig-1268_pt1 | contig 11661 bp, 16 predicted proteins | sample MGYA00561227_ERZ1370068 | MGnify/ENA primary metagenome ERZ1370068 (study PRJEB38410, sample SAMEA6850437) | metagenome | study: Metagenomic assessment of the ecological functions of the soil: analysis of the soil microbiota associated with the...
AGCGGACAGAACCAATAGGACTCTGAATTGTTCAACTCTCAACGTTCAAGAATGAGATTCAAGGCTCGGGAGAAGCTATGCATTCAACGTCAGTTCTCCATCGACGGAACTTCATGGGGCGGATGGTCGGCGCACGCGGCAGCGGCCGGTCTGTCAATCGCGGGCACGCGCGCCGCAGGCGCGCAGGAGTCGGGCGCCCACGACTGGATCAAGGAAGTGAAGGGCACGCACCGCTGCCTGTTCGACTTTCCGCAGCACAAGAACGGCTTTCCGCTGCTGCACATCCTGAACTACATCAACACGTACTCGCAGGCGCACAAGACGACGGCCGGCCAGGTCGGCGCTGTCGGCACGTTCTACGCCGTTGGCAGCCAGTCCAGCATCCCGCTGGCGTTCAACGACGACATCTGGGCCGAGCTACGAGCTCGGCGCCTACACCGGCCTCAAGGACGCGGCCGGCAAGGTGTACACGCACAACGTGTTCAACCAGCCGACGCCGAAGGATCTGCACCTGTTGATGCAGGCCGTCGATTCGCCGATGATTCCGGCGCTCGCCGGCGCCATGCCGGCGATCGGCATCGAGAGCCTCCAGAAGATGGGCACGAAGTTCCTCCTCTGCGCGAACGCGCTGGGCATCTGGTGCCTCGAGCTCGAGGCCAGGGGCAAAGGCAAAGCGGCGGACCTCGAGAAAGACCTGCGCGCGAACGTGCTTCCGGGCGTCACCATCGTTCCGGCGATGGTGATCGCCATCGAGAAGGCGCAGGAAGCGGGCATCAGGCATAACCGTCAGTAAGAAGGCTCAGGGCCGTCGCGATGATCGTCGCGGCGGCCTTTCCTCACAGACTGGTGGCTTCCCGCCGGCGGGATCGAAGCCGTAGCGTTCGCGGACGCGCGACCGGAAGCGCTCGCGCTCCTCCGCGCGTCAGCGTGCCGCGGCACCCTGGTCGGATCCACTTCGATCGGCAACGCAGGAACTTGGCGTAAATAGCGCTCTCAGCCAGGGGGCTCGAAACGGTGGCGGCGGATCGCGGACCGACCCTCTGTTTTCCGATCAACCTCATAGGGCCCGGCGGTAGGAGGCCGCGGACCTAAGCTCGGAGGGTCATCGCTCATGCGCGCACGTGTGGTGTTGGCGTTCTCGATTGCCGTGTTGCTCGCGGCAGGCCGCGCGGTCTTCGCGCAGCGTTCGGCGTCGCTTCCCGACCTGCAGGGCACGTGGAACGGCTCCACTCTGACGCCGCTCCAGCGGCCGCAGCAGTTCAGGGACCGGTCCGCTTTCACGCCCGAAGAGGCCGCCGAGTACGTGCGGGCATCCCCGGATCGCATCCGCAGCCGGCTTCCGACGTCGGTCGATCGCCAGATGCAGATCGATCTCGATGACACCTTCGTCGAAGTCGAGAACATGCCGCTCGACGGCCTGCGCACGTCGCTCATCGTCGATCCGGCGAACGGGATGCTGCCGCCGCTCCTGCCGGTCGCGCAGGCGCGAAAAGCCGACAGGCCCAAACGATCGTTCGACGATCCGGAAACCTTCGGCCTCGCCGAACGGTGCCTCTTCGGCAATTTCGGCGCCAGCGGCGGTTCCCTGGCGTCGCCGCCGATGGTGCCGTCCGCAGCGATCCCGTCGTTCTACCGAATCGTCCAGACCGACACGCACGTGCTGATCTTCACCGAGTGGGTGCACGATGCCCGCATCGTCCGGCTGAACGGCACGCACCTGCCGCCCGCCATCCGGAGCTGGCTCGGGGATTCGATCGGACACTACGAAGGCCAGACGCTCGTCGTGGACACGACGAACTTCCGCCGCGACACGCACAACCTCGACTCCGGCGAACGCCTCCACGTCGTCGAGCGCTTCACGCGCGTCGATGCGAAGACGCTCCGGTATCGCGTGACCGTCGAGGATCCGGACACCTGGGCGACTCCGTGGACCGCCGAATGGCCGTTCAGGGCGATCGACATCGCGCTGTTCAGCGTCGAGTGCCACGAGGGCAACTACGCGATCGAGAACTTTCTCCGCGGCGCGCGTGCCGGCGAAGGACGAGCCCAAGCCCCGCGCCGCTGATCGACGTCGCCTCGGCATCACGATGCCTGATCGATGTTGCGGCTCGTCCACGCACTTCTTCGGCGGCCAACCCCAGTGCAGCTGTGCGAGCGCCTTCGCGGCCTTGACGATGGACGCGTCGAGATCGGCGTCTGAAGATTTAGCTGGCCGGTGGCAACGCTGCGTCGAGTAGCTCGACCAAATCGCCGCAGTGATTGCGGCAGATTAGAGGTCTGACACCATTCGCACGACATTCCAGTGCAGCGCGCTCGTAAGGTGCTGAACACAATTGACATGGCGGATACCGAGATTTGAAGGAGGATTTTGCGCTACACTGTTCGAGACCGCCCGCAAGTCGTTGATTCTAAACGGAGAGATGTCCGAGTGGTTGAAGGAGCACGCTTGGAAAACGATTGTGGTGACTCTCGCCAAGCGATATTGAAACACCTCTTGTCGTAGACGGAGCAACGATTTAGCTTCGCGAAATGCGCCCCGATGTGACTCCGTAAACGTCGGTATTTCTCGCCAGTCTTGCCCTCACCTTACACAGTTTCTACACAGTTTTCAGTTTCAGTTGCTTCAGACCGTCGTGGCAGGACCCGGTGTTCTCCACCGGTCCTGCACGTGGTAAAGCCTACGCACGAACACTAACCGGCGTTGAAAGCCGTGTTGCTGCTCTTGGCGCGCCAGGCCTTGATATCGTTCAGCACGGAGTTGTGATGCTGCTCGACAAGCTGGACGGCGTCGGCGCCGACCGGCAGGTGAAGTGGCGGTTTCTCTCCGCTGCGATTTCAACAAGCAGGCGGCCGAGAGCGTTCGGATCGCCTTGTTGGGCATGGTTGGCGGTCTCCGTGGCGGCGCGAAACGCAGCATTTGACGCGCGATAGTCCTCGATGAGCGTCGCCGGTTCGAGAATCGCCGAGGACTTGTCTAGAAAATCGGTGCGGAAGTATCCGGGTCCGACAATTGTCGCGGTGATGCCGAACTCCTCGAGTTCGAGGGCGAGCGACTCTGTGAAGCCGGCCACCGCAAACTTGGAAGCGGCGTACGCTGTCCCGCGCGATCCACCGAGGTAGCCACCCATCGAAGCGATCGTGAACAAGTGCCCGCTGCGCTGGCGTCGCATGACTGGCAACACGGCGCGAGTGACGTTCATCACGCCGTATACGTTGGTTGCGAATTGCTGGTGGATTTGTTCAGGCGACATTTCCTCAAACGCAGTGATGAGACCGTAGCCCGCGTTGTTGACGAGGACATCGATTCGACCAAAGTGATCGACAGCGTCAGAGACGACTCTCGTCGCGGCAGTTGGGTCGGTTACGTCCAGAGAAGCCGTCATTAGCCGGGTGGCAGCCTCGTCGGGAATCGCGTATGCGGCGTTCTTGGGGATCTGATGCGTGTCGAACCAGTTTGGATTTTTGGACCCGACGACCGACACGGTGATCTCGCCCACCGTCGCCCTCCAGCGCCTATCCGCGCGCGACAAAAAGCGGGGCTAGGTCGTTTTCGGCCCTCCTTTGAGATCTGCCATGGGCAACGAGCGTTCGGCCCAGACGGCGACGACTAATCGAACTATCGGTTCAACGGTGTTCCGGCCGAACGCGCTTCTTGCTGATACAGATATTTCTGGAAGCCGATGAAGACTCGTCCAATGTCCTCAGGCTTGCCCAGGTGAGCCACCGCGTCGGCAATTGAGTTGTTGTATTTCAACCGCAACAATGGGGTCAGTTTCTCTTGGTCGAGTTCCTGCACGCCAACACGGACGTAGTGAGAGAGCACGAAGTCGAGAAAGGCTTGCTCTTTGCTCTCAAACGCCGCGCTGATCGCAACCTTGGCTCTCGCCGCGCGTTCCTCTCGGGTAAAGTCGTGTCTGCTGTAAGTTTTCATAGGAAACGAACGGCAGAAAACTACCGGCGTGGCTATTCGCTGCGGAGCGCTACGTTGGGATCGACCGCCGCGGCCCTGCGGGCCGGCAAGTAGCAGGCAAAGAACGCGGCACAGATCAACGGAATCGGCGTCACCACCAGCATCCACGGATCGACGATGGCGACGTCCAGCTCGAGATACGCGCGCGCGATCGCCCGGCCGACGAGGCCAATCGACAACCCGAAGATGAGCCCGTCGAGGACAGGACGATAGCCGTCCACGAGCACCATGCGCTTGATCTGTCCGGCGGTGGCCCCCAACGACATCCGCACGCCGATCTCCCGCGTGCGGTTTGCAATGATATGCGACTGGATGCCGTAGAGGCCCGCCATGGCGAGAAGCAGCGTGATCGCGCCGAGGCCGACCGCCGTCATGCCGAGCCCGCGCAGGACCTGAAACGGTCCGGCGAGCACCGATCGTCCCGTCCCGATGGTGTCGACCGCCACGTCCGGATCGGCACGCCGGATGGCCTCGCGCATCGCGCCCACCGCATTCGTCACCGATCCGGATGCCCGCGCGACGACCGTGATGAGCGGCTGGTAGTGCTGCGTCAGCGGCACGTAGGCCAGTGGCCGCGGATCCGCGAAGATACTGCCCACGTCCGTATCGGCGGCAACGCCGACGATCGTGGCCGTCGGGGACCGCGTCTGGCCGACCGCCATCTCCCGCCCGACGACGTCGGCGGTACCGAACATCTGCCGTGCCGTGAATTCGCTCAGGACCACGACGCGTGGCGCGGCCGGCCCGTCGCGATCGTCGAAACCGCGTCCACGAAGGATCTCCACCCCCAGCGTTCGGAACATCGAGGGGGCCCCGGCGATCGTCGTCACCACCTGCGGGTCCATTCGCGCGGCGCTCGTCTGTTCCAGTGGTGAGATGGACAGACGCAGCGTACTCGGCACGCCGAAGGGCAATCCACTCGACAGTGAGGCCGCCTCGACCGACGGATGGCGCCGCAGCTCGTCGAGTACCCGGTCGAAGATGCGCCGTGCGCGAGGCTCGTTCCACTCCGGCGTGTCGAAATTGAGAACGGCGACGCCGATTCGATCCAGGTCGATGCCGGAATCATGGCGCGCCTCCGCGATCGAGTACTTCACGAACATGGTGGCGATGATGAAGAACCCGGCCGCGATGGCGACCTGCCACCGCAGGAGAAGCCGCTGGCGCCGGCCGCGCTGCGGTCCGGCGGCCGATCCGCCGGCGAGCGCGCCGCGAACGTCGAGCGTGCGCGTCAGCTGAATCGCCGGCTCGAGGCCGAAGACGACGAGCGCGATGAGGAGCGACGAGACCGCGATCGTCAGCGCCGGCACGTTCAGCGCGGGATGAAACGACAGCGTGGTACGGCCGCCGAAAGGCATGGCGAGGCTGAACTCGGTGTCCATCACGACGCGCAACAGCTCGAACATGACGTAGGACGCGAATGCGCCGCCGGCCGCCAGCATCACGCTCTCGAGACACTGTTCGCGCACGAGCCGCCACCTCGATGCGCCGAGGGCGCGCCGCACGGCGAGCTCGCGCAGCCGTGTAAGCTTCCGCGGGCGAGCACGAGGTTGCCGAGGTTCGTGCAGGCGACGACCAGCACCAACCCGACGAGCGCCACGAGCGTCATCCCGAACCGGCGCACGGCGGAGTCCTCGTCGTCGGAGATCGCCGCCATGGTCTTTGCGCGCCACGGGCGATCCGTGGCGCCGACGCCCTTGCCACGGAATCGCGGCGGAAAAAACTCGTCGAGCCGCTCGGCGATGGTCTGCATTTCCGCCGATGCCGCGGCGATCGTCACCTCCGTTGCGAGGCGGCCAAAGACGGTGAGCCGTCGATCGTCTCGTGCTGTGGCGCGCGGCGCCGCCGTCCGGGGGACTCCTTCAACCGTGACTCGGTACCGAGTGGAATCCAGAACTGCGTGCCCACCAGCCATCCGCGAGGACCGCTGAACGAGGCCGGCGCCACGCCGATAATCTCGAAGGGTTCTCCGGAGATCGCCACGGTGGCGCCGACGATCCGCGGATCGGACGCGAACCGCCGTCGCCACAGCGTATCGCTCAGCATCACCACACGTCCGCCGCCGGCATCGTCGCTCGGCTGAATCGTGCGTCCGAGCTTGGCGCCCACGCCGAGCGTGGCGAAGTACGATCCGCTCACCGACTCGCCGATGACCATCTCCGTCACGGACGGCAGGGCAAGGCGGCGAACGAACGTGGCGGACGCGGCGACGTGGGAGAACGACGTCTGGGCGGTCTGCACATCGCGGAAGTCCGGCTCCGACACCGTGCCGGTCAGCAGCCGTCCGCTGTACGGGGTGACGATGACGGCGACGCGATCGGGCTCGTGGATGCCGAGGCCGCGCAGGAACACCGCATCGACGATCGAATACACGGCTGTCGTGATCGCGACGCCGACCGCGAGCGAGAGAATCGCGAAGGTTGTGAAGAGAGGCGTCGCGCCGAGCCGCCTGAGCGCGAGCCTGATGTCGCGGCCCACGGCTGTCGAGGGTAGCACGCCCGGCTACCGGCCGATCACGACCTTGAAGCCGCCGCCGGCGTAGAAATGCCCTCCGTCGTCGGAGAACACCGAATGGCCGATGTTCGCGTACACGACGACGTTGCGCACGCCGTCGATGATGCCGGCGTTCACCAGCACGAGCCGATCTCGCTGGAAGTCGATGCTCGATTCGGTGCGCAGCTCGATCATCGCGGCGACCTTCCGCGTGAACGACCGGCCGAACGCGAAGCCGAATCCGGATGCGAGCTCCCGCGATGGATCGTGCAACGGTTTTCGAGCTCGCCGTTGAACACGAACGTGAACGCGTGAAACTCGCGCGCGACGAGGAGCGGCAGCACGATGGTCTGGCCGGCCTCCGAGAGTCCCTTCTCGGCCCCGTGCGCCGGCGCGAATTCGAGCTGTGGATACACCGCGACGGAAATGCCGCGGCGCTCGTCGCCATAGAAGTCGAACTTCCCGCCGATCGCAGTCGTCCCGATGCCGGCCTTGTAACCCTCTCCGGCCTCATTGGCGGCGGAAACCGGGTCTTACACGATTCGCGCGATCAACTGTTGATGTGTGTCTTGTAAGCTGCTGATTCCAAGCCTGATGGAAGAACGCTGGGAATTGAAGGAGGGTTTTGCGTTACACTGTTCCTGGCCGTCCGCAAGTGCTTGATTCTAAACGGAGAGATGTCCGAGTGGTTGAAGGAGCACGCTTGGAAAACGATTCCGGCGAGCTGCATCGAGTGATACCGAAACATCTCTTCGCGCAATCGATTCAACGACTTCCCGCCGCAGAATGCCTCTTGATGTGAGCCCGTAAACGTCGGTGTTTGTGGGTAGCTTTCGAGGCGACCTTACACAGTTTCTACACAGTTCTGAGCGGCACTTCTTCGCGTATGCCGTGATGCCGTTTCGGTCATGTGTCGAGATGATGATCTCGGGATCGACACCTGCTTCAGGCCGCTCAGGCTTCTCGCTGGTTCTTCCAGGATCACCTTGAGCGCACCTTCCTTCGCCGCATTCCCGAACGTGTCGTACGCCTTCATCACGTCATCGAGGGCGAAGCGGTGCGTCACGAGCTTGCTCGGCTGCAGCTTGCCCGAGCCGCACGACCTTCAGCAGCATCGGCGTCGTCACGGTATCGACGAGCCTTGTGGTCAGCGTGATGTTGCGATCCCAGAGCTTCTCGAGATGCAGCTCCACCGGTTTGCCGTGGACGCCCACGTTGGCGAGGCGCCCGCCGGGCGCGAGGATGGACTGGCAGATGTCGAACGTCGCGGGCATGCCCACCGCTTCGACCGCCACGTCCACGCCCGCGCCGCCGGTCAGCTCCAGCACGCGCTCGACCGCCTTGCCATCGGCGCTGTTGATCGAGCGTCGTGGCGCCGAAGTCTTTCGCCACGCGCGAGCCGATTGTCGTCGAGGTCGATCATCAGTGATCGGCGGCTGGCGAATAGAACTGCGCCGTCAGCAGGACGGCGAGGCCGATCGGGCCGGCACCGACGATGGCGACCGTGTCGCCGGGCTTCACCTGCCCGTTCAGCACGCCGCACTCGAAGCCGGTCGGCAGGATGTCGCTCAGCATGACGAGCGCTTCTTCGTCGCCGCCCGGCGGGAAAGTGATAGAGAGCTCATGTCGGCATGCGGGATGCGCACGAACTCCGCCTGCGTGCCGTCGATGGTGTTGCCGAGGATCCAGCCGCCGTCGCGGCAGTGCGAGTACATGCCCTTCCTGCAGTAGTCGCACTTCCCGCAGGCCGTGACACAGGAGATGATCACCTGATCGCCTGGACGAACGGCCGTGACCGCCGCGCCCACCTCCGTCACGACGCCGATGCCCTCGTGCCCGAGAATCCGGCCCGGCGTCACACTCGGCAGGTCGCCCTTCAGGATGTGCAGGTCGGTACCGCAGATGGTCGAGGTGGTGATCCGGACGATGGCGTCGGTCGCGTTCTGGATCGCCGGGCGCGGCGTCTCTTCCCAGGCGCGCTTGCCCGGACCGTGATAGACCAGCGCCTTCATGCGACCTGTAGCGGTGCTCGTGGTTTGCGGAGACGCGGGTTCGGTGGCGACAGTCATGAGGCACTCCTTGAAGCAGGTCGTCGACTCATCCGACGTCATTGGCACGCCTGCGCACACCACGACGAATTCACGTTAGCGATTCGACGGGAGACTGTCAGTCGACTGAACACCCTGGGGATCATTTCGATGGAGGTCCGATCAGCTTAATCGCCGGATGACCGGCGAGGACGGCTCGAATCTGCACCGATGCTCACCGATACGGCGATCGCTGCTGTGCAATAGGAGACGGTTCGGCGGTCTGTCCGGCGGTAGTCTGATCACGTGTGGAGTGATCTGCCTCGAAGGGAACGACCTGCCGACACCGAGTCGATGATCGACTGGATGGTCGGGAGCGAAGCCGCCCAGCGCATGCTCGCAGGGGGCCGCTGGTAGTGGACGAGACCGAACAGAAGCCGTCGCGTCCGTGGCACCGCAAGACCACGGTCATCGCGGCGCTCTCCGTCGCGGCGATCCTTGCGCACCTCGCGCTTCGCTTCGGCTTCCGCACCACTCCAGCCACCTACCAGATTCCGTTGCTGGTCACGCTCGCGATCGGCGGCGTGCCCCTCCTCTATGACCTGCTGCGGAAGCTCCTGAAGCGGGAATTCGGTTCCGATCTGCTCGGCGGTATTTCCATCATCACGTCGGTCCTGCTGGGCGAGTACCTGGCGGGCTCGATCATCGTGTTGATGCTCGCGGGAGGTGAGGCGCTGGAGAGCTACGCGTTGCGCAGCGCCTCCTCGGTGCTGGCCGCGCTGGCCAAGCGGATGCCGTCGATTGCCCACCGGAAACGGGACGCTGAGATCGTGGACGTCGGCGCTGGCAGGAGGTGGCCGTCGGCGACACTCTCGTGATTTATCCGCACGACATCTGCCCGGTGGACGGCGTGGTGATCGAGGGCCATGGCGTGATGGACGAATCCTACCTGACGGGCGAGCCGTTCCAGATCACCAAGACCCGCGGCTCGACGGTGATCTCGGGCGCGATCAACGGCGAGTCGGCCCTGACCATTCGCACGACCCAGCGCGCCGCCGATTCGCGCTACGCGAAGATCATGAACGTCATGCGCGAGTCCGAGGCCAAGCGGCCGACAGCTGCGGCGGCTCGGGGATCGGCTGGGCGCCATCTACACGCCGGTCGCGCTGACGGTCGCCGTTCTCGCCTGGGCGATCAGTGGCGGAGACGCGATTCGCTTCCTCGCGGTGCATGGTCATCGCCACGCCCTGCCCGCTGCTGCATCGCCATCCCGATCGCCATCATCGGCTCGATTTCCCTGTGCGCCCGCCGGGCGATCATCGTCAAGAGTCCCGTCGTGCTCGAGCAGATCGCCGAGTGTCGGACCGCGATCTTCGACAAGACCGGGACGCTCACGTATGGCGAGCCAACGCTGACGGAGCAACTGATCGCCCCTGGCTTCGCGCAGCCGGAGGTGCTGACACTCGTGGCGAGTCTGGAGCGCTACTCGAAGCATCCGCTGGCGCGCGCCATCCTCGCGGCGGCGAAGGAGGCCGGGATTCAGCTTCCGGAAGCCACGGAGGTGAGCGAACCGCCCGGCCAGGGGCTGCGCGGAACCGTGTCCGGCCATCAGGTGCAGATCACCAGCCGCGAACAAGCTCGATGGCGCAACAGCATCGCCTGGCGCCGATCAGCTTCCGCCGCTCGCCGGCGGACTCGAGTGCGTGGTGGCGATTGACCAGCGCTACGCGGCGGCCTTGCGCTTTCGTGATGCGCCTCGCGCGGAGAGTCGCTCCTTCGTGAAGCATCTGGGTCCCAAGCACCAATTCCAGCAGGTCATGATCGTGTCGGGAGATCGCGAGTCGGAGGTGCGCTACCTCGCCGAGCAGGTGGGCATCACCGAAATCCACGCGCAGAAGAGTCCGGAAGAAAAGCTCGCCATCGTCCGCGCGGAAACCGCCGCCGCCAAGACACTCTACGTGGGCGATGGCATCAATGACGCCCCGGCCATGATGGCCGCCACGGTCGGCATGGCGATCGGACAGAACAGCGACGTGACCGCCGAAGCGGCGGGCGTCGTGGTCATGGACAACTCCCTCGAGAAGGTGGACGAGTTCATGCACATCAGCCGCCGGATGCGATCCATCGCCCTCCAGAGCGCGGTGGGTGGCATGGCGCTGAGCGTCATCGGCATGGCCTTCGCCGCCACCGGTCATTTGAGTCCGGTGGGCGGCGCCATCAGCCAGGAAGTCATCGACGTTCTGGCGGTGCTGAACGCCCTGCGGGCCGCCTTTCCTCCCAGCGTGATTCATGATCTCTGAGGCCTGCGGACGCGCCTTCCCTCGGGAAGCAGTCAGCGAAGCCATGCATCCATGAAAAACCTTCTTCGCGGTCTTTCTGGTTGTCCACGGGCTCATTCATCTCATCGGTACGCGAAGGCGTTCGACGTCACTGACATTCCGCAGCTGACGCAGCAGATTGCTAGGCCGCTCGGCATCCTTTGGCTTCTGGCTGCGGCACTATTCCTCTCGGCCGCGATGCTCCTCTTCACCTGGCCTCAACGGTGGTGGGTGGTAGGCGCCGGTGCGGTCATCGTGTCGCAGATTGTGATCCTCACTTCGTGGAGCGATGCCCGCATGGGACGATCGCGAATATTGTCGCGCTCGTGGGCGTCGCCCTCGGCTTCCTGTCGCAAGCTCCCTCGAGCTTTCGCGCGAATGCGATCGCGAGATTGCGCGCAAGGCCTGGGTCGAGCCGTCCGAACGCCGCTCCTCACCGAGGCCGATCTCGCGCAGCTCCCGACGCCCGTGCAGCGGTATATCCGTCTCAACGGCGCCGTGGGACAGCCACGGGTACAGAACTTCCGTGCCCGCTTTCACGGGCAGATCCGCAGCGGGCCGAGCGCACGATGGATGTCCTTCACCGGTGAGCAGCACAACTTCTGCGACCAGCCATCGCGTCTGTTCCCTCATGGACGCCTCGATGTTCGGCGTCCCATTCCAGGTGTTCCATCGGTTCGTCGGACCGTCCGCGAGCGATGCGGGTGAAAGTCGCATCAGTCGTGACGATGGTCGACGCGAAAGGGCTGGAGATGGACGAAGCCGAGACGGTGACGCTGTTCAACGACTTGTGCGTGTTCGCGCCTGGGGCGCTGATCGGTCGTAGCAATACGTAAATTGAACGAAGTAATAC
>ERZ1370068.2725-contig-1858_pt1 | contig 11661 bp, 15 predicted proteins | sample MGYA00561227_ERZ1370068 | MGnify/ENA primary metagenome ERZ1370068 (study PRJEB38410, sample SAMEA6850437) | metagenome | study: Metagenomic assessment of the ecological functions of the soil: analysis of the soil microbiota associated with the...
CACGTGGCCGCTCATGGCCTGTTCGATGTCCCGCTTGGACGCGCCCGGCTTGAGCCCCAGCGGCGCTCGCGAGGGCGTACAGCTTGAAGAAGTAGCGGTGTGCCGGCCCGGGGGCGGGCAGGGACCGCCATAGCCCAAGTCGTGGGAGTCGTTCCGCCCCTGTACCGCACCGCCGAGCTCCCGCGGCGTTTCCACTTTGGAGACGTCCTCGGGAAGACCGGCGAGCGACGCGGGTACGTCGTAGAGCACCCAGTGCACCCAGGTGCGCCCAGGAGCGTCGGGGTCGTCGGCGATCAGCGCGAGGCGCGCCGGTGTCATCGCGGCGCGCCGCTCCACGTGAGCGGGGGCGACAAGTCCGCACCAGTCGCAGGTGCTTGACGGAATCGGCCTGCCATCGTTGAACGCCAGTGCCAGTAAGCGCGAGACCCATGGGTCCCTCCCAGGCTGGGGTGAGCGAAAGCACCAGGGCCCCGCAAAGGTAGAGACAGCACTCTGATCGGGACCGGGTATGCCTTCACGCTCACCGGTCGAACAATGGTTGTATCGCCCCTCCCCGGCTCGAGCGGCGCGTCGCTCACATTCGACAGGACCGCGATGACGACGCCAGAGTCCCGGTCGACCCCAAATGCCGTCAGCCGCCGATGGAGGACCCGCCGTGGAACACCCACCGGTGACCCAAGCTGCCGCTCGCGATGAAACCATCCGGATCCCGTATCCCGCCCTTGACCCGCGGTGGTTTTCTGCGACGTGAACATCAGGTCCAGTGTCTCCGCCTTGAGGGAGCCCGGGCGCGAGAGTCAGCGTGAGCCAAACTTCACCAGCGGTCCCCGGCGCGCTCGAGAGAAAACCGCCACCGGCCCATATTTGTAGCTGTTGTCCACGACCGGAGCCGTGACGAACTCCCACCCCGGAATCGGCATCGGTAGAAGCGGGTGCGGCGCGGGATGACGCTGTCGGTGCGGTCGGGCGCCGTGTGCATCATTCCCAGCGGACGAAAGACGGCCCGGCTCATGTACGTGAGGAAATCCCGCCCCGGAGGCGCCTCTCCACAACGGCTCCAATCAGGTTCCAGCCGTAACTCGAGTAGCTAAATTTCGTCCCCGGCTGAAAGAGCAACGAATCCCGTTCGAACAGCGAGAGCCCGTCGAGCACGCGGTTGAAGTGCCGGTTGAGGAGCCACTCGTCGCCGCGGTAACTGCGAATCCCGGCCAGATGGCCAGCGAGCTGGCGCGTGGTGATCGGGTGGGCCTTCTAGGAAACGAGGGCACATACCGCTGCACCGGCGCGTGTCGAGGTCGAGCTTCTTCTGTTCGTACAGCAGCGCGACGGCTGCGGCGGTGAGCGGCTTCGACACGCTGCCGATTCGAAACTGCGTTTCGTTGGTGACCGGGATGTGGCGCTCCCGATCGGCGTAGCTGAACCCTCCGACCAGACGAGTCTGCCGTTCACCCCCAATCGCGACCTGCAGACCGGGGATGCGCGCGGCAGGAGCTGCTCGCACACGATCGCCGCGCGCGCGTCACCGCGTCCGTGTAGGGTGGCGGGACGGCTGACCGCGGGCGCGACGGGCACGCCCTGCGGCGCGGGGCGCGAAACCGATCGAGACAGCCAGGACCGTTGCAATCACTGGTGCACCATAACAAGATTCCCATCGTTGCGGATGCGCCCACACGCGGATCGTTGTAGTCTTGACCGCATGAACGATCGGCAGCCTCCGGCCGTCTACAAGATCGGGCTGGTGCAGATGGCGATGTCCCCCGATCCGGACCAGAACCTCCGCACGGCCGTGGCCAGAGTGGGGGAAGCCGCGGCTGCGGGCGCGCGGCTCGTCTGCCTCCCCGAGCTGTTCCGTTCGCAATACTTCGCGCAGCGCGAGGACGCGGCGCTCTTCGATCTGGCCGAGCCCGTCCCCGGTCCCAGCACCGAGGCGCTCGGCCGCGCGGCCAAACAGGGCGGCGTCGTGGTGATCGCCCCGGTCTTCGAGCGGCGCGCGCCCGGACTCTATCACAACAGCGCCGCGGTAATCGATGCGGACGGCAGCCTCGTGGGCGTGTATCGCAAGATGCACATCCCCGACGATCCGCGCGTACTACGAGAAGTTCTACTTCACGCCGGGCGATCTCGGGTTTCGCGTGTTCGATACGCGCGTCGGGCGCATCGGCACGCTGGTCTGCTGGGACCAATGGTATCCCGAGGGCGCGCGGCTCACCGCGCTCCAGGGCGCCATATCCTGCTCTACCCGACGGCGATCGGATGGCATCCGGCCGAGAAAGACGACGCACGGCGCCGCGCAGCTCGACGCCTGGCGCACGATCCAGCGCAGTCACGCAATCGCCAACGGGGTCTACGTCGCGGCGGTGAACCGGGTGGGGCACGAACGGCCCACCGCCGGCGCCGACGGCCTCGAGTTCTGGGGCAACTCGTTTCTCGCCGATCCGTTCGGCAGCGTGGTAGCGCAAGCGCCGGCGGAGCGGGAGGCGGTCGTGTGCACGAGCGTGAATCTCGCGCGCATCGAGGAGGTCCGCCGCGGCTGGCCCTTCCTCCGGGACCGGCGGATCGATGCGTACGGCGGGATGGTGGAGCGGTTCCTCGATCGCGAGACGTCAGACATCGGACGTCAGCAGGCGCCGCGGACCACTGACGTCTGACGTCTGATGTCTGACGCTTCGCCATGCCCGGCCGAGTGGGAGCCGCATCACGCCACCTGGATCGGCTGGCCGCACAACGCGACCGACTGGCCTGGGAAGATCGCCGCAATTCCGTACGTGTACGGCGAAATCGTGCGCCGGCTCGCGCCCGGCGAGGTGGTCCGGATTCTGGTCAACTCCGCCCCGCACGAGCGGCCAGGCGCGCCGTCTGCTGGCGCGCGCCGGCGTCGCGCTCGATCAGGTCGATTTCCTCCGGTTCCCCACCAACCGCGGCTGGACCCGCGATTTCGGACCGTGCTTCGTGCGGCGCGCCGGGCCGCCCGCGGAGCTGGCGATCGCGCGCTTCCGCTTCAACGGCTGGGCCAAGTACCGCAATTGGGCGAAGGACGACAAAGTCCCCGAGCGCGCGGCGCGACGCCTCGCAGCTTGCCGCTGATCCACGCCCGGGCCGGTGACCGCGACGTGGTGCTCGAGGGCGGGAGTATCGACGTGAACGGCCGCGGCTCGCTCCTCACTACGGAAGAATGCCTGCTCGATCCCGCAGTCCAGGTGCGCAATCCCGGACTGGGCCGCGCGGAGATTGAGGAGGCGCTGCGGACTTCACTCGGCGTGACCAATGTCTCGTGGCTCGGCAGACGGTATCGCGGGCGACGACACGCACGGACACGTGGATGATCTCGTGCCGCTTCGTGGATCCGCACACCGTCGTGTTGTGCCGCGAGACCGATTCCCGGACGCGAACTACCGCCCACTCGAGGAAAACCGCGAGCGGCTCGAAGCGGATGCATGCGTGCGAGGATGGCACGAAGCTCGAGGTGGTCTCGCTGCCCATGCCGGCGCCCGTGCGTCTACGAGGGCGTGCGCCTTCCGGCAAGCTACGCGAACTTCTACATCGCGAACGCCGCGGTGCTCGTGCCGACCTTCAACGACCCCAACGATCGCGTCGCGCTCGGCATCCTCGCGGAGCTATTCACCGATCGGCCGGGTGATCGGCATCCATGCGGTTGATCTGGTGTGGGGACTCGGCACGATTCACCGCCTGACCCAGCAGGGAGCCGGAACTCTAGGCGACCCGCATGCGAGCGTCTGGTGGCAGCTCGACGATCTCCAGCCAGTAGCGGCCCAGCACGTTCATCGCTTCCACGAACCCCGCGAACGTGACCGGCTTCGTGATGAAGGAGTTCACGCCCAGCTGGTAGCTGCGGACGATGTCCTCGGTCGAGCCCTGACGTGGAGAGCACGACGATCGGAATGTCGTGCAGCGTCTTGTCTCCCTTGATCACCTTCAGGGCCTCGCGCCCATCCATCTTCGGCATGTTGAGATCGAGCAGGATCAATCCGGGGCGCGGGGCCTTCCCGGTCTCGCCCGAGTACTCTCCGCGCTGGTAGAGGTAGTCGAGCAACTGTTCGCCGTCCTCGACGAATCGCACGTTGTTCGATATGTGCGCGTCGTCCAGGGCCCGCTGCGTGAGCATGCGGTCGTCCTCATCGTCGTCGCAGATGAGAATCGTGATCGGGATCGTGTTCTTGGTCTTGCATCATGACAGGTATCCTTGTGGCCGCCTGCGTTCACCGGCAGGGTGACCGTGAACGTCGCGCCGTTGCCGCCAGCGCTGGTCGCGGCGATCGTGCCGCCGTGCCGCTCCACGATTGTTCGGCAGATCGCCAGACCAATGCCGGAACCTGCGTACTGCGCCCGGCCGTGGAGTCGCGTGAACATGCCAAAGATCTTGGTCGCGTGCTTCTCGTCGAACCCGATCCCGTTGTCCGTCACGGTGATCGCACGGTGCCGGGCGTCGGGGCTCGAACAGCTGAGCCGGACGACCGGCGGCGTGTCCTTCCGGCGGTACTTGAGCGAATTGCCGAGCAGGTTCTGCAGCAGCTGGCGCATCTGGAGCGGATCGGCAGCGATCACCGGCAGCGCCCCAACCTCCACGCGGCCGCCCGACTCCGCGATGACCGTCTCGAGATCCGCGACAACCTCTCCGGCAATCCGGCCAAGGTCGGTGGAGACGAACGGCTGAACTCGAGTGCTCACCTGCGAATACAGCAGCAGGTCGCTGATCAGGGTTCGCATGCGGGCCGCGGCGCTGAGCATGCGCGCGAGGTACTCCCGGGCATTGCCTTCGAGCGCCAGCCCCGCGGACGTGCTCAGCAGGTCCCCGAACGACAGGATCTTGCGCAGCGGTTCCTGCAAGTCATGCGACGCGACGGACGCGAACTCGTCCAGCGCCGCGTTCGAGCGCTGCAGCTCGCGGTGCTGCTCCGCCAGGCGCCATTCCGTGAGGCGGCGTTCGGTGATGTCTTCAATCGCCAGCAGGATGATACGCGGAAGGTTCGGTCCTTGGGACACGAGCCGGGCGTTGAGCAGCATGATCTTGCGGCCGATGCCGGGAAACTCGTGAATCGACATCGAAATCGTGCAGCTGCGGTTCCACCGCGAGCTTGTCGCTCAGCAGCTCACGCAGGGGCGCAATGTCCCATTGGCCGTCGCCGAGCGTGAAGAGGACCTCGCCGATCGTGTCCTGGGGCTCCACCCGAAAGGTGCGAAAGAACGCGCGATTCGCCTGCGTAACGCGAAATTCGGCGTCCAGGACGATGAGGGGCTCCCGGACCGTGTCGATGATATCGAGCAGCAGGCGCTGGGCGGCGGGCACTTCGCGCGCCGCCGCGTCGTAGTACGTCGGTGTCAATGTCTCGATGTCAGGCACGGCCGTCCCCCTCAATCAGCGCTGCGACGCAGGGTACCGTAAGCCAGGGGACGGACGCTATCGCTCAATCGTGCTACGGATTCGTGCTACTTTTGGGCTAGTCGTGCGGAACCACCCGCAGCACACTAATCACGACGCTGCAGTGATCCACGTTCTGGCTGCATCGATCTCGCCTTCGGTGACCCCATGCCCGCCGGGCTCCCAGTGAAGCGTGACGGCGGCCCCGGCCCGACGGAGCAATTCGGCGAGCCGCTCCGCCTGTGCCACGGGGACCATCGGATCGGCGCGCCCCGCGCCGATGAACACGGAGGTGCCCGCCAGATCGGGTAGCGCCTCCGGCTCGAACGGAACCATGGGGCTCAAGAGCACCGTTCGCCGCAGGAGCCCCGGACGCCGCAGCAGCAGACTCCGCCGCGATGTTCGCGCCGTTGGAGAACCCCACCGCCACAATGCCGTCGCGATCGAGCTTGTAGGTCGTGGCGGCCGCCCCGACGAACTCCGCCAGCTCGTCGGTGCGGCGCGCCAGATCTTCCTGATCGAACACACCCTCCGCGAGGCGCCGGAAGAATCGCGGCGCGCCACGCTCGAGCACCTTGCCACGCGGGCTCAGTAGCCCGGCGCCCGGAAGCAGAGCCCGCCCAAGCGGAATCAGGTCCTCCTCATCTCCACCGGTGCCATGCAGGAGCAACAAGGTCGTGCTGCCCGCCGAGCTCCGCCCCGGCAGTGGGAGGGAAATAGCGATGGATGAACCCGAGCGCATCGGCGCTGACGTCCTCGGGTCCTGTGGCGCCCGTCAGGAATGTTGCCGCGGATGTGGGGACAGGAAGATGAATCGGCGGCAGAATTGCCTCGATCTCCGCTCGGTGTGCTTCGTACTGTGGCGGGAGCATCAGCCGCTCCCCCAGGTGCTCCACCGGCTCGTCGATGGCGAAGCCGGGCGGGTCGGTCGCCAGCTCAAACAGCACGCCACCCGGCTCGCGGAAATAGACCGAGTGGAAGTATTGCCGGTCGATCACCGGGGTCGGGTGCAGGCCCAGCCTTCGTGACCTGCTCGCGCACCTGGAGCTGCGTGGCGTCGTCGGGCACGCGCCATGCCACGTGGTGCACCGTCCCGGCGCCTCCCGCGCCGCGCACGAAGCCGCCGACCGAGCGCACGTCCACGATCGTTCCCGGCCCGCCGTCGCCCACCGCGAAGCGCCGGGTGAGAGCCGTCTTCACTCACCTGGCGGAATCCGAGCGTATCCACCAGCACCCGTTCGGTGGCATCGCCTTGCTCGACCCACAGCGTCACGCCGTGAAACCCGTGGATCGCGTGCTCGCGCGCAATGCCGGGTGCATCTCCCACGCGGGCCTGGCCTCGGCGCCGGGATGGGCCACGATCTCGAGCATTGACCCATCGTGGTCCTCGAAGGAGATGATCTGCTTGGTCGGCCCCGCGTACTTGATGCCATGACGCACCAGCCGCTCGACCCAGAATCCCAGCGCGCGCGGCAGCACCGGCGAACGACGTCACGGCGATTCTGCCCTGTCCCGTGGCGCCCTGCGCTTGGCGCCGGGCCACGGGAAGAAGGTCATGATGCTCCCTGGATTGCCGACGTCGTCGCCGAAGTAGAGGTGATAGGTCTCGGGATCGTCGAAGTTCGACCGTGCGTTTGACGAGCCGCAGGCCGAGCACCCCCACGTAGAAGTCGAGGTTGCGCTGCGGGTCGCTCGCGATCGCGGTGACGTGATGGATGCCGAGGACGCTGGTCACGGATGGGCTACGGTGTCGCTTCGGCCCCCACATGGCGCTCCGCCGCGCCACGCGGCGTACGTCCAGATGAGACCGCCCACGAGCACCGCGACGGGGATGATCAGCACCGCTTCGGCGAGGGACGTCCGGTCCGGAAAGGACCCCGAGCAAGGCGGGCGAGGGCACGTCCCCGAGCGCGTGAATCGTGAAGATGCTGGCCGCGATCGCGGTGGCACGCATCTCCGGCGCCACGAGGTTGACGATCGCGGAGTTGATCGGGCCGGTGGTAGCGAACAGCAGCAGCTCGGCGGCGACGATACCGCCCCAATACGCCGCCGGCGCGGGGAGCTGAGCGCGACGAGGCGCACAGGGCGCGGCCACGAGCGTCGCCACACCCGAGACCCACAGGTACGACTGCTTCGTGAATCGCAGCAGATAGTCGCCCACCCAGCCGCCCGACGAACGTCCCGACGAACCCGGTCCCGACGAGGATCAGGCCGAACCATGTGGTCGCCGCACCTTCGGGGATGCCTCGCACCCGGATCAGGAACTTCGGCATGAACGCGGCCATGCCTCCTAAGGCGAACGTGTAGGCCGCGTAGCCGAGCACGGTGAGGAGGTATGGGCGATTGCGGCGCAGGACCGCGTAGGCGGCGCGAACGCCCGCCCAGGCCGTGGACGCGATCGGTGCCACGGCGGGCCTGGGATCGTGGACGCCGCGCGGCGGTCGTACAGCCGCAGCGCCAGGATCGGCGAGCAGGATGCCCGGGATCCCCGCCACGAAGAAGGCGTTGCGCCATCCGAAATGCACGTCGATCTGGCCGCTCACGATGTAGCCCAGCGCCGATCCGATCGGGATCGCCGCGAAGAACACCGAAAAGATCCGCCCGCGATGCGACCGGGGGTAGTAGTCGGAGATCAGAGTCGGCGCGATGGTACCGTAGGCCGCCTCGCCGACGCCGACGGCGGCACGCGCCACCAGGAGGCTCGCGAAACTCCACGCCAGCCCTCCGGCGATCGTGGCGAGGCTCCAGAGCAAGACGCCCAGCGCAATGAGCCGCGGGCGCGACCCGGTGTCGCCGAACGCCCCGAAGATCGGGCGCGGTGAACATGTAGACAATGATGAAACCGCTGATCAGGAGACCGAACTGGGTGTCGCTGATCCCGAGAGTCGAGTGTCTGAGGCTCTCGCTCAGGGCCGCGGGGACGTAGCGGTCCAGGTAGTTGAGCAGGTTGATGGCCGTGAGGACGACGAGGCCGCGGCGCGCGAGGCGCCCGGGATCGGTCCACCACGGCGGCCGTACTCATTCGGCTAGAGGTTCTTTTGCAGCCACTCCGGTCAGCAACCCGAATACGTTCTCGGTGGTGTTGCCGCCGGAGATCGAATGCGTCTTGTTCGGGTAGATCCGCATGTCGAACTGCTTGTTGGCGCGCTCCAGGCGCTGGACCATGCGGATGGTGTTCTGGAAATGCACGTTGTCGTCTCCCGTGCCGTGCACCAGGAGGAGGCGGCCCTTGAGACTGTCGGCGTACGCCATCGAGGAGCCTTCATCGTAGCCGTCGGGATTCTCCGCCGGCGTGAGCATGTAGCGCTCGGTGTATATCGTGTCGTACAGCCGCCAGTCCGCGACCGGGGCGACCGCCATCGCCGCCTTGAACACGCCGCCCCCGACGAACATGGTGCGCGACGCGACGTAGCCCCCGTAGCTCCAGCCCCACAGCCCGATGCGAGTCGCGTCAACGTAGGGAAGTCCGCCGAAGTAGCGGGCCGCGGCGATCTGGTCCGCCGATTCGTAGCGGCCGAGATGGAGGTACACCAAGCGCTTGAACGCGCGCCGCGCGCCGCCCGTCCCCGGTTGTCCACGCTCGCGACCAGGTATCCGTCGCGCGCCAGCTTCTGGAACCACAGGTAGTACGCCCCGCCCCACGCGTCCAGGACCGTCTGGGATCCCGGCCCGCCGTACGCCCACATCAGTAATGGGTAACGCTTTGATGGATCGAAGTCCCGCGGCTTGATCACCGAGGCATTCAACATGGTGCCGTCGGACAGCCGCACCTTCACAAACTCCGGGGCGTCAGGCCAAGCGCCGCCACCCTCGCCGCAACCACGCGGTTGTCCGCGAGGGTTCGCACGGCGCTGCCGTCCGCCCGCCGCAGCACCTGCACCGGCGGCACACCCGCGCGGGAGTACGTATCCAGGTACCAACGGCAGGTGAGATCGAGCTCGACGTTGTGCGTCCCGGGCTCGGTCGAGATCCGCGTGAGCCCGCGGCCGTCGAGCCCGATCCGCAGGAGCGGCCGCGTGAGCGGGCCGTCGATCGTGCCGCGTGAAGAACACGACCCGCGCCTTCTCGTCCACGCCCTGCACGTTCACCACGTCCCAGTCACCAGGCGTCACGCGGCGCACCAGGGCGCCGGCGCGCGTGTAGAGGTAGAGGTGCGTGTTCCCGTCGCGATCGCTCTCGAACAGGAACTGCTTGCCGCCGTCGATCCAGAGCGGTCGATGTCGAGTACTCCACCCACGCGGAGTCGGTGTCGGTCATGATCACGCGTGATGCACCCGTCTTCGCGTCGGCCAGGAGCAGGTCCAGACGATTCTGGTGGCGGTTCAGCCGGGTGAGCCAGACCTCCGCGGGCGCGTCGGCAAAATCCATCGCCGGCACATAGATGTCGGTCTCGGCGCCGAGATCGATCCACGTCGTGTGGCCCGTTGGCGATCTCCACCACACCGATCTGCACTTTCGAGTTCGGCGTCCCCGCCTTGGGATACCGCACCGGCGTGAGCACCGGGTAGAGCGAATCGGCGTTGAGCAAGAAGAACGGGCGCACCGCCGTCTGGTCGAGCCGCCAGAACGCGATCCGCTGGCCGTCCGGACTCCAGCGGAATGCGTCGCGCGAGATCGAGCTCCTCCTCGTACGCCCAGTCGGTCGTGCCGTTGATGATGTTCTCGTCCACCGTCGGTCGTGAGCGCAGTCTCCGCGCCCGATGGCGAGGTCGGTCACGAAAACGTTGTTGTCACGCACGAACGCGACCCTGCCGCCCGTCCGGGACAACTTCGCGAACATCTGGTAGCCGGGCTTGGGGCTGACGGGCAGGAGACGCTTGGCGGTGAAATCCCAGACGAAGAAGGCGCCCTTCGTGCGCTGCGGCGCCAGACGCGCGCCGAGTTGGTGAAGCATGAGGAAGCTTCGTGGCGTCTCCGGAGAACTGGTAACTCTCGACGTCGATCGACGTCCCGTCCGCCCGGCGGGAACGAGGTCCTCCCCGCGCACCAGGAGCGGTGCGGCCGCCGCTCGCCGCATCGACCCGGTACAGGTTGGTCTGTCCGGCGCTGTCGTCGAGGACGGTGTACGCCGAGCCGTCCCGCATCCACTGGATGTCGACGAGATCGTTCGCGAACTCCCGCGAGGCGAAGATCGAGCGGACCGACAGTCCGGCGCTCTGGCCCGCGAGCGGCGACGCCAGCAGCACCAGCGAAACCAACGACGAGGCCGCGTACCGGCCGTCGGCGACTTGGCGCGAAGGTCATGAGAGCCACCAATCAACAGGGATGTGGGAACGCGAAACTTAGCCGCCCAACGGGCGCGCGAGCGAGTCCCTGGTGCCCTTGACGGGCTTCCGAAACGGGCGGGTATATTTATCCACGCACAATGCATAATCATACGTTCTAACTAATACCGTGAGGCTGGGGTTCAACGTCGCTGTGCATGCACCACAGGTTGCTGATACGGTCGACTCCGTAGAGCCGGACATTTCTCCCAGTGGGAGCGACCGGGTGGTGTAGCGCGCAGTCAGGGTAGATCCCCGGCCCGCTCCCAACGGAGCGGGTCTTTTTTGTTTCAGCGCGGACTGTAAGGAGCGGGCATGGCAGCGGGTCGACAGAACCGCAGGGGACTCTACGCCCCCGGCGATGAGCACGACGCCTGCGGTGTCGGTTTCGTCGTCCACACCAAGGGGAAGAAGTCCCACGACATCGTCGTGAAGGCGCTCCAGGTCCTCATCAACCTGGAGCATCGGGGAGCATGCGGCTGTGAGGCGAACACCGGCGACGGCGCGGGCATTCTCGTCCAAATCCCGGACGGCTTCCTGCGTGCGGTGGTCCCGTTCGAGCTGCCGCCGCTCGGCCAGTACGGCGCAGGTCTCGTGTTCCTGCCGCACGACGTGGCGGAGCCGCAACACCGTCAAGGCGCTCCTCGAGAAGATTGCCGCCGAGGAAGGTCAGCACGTGCTCGGCTGGCGGGCCGTTCCGACCGGACAACCGGCTGGTCGGCGACAGCCGGGAGGCGCAGCCGGTGTTCGAGCAGGTCTTCATCGCGGCGGGCCCGTCGCTACGGACGGCCGGATCGCGCGCCAGCTTCGAGCGGAAGCTCTACGTCATCCGCAAAGCGGGTCGAGCATGCCAGGTCGACGCGCTGACGATGAACGCGCGCTCGCGGCGCTCGTTCTACCATCGTCAGCCTGTCGTCGAACACGCTGATCTACAAGGGCATGCTCCAGGCCAAGCTGCTGAGCCCCATGTTCCCGGACTCTGGCCGACCCGCGCGTGTGACGTCCGCGCTCGCGCTGGTC
>ERZ1370068.2821-contig-195_pt1 | contig 11661 bp, 22 predicted proteins | sample MGYA00561227_ERZ1370068 | MGnify/ENA primary metagenome ERZ1370068 (study PRJEB38410, sample SAMEA6850437) | metagenome | study: Metagenomic assessment of the ecological functions of the soil: analysis of the soil microbiota associated with the...
GCTACCGCGTGGCCTATGAGGCGGCCACCGGCAAGAGCGCCGGACCGCCGGCGGGCGCGAAGAAAGCGTCAAAGGCAAAACGCTAGCTTCGAGTAGAACGATCCGCACGAAGCGCGCGACGCAGTTGCGGAGCCGGCGGAAGAGGAGATGAGAGCGCGTCTGAAGCCGCATCCACTTCGCCGCCCGGAGCGGACGCCAGGGCATGCCTTCATCGGCGCCTTGGCGCTGGCTTTGGCTGCTTGTGGGCCGGCGAACGAGCCGCCAAAGCCCGCGCCAGCATCCGGTGAATGGCGCGAGTTCGCAGGCTCCTGGAACGCTGCCGGCACTCGCCGCAGCATTCCGCTGGGCGCGCGAGCGAAGCGGCTCGATCATCGACCTTCGGGGAACGATGTTGCTCGCGGGCGCCGGAGCGTCCCGGCGTCGGATTCCGCTCGGACGTCGATCGCGCTTGTCGATAGCGAAACGGGTCTGGTCGGCCGAAGCGTCTGGACGGACGAGCGCGGCGACCAGGTGTTCAGCGAACTCAAGGGCGAGGGCACGAGCGGCACGGAACCGCATCACGGGCACGATTCTGGGCGGCACGGGCCGCTATGCGCGGCGCGACCGGTGCCTACGAGTTCTCCTGGCAGTTCGTGATCGGAAGTCGGAGGACGGTTCGATCCAGGGGCGCGCCGTCGAGCTGAAGGGTCGCGTTCGGCCCGGCCAGCCGGCCGCGGGAGGCTTGCCAAATGATCGCGCCCAGGTTGCTCCTGAAGCGTGCGGCGCCATTCGCGATCGCGATCGGCATCTGGTTTACCCCGGTGCCGGCCGGCCTCACCGGCGCCGGCGTGGCACCTGTTCGCGGTCTTCGTCGCGAGCATCGCGTGCGTGCTCCTGGGCGCCTTCCCGCTCCTCACGGCCGCGATGATCGCCGTCGGGGCCGTCGTCCTCACCGGCACGATCACGCCGGCGCAGGCCTTCTCGGGCTTCGCCAATAACCAGCGTCCTGCTCGTGGTGGTCGCCTTCGTCGTCGCGCAGGCCGTGGTGAAGTCGGGGCTCGGCCGGCGCATCAGCCTCGTTGATGGTGAGCCGATTCGGCGGCTCCGCGCTCGGTCTTGCCTACAGCATCGTGCTGACCGACGCGGCCATCGCGCCGGCGTTTCCCAGCAACACAGCGCGCGGCGGCGTGCTCTTCCCGATCGTGCTGTCCGTAGCCAAGGGGCGCGGCTCCGAACCCGACGACCCCGAGGGACGGCGGCTCGGCGGCTATCTGATGTTCTGCGCGATGGCGAGCCTCGCGGTCTCCTCGGCCTTGTGGATGACGGCCACCTCCTGCAACCCGATCGGCGTGCAGATCGCGCAGAAAGCCGGAGCTCGAGATCGGCTTCGGCAAGCTGGCTCGTCGCCTCCTCGGTACCGTCGCTCGTCGCGATCGTGATATTGCCCCTGCTCGTCGCGAAGATCTTTCCGCCACGGCGTCGGCAGCGACGCCTGAGGCGCCCGACGGCGGCACGCAAGCGAGCTCGCCGCGCATGGGCGCGATGTCGCGCGACGAGTGGATCACGGCCGTGACCTTCGTGGTGATGGTCGCCGGCTGGGTGTTCGGCAGCGCGCTGCAATCTCAACGGCACCAGCCGTCGCGTTCATGGGCTTCGGCGTGCTGCTGCTGGCGGGCGTGCATCACGCTCGACGACATCGCCGAAGCAGGGCGACACGCTGGCGACCTTCCTCTGGCTCGCGGTCCTTTCGCGCTGAGCGCGCAGCTGAACGAACTCGGCTTCATGGGCTATGTGGGCGAGCGCCTCGCCTCGCGCCTGGGCGGACCTGTCTGGCCGGTCCTGTACCTCGCCCTGATCGCGCTCTACGTCGGCCTCCACTACTTGTTCGTGAGCCAGACCTCGCAGATGCTGGCGCTGTTCGGCGTCTTCCTCGATGTCGGCACTCGCGGCGGAGTGCCGGTGCCGCTGATGGCCCTCGGCCTGCTCTTCGCGAGCAGCTACTTCTCGGTAATCACGCCGCAGGGCGGAAGCCAGAACATCATCTTCGTGGCGAGCGGCTATCTCACGCAGCGGCGAACTCTACAGGCTCGGGCTCTCACCACGCTCGCGTTCCTGGCGGTCTACCTGCTGATCGGCACGCCGTGGATGCTATTCGTTACTCGTGACGTGAGGATGCGTGAGAAACGTGGACTACATCGTACATGGCGTTGCGGAACAATCCCGAGCTGGCGATCTTCCTCGACGCTCGCGATCGGCTTCCTGATCGGCCGCGTCAAGTTCGGGAGCTTCAGCCTCGGGATCGTGGTCGGGACGCTGCTGGCCGGCGTTCTGATCGGGCAGCTCGACATCAAGGTCCCGGCCATCGTGAAGACGATCTTCTTCGATCTCTTCCTCTTCACCACCGGGTACAAGGTGGGACCGCAATTCTTTCGCGGGCTCAAGGGCGATGCTCTTCCCCAGGTGGCGCTGACCGTTGGTCCTGTGCGTCGCGTGTCTGCTCACGGCGTTCGTGTTCGCGAAGCTTCTCGGGTACGACATCGGGACGGCCGCGGGGCTCCTCGCGGGGGCGTTCTCGGAGTCCACGGTGATCGGCACCGCCGGCGAGGCGATCCAGCGCCTGGCGATTCCGGATGCGGAGAAGACCGCGCTGCTGAACAACATTCCGGTCGCCTATGCCGTGACCTACCTGATCGGCACCGCCAGCCTCGTCTGGTTCCTTCCCACGATCGGGCCGAAGCTGATGGGGATCAACCTGCGCGAGGAAGGTGCGCGGATGCAGGCCGCGATCGCGGCGGCGCCGAGCGTCGGCACTCGGCGTGGTCTCGGCGAGCGAGGATCTTCGATATCCGCGCCTACCGCGTGACGAACCCGGATCTGGTGAACAAGACCGTCGCCGAACTCGAGGCGCTGCCCGCAAGACGTCCGGGTCTTCGATCGCTGCGGATCCGCCACGGCGGCGAGATCATCGAGGCCGACCCCGGACTCGGTCATTCACCAGGACGACGTGGTCGCGATCCTCGCCCGGCAAGGAAGCGCATGTGGCAGGCGCGGGCGACAGATCGGCCCCGAAGTGGACGACAAGGCCCTGCTCGACATCCCGATCGAAGCACTGGACGTGATGGTCACGAACCGCTCGGTGGTCGGAAAGACGCTGGCGGAATTGGCACGACTCGAGTACGCCCGTGGCGTATTCCTGCGCAAGCTCACGCGCGCCGGGCAGGAGATCCCCGTCGCCGCCGATACGCGTATCGATCGGCGGAGACGTGTTGCGCCTGATCGGCACCAAGCCCGAAGGTCGAGCGGGCGGCGCAGGAACTGGGCTATCCCGACCGCCCGACGACGTCGACGGACATGGTCTTTGTCGGAACCGGCATCGTGCTCGGCGGATTCGTCGGCCTGCTCTCGGTCACCGTCGCCGGTATCCCGCTCACGCTCACCGCGAGCGGAGGCGCCCTGGTCATGGGGCTGCGTGTTCGGCTGGCTGCGGTCGGCGTATCCGTACTTCGGTCGCATCCCCGAGCCGGCGATCTGGATCTTCGACACGCGTCGGACTGTGCGTCTTCATCGGCGTGGTCGGCCTGAACGCGGGCCCCAGTTTCGTTGCCGGGCTGCAGACATCCGGCATCAGCCTGGTCTTCGTCGGCCTCGTGTCAGCGCTTGCTGCCGCACACACGTGGGCATCCTGTTCGGCCGCTACGTACTGAAGATGAACCCGCTCATCGTCCTCGGTGCCTGCGCCGGCGCCGGCACGATTACGGCAGCCCTTCGCGCCATACAGGACGAGGCTCAGAGCAGCGTTCCCGCGCTCGGCTACACGGTGCCCTATGCGGTCGGCAACATTCTGCTGACGGCATGGGGACCGGTCCTCGTCGGGCTCATGTCAATCGGCAAGTAAGGAGCATTCTCATGAACGTGCATGCTGAAATTCAAACGCGATCGTCTCCGCTTATGAGCGCGCGTCGCGATGGCTCTCGCGCTGTCTCTCGCCGGCATCGCGACGGCGGTGGGCCAAGCGCTGCCCGTTGAAGAAACAACCGAGCAGGGCCACACGCAAATAGACCAGATCAATCTGGCCAACCCTGAAGGGGAACTCGTGGCTCCGGAAGCTGCAAAGGAAACATCGCCATTCTTCCGTGACACAAAATGGAGCGCCCAGCTGCGAAGCTTCTATTTTGACCGCGACAAGTACGATGGCAGCGAAAGTCAAGCGTGGGCAATTGGCGGTTCGATCAGCTACCTGTCCGGCTATCTGGGCGACTTTTTCCGCATCGGCGCGACCGGCTACACGTCGCTACCGCTGTATGCGCCGCATGACAAGGGACGGCACCGGGCTCCTGCTGCCCGGGCAGGAGGGCTACGCCGTGCTCGGCCAGCTTTATGGCGAGTTCAAGTTCGCCGACAAGATCTTCGCAGCCATCGGCGCCAAGACGTACAACACACCGTATATCAACGCGAACGATGTCCGCATGACGCCGAACACGTTCGAGGGAGCGACCGTCTACGGCACGCTCGGGTGGAGACCAGGGCGAGCCCTCCTTTCGCTTTGGCGGCGGTTACATCGACAAGATCAAGCAGAAGAACGACGACGAATTCGTCCCGATGTCGGAAGCCGCCGGCGTCACGGGCGTGGACCGTGGCGTCCGCAGTCGTCGGGCGGCAACTATATCGCCGGCGACTTTTCGATCGGCGCGGCCGATTACTAGCTCGAACGACATCATCAATATCTTCTACGCCGAATCAAGTACGCATTCAAGTTGGGCGACGGAGCCAAATTGAGCTCTCGCCGCTCAGTACTCCGACCAGCAGAGCACGCGGCAGCAACCTGCTTACCGGGCGTTCGTTCAGCACAAACCAGTGGGGCGTCAAGGGCGACCTGACCCTCGGAGCGCGCGGGACTGCTGACGCTGGCCTACACCGACACCGCCGAGCGGATGAGAACATGCCGCTCCGTGGAGCGGATATCCGGGTTACACGAGCGTGCAGGTCAAGGACTTCAATCGCGCCAGCGAGTCGGCGGTCCTGGTCAAGGGTCTGTACGACTTCTCGAAGCACGGAGCGAGCGGCTTCAGCGCCTACTGTGCTCTATGTGCACGGCTCCGGCGTCAAGGCCCCGAATTACAACGAAGACGAAACCGACCTCAATCTGCAGTGGAACGTCAAGACGGCGGCGCGCTGCGCGGGCTTGTCGTTCCGCTTGCGTTATGCCTATATCGAGCAGCGGGGTGGCGGCGATCCGAACATCAACGACCTGCGCTTCATCGTGAACTACGACTTTCCGCGTCCGGGCGGATAACGCCTCTAGGAAGGCCGCAATGCCGCGTCTTTGCGTTCCGGACAGCTATCGCGTGGACGATCGGTCCTAGGTCCCAGTACAGCGCGCGGCCATGCGGGACACCCTTCCCACAGGGGGCGATCATGGGAGGGCCTGGCGCCGCCCGTTGGCTCTTCGTCGGGGAGCCGCCGAGTGCTCGCAAACGATTTCCGCGCCGCGGTGGGCAAATCACTAAGGAAAATCTGCATGAACCTGGCGATTGACTCCGGAGATGGCGATGAACAGTCGCATGTCGCCGCAGCATGCGCGCGTCGGTGCGGCCCCGCTGGCGATGTTCGTCATGCCGTCCGCGCATGCCTCGATGTTCCGCGGGCGAAACGCTGGACGCCGTGGCCAACGGGCATGGCCTGGTTCGTCCTGATCGTGATGCCGGTCGTCGGCATTGCGCTGTTCTGGATCGTGCACGTGCTGCCGGAGAAGATCGCGGAGAAAACGCCACCACCCGAACAAGGATGCCATCCACGTCCTGTGCCTGCTGTCGCTCGTATTCGGCGGAATGTTGTGGCCGTTTGCCTGGCTCTGGGCCTACACCCGCCCGGTTGTGCACAAGATGGCCTACGGCACCGAGAAGCACGAGGACTACTTCGTCGAGCAGGGCGAGCTCGCGCGTGAGCGGCGAACTGCGGCAGATCATCTCGATCAACTGCGCGCGGAGCTCGAATATATCAAGGCAGCGCGGCAAGCTCACGCCGGAGCTCAAGCGCGTGTATGACAGCCTGCAGTGACGCCACGTCGCGAATCCGGCTGCCGTCGATACGGGAGAGGAGCAGGCTAATGGAAGCATTACTGCTCGGAATCTATGCGTTCTTCGTCTGGCTGATCTTCTTCAAGTTCAAGTGGCTGCCGTGGAACACCGCCTGCGATGGTGACCGTGATCACCATTCCGATCGTCGGCATTGACGGCGCTGATCCTGACGCTGAACGTCGTTGCCCCGTCATCCGCCGACGTGCGCGTCATCGAAGTACGTGGTGCAACATCGTGCCGCAGGTGCGCGGGCGGGTGATCGAGGTACCGGTCGAGCCGAACCGGCCGGTGAAGAAGGGCGCCGTGCTGTTCCGCATGCGATCCGACGCCGTATGAGCTGCGTGTGAAGTCGCTCGAAGCTTCACTCGTGAACGCTCAGGGAATGAGCAACAAGCTCGGCAAGGACCTCGAGGCTGCGGTCGGTCGCAGCCAGGCGGTGCGCGCCAACCTGGCGCTTGCGAAGAAACGCGTCGAGCAGAACAAGGAACTCGTCGCGGCCGGCGCGGGCGACCGCTTCGCCCTGGAGCAGGCGCAAACGTCGCAGAAGCAGCTCGGAATCCGAACTTGAAGCGCGCCCTCGCGAGCGAGAGGCAGGTGCGAGTGCAGATCGACGCGACGGTCGGCGCCGACCAGGCGCAGGTCGCAGAGATCCGCGCGCAACTGGAAAATGCAAAATGGGAACTGTCGCAGACGACCGTCTACGCGCCGGCCGACGGCTACGCGATCAACGTGCAACTGCGGCCAGGGTCGATCTCCGTCGCCTTTCCCGGTCAACCCGTCGATGACGTTTGTCGAGAACGAATATCAGGTCATCGCGCTGTTCGCACCAGAACGAGCTGCACGCGATGGAGCCGGGCAACGAAGCCGAGTTCACGATCGAGACCAGTCCCGGCACGATCGTAAAGGCCACAGGTCGATTCGATCGTCTGGGCGCAGGGGCAGGGCCAGCTCACCATCAGCGGGTGTTGCCGCAGACCGGGTGCCGCGCCTCCGCCGGAGGGCCGCTTTGCGGTCAAGCTCAAGGTCGATCCGAAGCAGGCCGGGATGTTTTTCCCCGCTGGTGCGATGGGTCACGGCGCGATCTACACCAATCACGTCCATGCCATACCAGATTCTCCGCAAGATCATCCTGCGCATCGGCGCGAAGCTCGACTACCTGATCCTGAAGATGCACTGACATGAGAGCCGCAGTCACGAGATCATTGCAGGCAGCGCACGAGACTGCTGTCGGCCGGCATGGCGGCGCTGATTCTTTCGGCGTGCGGGCTGAAGACGGCGCCGGATCGCGGAAGCGCTGCAGCAGGAAAATCTGCCGAACCTGAGACTGCCGGCAGCCTGGACGTCGAGTCGTCCGCAGTCGGACCGGTGCAGGACAACTGGATCGCCACGCTCGGCGATCACGCAGTTGTCCCGCGCTGGTGCCGGAGCGATCACGTACAACGCCGACCTGCGTCGTCGCCGTGGCACGCGTCGAGGAGGCCGCCGCCAACGTCAAGGCGGCTGGCGCGCAGTTGTACCCTTCCGGTGAACCTGCTCGGGACGTACGGGCGGCAAGGTCGGCGGCGACGGCTCGGGCGTCGGCGGCGTGATCGTTCCGGCTTCGTGGGAAATCGACCTGTGGGGCCGCGTGCGCTATGGCCGGCGTGGCAGCCGAAGACCAGTATGCGTCGGCCGAGGCGGACGTGGCCGCTGCCGCACAGTCGATAGCCGCGCTCGTGGCCAAGTCGTGGTTCCTCGCAATCCAGGCGCGTCAGCAACGCGACCTTGCCGTAGAGATGGTCGCCAGCTCGCGCGAGTTGCTTCGCATCGCCGAGCAGCGCCAGAGCATCGGACCGGGCAGCGCGGTCGAGGTTGCCCAGGCGGACGCGTCGCTGCAGGAGCTGCTCGACACCGTGCGCCAACTCGATCTTGCGCTGGCGCAGGCATCGCGCGTCGCTCGAGCTGCTGCTCGGTCGCTATCCGGCAGCCGAGATCAAGGCGCCATCCGTGTTCGCCGCGTTGCCGCCGGCGCCGGCTGCGGGCGTTCCGTCAGAGCTGCTCGAGCGCAGGCCTGACGTCGTCGCCGCGCAGCGCCGCGTCGATGCGGCGTTCAACCGTGGCCGGACAAGCCGAATGCGGCGCGCTTGCCGCAGCATTTCGCTGACGGCCGGCCTGTCGCTCATATAACGAGCGAGACCTTCGTGCTGCAGAACCGTGACAATCCGCAACTCGGCGTCGGGGCGACCTTGTTCGCAACCATTTTCGACGCCGGCGGGTTGCAGGCGCAGGCGGACGCTCGCGCAGTGCCGAGCAGAAGCAGGCCGCGGCGGTGTGGGCGCAGACCGGACTCAAGGCGTTCGGCGAGGTCGAGAATGCATTGGCCACCGAGGTGACATTGCGATGACCGCGCGAGCCGTTGCTGAGCGCGGCTGTCCAGCAAAACGACAATGCGCTGGCCCTGGAAAAGACCCGATATCGTGTCGGCAGCACCGACATGCGCAGCGTCCTGCAACAGCAGATGGCGCTGTATTCGTCGCGCAGCGGGTTGTTGCGCATCCAGGCGGACCAGCACGTGAACCGGGTCAGCCTGTACGTGGCACTGGGCGGTGGCTTCGGCGCAGCGCCGGCGTTGGCGTCCGCCCCCGTCACCCCGGCCGAGGCCAATCCGCACAGTGATCGAACCCGCTGAGCGCAGTCAGGCATTTGATATGGATCGCGGCGCTGGCAATCGGCGCATCCGGCGTTGCCGGCGCGGCGAGTTTCGACGTCGACGGTGCACAACTCGGCATGACGCAGGAGGCGCTGCAGGCCAAGTTCGGCGACAAGATCGTGTGCACGGCGCGCACGCCGGTGATACCGATCCGTCACAGACGACCTGCGTCAATCGCGGTCTTTTCGACGAAAAAGACTCTTGTCCGACACGTTTGCCGGCCAGAAGACCGTGATCTTCTACCACATCCTTGATGGGCACTTGGCGCGGATCAGCTTTCTCGGCTTTCCGTCGCTGGCATTCGATTCGGTGCTGCAGACGATGGAAGCCAAGTACGGCAAGGCAAAAGTCGCCGTCGATAGAGATACGCACGATGAAAAAGGGAAAGATCGTCGACAAGCGCGCGACCTGGCACGACGATGCGGGTGACGTGATCATTTTCGACAAATACTCTCCCGGCAACATCAACTACGCCTATCTGAATTTCTACGCGGATTCCTACCGGAAACGCGCGGGCATCGATTGACGCGCAATCGTACTACGAAGACAATTCCACCACCGAAGGACTACGACACCGATGAACAATACGAAGAAGGCATCGCCAGTTCGGCAATCGCGGGAATCCTGGCACTCGGCGCGATGACGGCGTCCGCGGCCGAGGACATAGCCGAGACCGCACGCGCGGGTTGTCAGAAGGCATTACCGCCTACTGCAAGGACGTGACGCCTGGAGAAGGCCGTGTGCTGCAGTGCCCTGGCTGCACACAAGGACAAAATCTCGAATCGCTGCAACTACGTGCTGCCACGACGCTGCGGCGCAACTCGATCGCCTGACCACGGCGATCAAGTACGTCGCCATGGAATGCAAGGCCGATCTGGACAAACACTGCAGCGACATCGCGATTGGCGACGGGCGTATCGCCAAGTGCCTGCAGAAGAATCAGGCGACGCTTGCGCCGGATTGCCAGCAGGCGCTCAGGATACGCAGATGGAAATTAAATAGCAGCAGCCTCGGCGGCGGCCGGCCGCATGGCCGGTCCGCCAGCCCAAATCGGGAGATTTCAATGCGCATTCGCGGATGGCTCGTTAAACTCGGCGCAGTGGCGGCGCTCGGTGTTGCCACGGTTGTCGCTGGCGGCAGAAGGTCCTCACTGGACCTACACAGGGCACGGCGGACCCAACCGGAATGGGGGTCGGTGGATGCACCGCATTTGCCTCCTGCAAGCTCGGCCAGCTTCAGTCCCCGATCGACATTCGCGGCGCCAAGGCGGCCGACCTGCCGGCGATCAAGTTCGACTACAAGCCGTCGCCGCTGAAGGTCATCGACAACGGCCACACGATCCAGGTGAACTACGCGCCGGGCAGCTCGATCGACGTCGGCGGCGCGCGCTACGAGCTCGTGCAGTTCCACTTCCACAAGCCGAGCGAGGAGAAGATCGACGGCAAGGCGCACGCCATGGTCGCTCACCTGGTGCACAAGAACGCCGACGGCAAGCTTGCGGTCGTCGCGGTGCTGCTCGACAAGGGCGGCGCCAACCCGACTGATCGATACCGATCTGGAAGAACCTGCCGCATGAAAAGGAGAAAGGAACGACCGTCGTCGACGCCACCATCGACGTGGCGACGCTGCTGCCCGGACGACAAGGGATTACTACACTTTCCAGGGATCGCTCACCACGCCGCCGTGCAGCGAGGGCGTCACGCTGGTTCGTGCTGAAGACGCCGGTGAAGATCGCCGAAAGCGAGGTCGCCGCGTTCGCGCAAGCTCTATCCGATGAATGCCCGGCCCATGCAGCCGCTCAACGGCCGCACGATCGAGACGACGAAGTAGGTCCGACTGCGATTGGATTCCGTTGCAGCATGAACGTCGCCGGGGCCCAATATCCGCGCGTGCGCAAGCGCCCGCAGGCGCGCGTTTGGTTCCAGCGCTGCCAGCGCACTCGCCGGAGAAAATAGAGGAGGAATGAAATGAAAGCATATGGCGCGGAGTTTCTGGGACGCATTCTGGCTCGGTTCGTCGGCGGCTGCGGAAGCGCGGTGCTCGCTGCAGCATTTCCGGACGTGGGCATCGGCCTGCTTGGTGTCGCGCTCGCGTTCGGCTTGACCGTGCTGACGATGGCGTTCGCGATCGGACACATCTCGGGCTGCCACCTGAATCCGGCCGTGTCCGTCGGTCTGTGGGCCGGCGGCCGCTTTCCGGCGAGCAAGCTCGCTCCTACATCGTTGCGCAGGTGCTCGGTGCAGTCGCGGCCGGCGGCGTGCTGTACGTCATCGCCAGCGGCGCACGCGGGGTTCGATGTCGCCAAGGATTTGCTTCGAACGGCTACGGCGCGCACTCGCCGGGCGGCTATTCATTGACGGCCGCGCTGGTCTGTGAAGTCGTCATGACGATGTTCGTTCCTGATCGTCATTCTCGGCGCCACCGACAAGCGTGCGCCGGCAGGTTTCGCGCCGATCGCGATCGGCCTCGCGCTGACGCTGATTCATCTGATCAGCATTCCGGTAACCAACACGTCGGTCAACCCGGCGCGCAGCACTGGCGTGGCGGTCTACGTTGGCGACTGGGCTGTCGGCGAACTCTGGCTGTTCTGGCTTGCGCCGATTGTCGGTGCGGTGATCGGAGCCGCCGCGTATCGCTTCATTGCCGACGAAAAGTCCTGACCTTGCCGGAATCGTCCACTCCGCGCGAACCGTCCAGGCTGCCCGATGGCGGCCAGCGTCCAGTGGAAGGATCAAAATTGGCAATCATGAACAAACAATCGATCACGTGGTTGCTTGCTGCCGCAGTTGCTTGTGCGCCCTTGTTTCCCGGCTCCGGCGCACGCACAAAACCAAGAAACAAGAGCGACGCAGCCGGCGCATGGTCTGAAAGTGGACTCCGAAAGATCCAGGTAAAGGGGGTCTAGCAATGCGTAAC
>ERZ1370068.8480-contig-733_pt1 | contig 11653 bp, 15 predicted proteins | sample MGYA00561227_ERZ1370068 | MGnify/ENA primary metagenome ERZ1370068 (study PRJEB38410, sample SAMEA6850437) | metagenome | study: Metagenomic assessment of the ecological functions of the soil: analysis of the soil microbiota associated with the...
TCGTCTCGTCCATGAACGGATCGATGTACGCCGTCGACGGATCCGGCATCAGGAGCATGTCGGAGGCCTCGATGCCCTTCCATCCCGCGATCGACGAGCCGTCGAACGCGTGGCCGTCCTCGAACTGGTTGTTGCCAACGACCTTCGCCGGCACCGACACGTGCTGCTCCTTGCCCGTGGTGTCGGTGAAGCGGAAGTCGACGAACTTGACCTCCTTGTCCTTGATCGTCTTGAGGATGTCGGCGGCAGAAGCTGTGGCCATGCAAATCTCCTGGAGGGGCTTGGTCGAACGGACAGGGTTGACGCTGCGTAACGAAATCGCCAGCGGGGCAATTTAGCGATAACTATGCCATTGGCGCCGCCCGCCCAACCCGCTGACAGGGCGGGCAAAATCGAGGCGCTATCGCGATCGGACGGCCATGGCCGCCCCATTATGGCGCAGTGCGGACGGCGGCGCGCACCGAGTTGGTTCAAAGTTGGCGGGCGGCGCCGGCGGTCGGAAGATCACCCAGGAAGAGTGCGACGCGACGATTCAAGTCATTGACTCGTCAGCATTTTCGGTCGCCGGTCGCCGCCCCGTTTCGGTGCGGAACGCCGAATTCAGGGGTAAAGAGGTACAAGGCGGTAGCCCGCCTGCGACGTCGCGCTCGCGTCGATGAACATCTTGATCGGCATCTCGCTGCCGCCGAGGATGCCGCGCCCGACGTCCACGGTGCCGCCCGCGTACTCGGCCGGCGCGAACGCGCGTCGAACGACCGGCTGGTCCGCCGCATCGGTCAGCGTGAGCTCGAGATGGGGATACGCGATCGCGTAAGTTCGCGCGGTTGCGAACGTTCGCGGCAAGGATCAGGAGGCCGCGATGCGCCCGCGTCGGCCTGCAGGTCGGAGGCCTCGATCGACAGCGCGGCGACATCGCGCAGCGGCCGGATCGCGCAGCCCGCGTACGCGCAGGCGCGCGCGAGCGCCGCGCGCGTCGCCGGGAAATGCGCGGAGATCGCATCGCGGAAATGCCAGACAGCCTGTGCCACGAGCACGAACGCGAGCACCACCGCGCCGGCCGCGAGCCACGAGTTGCGCTTGCGCTCGCGCGGCTTGTCCCAGGCGAAGCGGTTCTCCCACTCCGCGCTCGTCGTCGGCGGGCTTGATCGCCGGCGACACCGAGTGCTGCGTCGACGCCGCGTGCATCGCGGGCGATTGCGAGGACTCGTCGACGGGTCGAGCGCACGCGCCGGACCGTAGCGTGACGGTCAGCGGCCCCTGGTCCTCCTCGGCGTCGCTCTCGTTGCGCTGCTGCGGCGCAAGCGACGCAGGTGCTCGTTGCCGTCGAACACCGTGCGGCAGTGTCCGCAACGCACCTGTCCCAACTTGAGCAGGAGCTGCTGCGGCGTAACGCGGAAGATGGTCTTGCAGCTGGGACAGCGCGTGTACTGTTCTTCGATCAACGTACATCCCCCGAAGCGCGCTTCGCGCGCCGCCCCAGGGGGCACGCGGGCTTGGGGCGGCCCGGCGCCCGCGAGTCGCGCGATGACTGGCTTCGCGATTCATCGCCGTTTACCCGCGATCAGCACCCAGCCGTCGAGTTGCCGCCAGACGGCGAGTGTAAACCAGGGCGCATACGCAGCGGCGACGTCGGCCGGCCTGTTCCGCGAGGACGCCGGACAGCGCGATGCGCCCGCCTTGGAGCGTGCGCGCCGCGAGCGCCGGTGCGAAGCAGCACGAGCGGGTGGGCGAGGATGTTCGCGACGACGACGTCGCTTGCGCGCGCGGACAGCGCATCCGGCGCAACGAAGGTCGCGGCGACGCCGTTGAGCGTCGCGTTGGCGCGGCTCGCGACGAGCGCCTGGGGGTCGATGTCGGTGCCCGCGACGTCGCGCGCGCCGAGCTTCGCCGCGGCGATCGCGAGGATGCCCGAGCCGCAGCCGTAGTCGAGCACGCGCTCGCCTGGCACGAGCGTTTCGCGCAGCCATGCGAGGCACAAGTGCGTCGTCGCATGCGAACCCGGTGCCGAACGCGAGTCCCGGATCGAGGCCGGAGCACGAGCGCGTCGGCTTCCGGCGGCTCGCTCCACGTCGGCACGATCAGAACTTCTCGCCGATCGCGATCGGGCCGAACTGCGACTGCGTGGAGCCGCACCCCGGTCACTGGTCGGCGACCGCCGCGCGTCTCATGCAGCGGCATCGGCGCGTCGAGCGCGCGCCGCCGCGACGAGGCCGCATCGACATCGGCGTCCGCGGCGAACAGCGCCTCGACGCGCGAGAGCGCCCAGAACGCTGCAGTCGGACCGCCGGGCTCGCCGTAGACCGGCGACTCGTTCGGCGTGCCGGCGGCGGGATCGGAGACGTCGACCGAGAGCGCGCCCGCGTCGATCAGCGCATCCGACCAGCGGTCGGCTGCGCGACAGCGTCGGTGTCGAAGCGGACGGCGAGGAACGCCACGCGTCAGGCACGCTTCGCGAGCTTTTCCTCGAGATAGTGGATCGACGTGCCGCCGCGCAGGAACTTCGTCGTCGAGCAGCAGCTCCTGGTGCAGCGGGATGTTGGTCTTGATGCCCTCGACGACCATCTCCGACAGCGCGATGCGCATGCGCGCGATCGCCTGCTCGCGCGTGTCGCCGTACGCGATCACCTTGCCGACCATCGAGTCGTAGTACGGCGGCACGAAGTAGTTCGTGGTAGACGTGCGAGTCGACGCGGATGCCGGGCCCGCCGGGCGCGTGGTAGCGACGTGATGCGCCCCGGCGAGGGCACGAACGTGTACGGGTCCTCGGCGTTGATCCGGCACTCGATCGCGTGGCCGCGCGCACGATGTCGCGCTGGCGGAACGCGCAGCTTCTGCCCGGCCGCGACGCGGATCTGCTGCTGGACGATGTCGATGCCGGTCGATCACCTCGGTCACCGGGTGCTCGACCTGGATCCGCGTGTTCATCTCGATGAAGAAGAACTCGTCGTCCTGGTACAGGAACTCGAACGTGCCCGCGCCGCGATAGCCGATCTTCCGGCAGGCCTCGGCGCAGCGTTCGCCGATGCGCGTGAGCAGCCGCGCAGGAGATGCCCGGCGCCGGCGCTTCCTCGATGACCTTCTGGTGGCGGCGCTGCATCGAGCAGTCGCGCTCGCCGAGGTACACCGCGTTCTTGTGCTCGTCGGCGAGCACCTGGATCTCGATGTGGCGCGGATTCGTCGAGGAACTTCTCCATGTAGACGGTCGGGTTGCCGAACGCCGCCTGCGCCTCGCCGCGCGTCAGCGTTGACCGCCGAGAGCAGCGCCGCCTCGGTGTGCACGACGCGCATGCCGCGCCCGCCGCCGCCGCCCGCCGCCTTGATGATGACCGGATAGCCGACCGTGCGCGCGATCTGGACGATCTCCTTCGGATCCTCGGGCAGCGCGCCCTCGGAGCCGGGCACGCATGGGCACGCCGGCCTTCAGCATCGCCGCCTTGGCGCTGACCTTGTCGCCCATCAGCCGGATCGTGTCCGGCGCGCGGGCCGATGAACACGAAGCCCGAGCGCTCGACCTTCTCGGCGAAGTCGGCGTTCTCGGACAGGAAGCCGTAGCCCGGGTGGATCGCCTGCGCGTCGGTGACCTCCGCCGCCGCGATGATCGCCGGGATGTTGAGGTAGCTCAGCGACGACGGCGGCGGGCCCGATGCACACCGACTCGTCGGCGAGGCTGCACGTACTTCGCGTCGCGATCCGCTTCCGAGTGGACGACGACCGTCTGGATACCGAGCTCGCGGCAGGCGCGCTGGATGCGCAGCGCGATCTCGCCGCGGTTGGCGATCAGGATCTTGTCGAACAGCTGTGTCGGGCTTTGCGAGGCACGGCACGTCAGGCGATGACGAACAGCGGCTGCCCGAATTCGACCGGCTGCCCGTTCTCGACCAGGATCGCCTTGACGACGCCGGCCTTGTCGGACTCGATCTCGTTCATCAGCTTCATCGCCTCGATGATGCAGAGCGCGTCGCCGTCCTTGACCGTGTCGCCGACCTCGACGAACGCCTTCGCGCCGGGCGACGCCGCGCGATAGAACGTGCCGACCATCGGGCTCTTGACCGGAGTGCCCTTCGGGCGCGTGCGACGCCGGCGCCTCGGCGTTGGGCACGCCCGATGCGACGGACGTGCAGCGTGCGCGCCGAGACCGCGCGACGGTGCGGCATCGGCGGCGCCGCGTACGATCGGGCCCCGCGCGACCGCGCGCGTGATGCGCACGCGCTCCTCGCCTTCCTGGATCTCGAGCTCGGCGATGCCCGAGGTCTCGACCAGGTCGATCAGCGTCTTGAGCTTGCGGAGATCCATGGCTAGTTGCCTCCGATCGTCGCGAGCGCATGGTCGAGCGCGTAGTCGTAGCCCTTCGGAGCCCGGGCCCAGGAGGTTCAGGTTTGCGCCCTGCGGGACCAGGATCGTTCGCGGTCGTGCGGGCGAAGCCTTCGGAGCGCGCTTGCGCGGGGCGTTCGCCATCGGCGTCGCGCCTCTTGGAAGGGGAAAGGCGCGAAGTTTGCGGCGGATGACGGCAAGTTGTCCAGCGTTGACAGCGGGATCGCGGCAGTGTCCGGACCGCGCCAACGCGCTCGACCAGCGTTGACCCTTGACTCTCATGGGTTCGGCTTCAGCCGGACGATCTTCGCCGTTGGGCGAAGATAGAGGGTGTTCTAGGCGAGTTGCCTGAGGATCGACTGCAAGTTGATCCTCCTTCAGGGCCGAGCTGCGTGTGGGCGACCTTGCCCGGAGCGGTCGACGATCACGGTGAAGGGCAGGGCCATCACCGAATTGCCCAGCGACTTCGACAATTCCATGGCGCCGAAGCCGCCGATCAGCGTCGGGTAGTTAAGCTTGAGATCGCTCGCGTACACCGACGGACCTTGTCGGCGTTGTCGACCGCGATCCCGACGAACTGCACGCCTTCGCGCGCGCTGCGTCCTGGACACGCACGAACATCGGCATCTCCTCGCGGCACGGCGCGCACCAGGTTGCCCAGAAATTGACGACCAGGATCTTGCCCTTCCATTGGGCGATCGCCTGGTCCTTGCCGTCCAGGTCGGGCAGGGTGATCCCGAGAAGTGGCGTGACCGGCGAGACCTCGACGGCTCGTGGCGACGGGCCGCGACTGCCGAACCAGACGCCGGTCGCGAGCGCGAACGCGGCGACGAAGCCGGCAATCCACCCGAAGGTCGTCTCGAGGTTCACCTGACGGGGCTCGACAGAGAGTGAGTGCTTGCACGGTCACTTGAAGTAGTCCTTCTTGGGCGGCGTCGCCTCGACCGTGATCGACGGCCCGGCGCCGACCGCGGGAAGCGTGAGCTCGACGCTGCGTCTGGGGCGGGTAGCAGACGCCAGCGTCCGCGCAGCCCTGCGAGTCCGCGATCAGGGTGACCGCCTGGCCCGGCTTCGCGCCCGCGATCGGCAGCTTGGCGACGACAGCGCCCGCGGTAGGTCATGGACTCGCCGAAGAACTCGTCCTTGTGCCGCTTGCCCGGCGGCAGCGCCGGAGCGCCCGCTGCGACCGGCGCCGGCTCGACCTCGAAGCGCAGCTTGTCGCGGTAAGAGGTAGTAGCCGTCAGCGACGTTGAAGCGGACCTCGACGCTCTCTCGCGTCGAGCGCGCGCGCCGAGAGCTGGAACGCCTGGTCGGCGGGCAGGGAGCTGGGGCCGCCGGCCGTCTGGGCGCTCGCCGCGGTTGCGATGACGATCGCGCCGCCAGGATGGCCAGCTCACGCCGGCCGGGTCTCGGCATCGATCCAGCGCAGGTAGTCGGGCAGGCCATCGGTCAGGTCGACCGCGACGATCTCGGGAAGTTCGTAGGGGTGGCGCTCGCGGATCGCCTGCGACAGTGCCGGAAAAGCATCACTTCGCGTCTTGATCGCCAGTGGAATCTCGGTAGCCGTTTCGACGCGGCCCTGCCAGTGATAGAGTGATTCGACAGGCGCGCCGATCTGCACGCAGGCGGCAAGCCTCGCCTCCACGAGATCGCGCGCGATGCGGCGCGCGGCTTCGATGTCGGGCAGGCTCGTCAGCACCAGGATCGCCGCGGCCGGCAAGGAGCCTCCATGCGTTTTCTCGCCGTGGCGATTGTACTGGCGTTCCCCGTCCTCGATCTGCTCGCGACGATCCGGTTCGCGCGATGGACCGGCATTCCGCTGTGGATCTGGCTCGCCGGCGGACTCGTCGCCGGTGCCACGCTGCTGCGCACCGAGCGCGTCGCGTTTCGCGCGCGCACCGTCTGCCTGCGATGCACGGCGAGGCCTCGATCCTGCGCGACATGCTCGACAGCGGCCGCAAGGTGCTCGCCGCGCTGTTCTTCATCGTGCCCGGCGTCGTCTCCGACCTGTTCGCGCTCGGCTTGCTGATGCTGCCGATCAACGTCGGTCGCAACATGCGTCCCGAGCCCGCATCCGGCGCGATCGAGTCCGATTACCGTCGGCTCGACTAGTCACTTCATCCTGTCGAGGATCGTCGGGTGCGCCTTGCCGGCGCGCAGGTAGGCCCACAGCATCATCCCGAGGCCGATGACGATCATCGGCACCGACAGCCACTGGCCGAGCGTGAAGCCCGTAAGGTAAGCGGGCCGATGAACGCGTCGGGCTCGCGCACGTACTCGACGACGTAGCGCATCACGCCGTAGCCCAGCAGGAACAGTCCCGACACCGCGCCCATCGGACGATGGCGGCTCGCGAACGACCACAGATCGCGAACAGCAGCAGTCCCTCGAGCGCGAACTCGTAGAGCTGCGACGGATGCCGCAGCACGCGGTCGACCTGCGGGAACACCATGCCCCAGTCGCGCTCGTCGCGCGTCCCCACAGCTCGCCGTTGATGAAGTTGCCGAGCCGTCCCGCGGCGAGGCCGAGCGGCACGAGCGGCGCGACGAAGTCGGTGACGTCGAGCCAGCGCTTGCCGCGCTTGCGTCCGTAGAACCACAGCGCCGAGGAGCACGCCGAGCAGGCCGCCGTGGAAGCTCATGCCGCCCTGCCACACGGCGAAGATCTCGAGCGGATGATCGAGGAAGTACATCGGCTTGTAGAACAGCACGTAGCCGAGGCGGCCGCCGAGGATCACGCCGAACACGCCGTAGAAGAGCATGTCGTCTACATCGTGTGACGCCAGCCGGTCAGCATGTTGCGTCGCGCCTGGATGCGCCCGAGCACCAGCACGAGCACGAACGCGAGGACGTACATGAGCCCGTACCAGCGGATCGCCGCGGGCCGATCTGCGAGGGCGATTGGGTCGAATTGCAGGATGGACGAAGGTCATCGCGAAGGCCCGGCGGCGCGCGCCTCGGCGACGAACGCGCGCGTGAGCGGCGAGTCGTCGGCGGCGCGCCACGCGAGGCCGATCTCCACGCTCGGGCCTCGTTCTGCCAGTCGGCGGTATACCACACCATCGCGCCGAAGGTGCTCGAGCGAAGCCGGCACCAGCGCAACGCCCATCCGCCGCGCGACCAGGCTCACGATCGTCTGCATCTGGATCGCCTCCTGCCCGATGCGCGGCGTGAAGCCGGCGCGACGGCATAGCCGACGATCGCGTCGTGCAGCTCAGGCGCGACCTCGCGCGGGAACAGGATGAAAGGCTCGTCCTTCAGCATGCGCACGTGCACGCGCGTCGGCCAGCGCCGGCGCGCGGGCAGCGCGGCGATCATCGGCTCGCGGTGCAGCGGCGCGTAGGCGAGCGGCGGCGGCACCGACGCCGCGATCACGAAGCCCACGTCGATCTCGCCGGCGACGAGCTCGGGAACCTGCGCGTCCGGACGTCGCCTCGCGCAGCAGCAAGCGGACGCCCGGGACGACGCGCGCGAAACGCCGGCACGATGCGCGGCAGCACGTTGTACGCGGCCGTGCTCACGAAGCCGATCGCGAGCGTGCCCTGCCTCGCCTGCCGCGTACTGGTGGCGCGCGCCTTCGCGGAACGCCTCGGCGTCGCGCAGCAGGCGACGCGCCTCGGGAAGCAGCGCGCGACGCCGGCGCGCGTCAGCGTCACGCCGCGCGTGCCGCGATGGAACAGCGTCGTGCCAAGCTCGTCCTCGAGCGCGCGGATCCGCGCGCGACAGCGGCGGCTGCGCGATGTGCAGCGCGACGCCGCGCGGCCGAAGTTGAGGCGTCTCGCCGACCGCGACGAAATAGCGCAGGTGCCGCAGCTCCATGGCCGACTGATATCCCTGAGGTATCGGTGAGGTCCCAATATGTATTGGACGGTATGGCCACGCGCCGCGACACTTCCGAACCATGGCCCGCTTCCCCGTCTCGCCCCGCGCCCAGGCCTATGGCGCCCTCGTCCTGACCGCCGCGCTGTGGGGCAGCAGCGCGGTGACCGCCCGGGGCCTGCTCGACACGCTGTCACCCGCCTGGCTGTCGGCGCTGCGATGGGTCGTGGTGCTGGTGGCGCTGGTGCCGTTCGTGTGGCGCGACCGCGCCGCCATCGCCGCGCGTTCTGCGCGACTTCGGCGCCGCTGGCCGTGTTCGCGCTGGTCGGCTTCGCGCCGCAGACCTACCTGATCTACGTCGGCCTCGTCGGCTCGTCGGCGATCAACCTCGGTCTCCTCAATTCCGCGATCCCGGTGCTGATCGTCGTGGTCGCCGCGCTGTTGCACCGTCGACGTCCGCGTCGCCTCGAGATGACGAGCCTCGCGCTCTCGCTTACCGGCGTCGTGGTGATCATCGCGCGCGGCCAGTGGTCGACGCTGGCGTCGCTGCGCGTTCAACGGCCACGACCTCGTGATGCTGCTCGGCATGGGCGTGTGGGCGCTACTACACGGTTCGGCTGCGCGGCGCGACGACGGGCTCCCGTTCCCGGCGTTCATGTTCGCCGCGGGCCTCCTCGGCCTCGCGATGATCGCTCCCGCGCTGGTCTACGACGCGGCGACGGGTCGCATCGCGATGCCGAGCGCGTCCCGCGTGAGTGGGCGTTCGCGTACCTCGGCGCGCTGCCGACGCTCGTCGCGATGCTGCTGTTCGCGTACGCGATCCGCGACGTCGGGCCGGTCCAGGCCGGCCTGTCCACGCACCTCGTGCCGGTGTTCGCCGCGCGTGCTCGCCAGGTGCTGTTCCTCGACGAGCGGCTGCACCGTTCCACGCGGCGGGCTTCGCGCTCGTCGCCGGTGGTGCCATCCTCGGGTGCCTGCGCGCCGACGGAGCCGCTCAGGCGGCGCGCCGCGGCGTAGAATCGCCGCCCGCCGCAACGATTCGCCTTCCCTCAGGAATCCCGCCATGGCGCTCAACCGTCGCTCCCGCCTCATCACCCACGGCGTCGCGCGCTCCCCGAACCGCGCGATGCTGCGCGCCGTCGGCTTCGGCGACGACGATTTCGACAGCCGATCGTCGGCGTCGCCAACGGCCACTCGACGATGAACCCGTGCAACGCCGGCATCCAGCCGCTGGTCGACCGCGCGATGGACGGCGCTGACGCGCGCGGGCGCGATGCCGCAGGTGTTCGGCGTGCCGACCGTCACCGACGGCATCGGCATGGGCACCGAGGCGCATGAAGTACTCGCTGGTGTCGCGCGAGGTGATCGCCGACGCGATCGAGACCTCGGTCAACGGCCAGTGCGATGGACGGCGTGCTCGTCGTCGGCGGCTGCGACAAGAACATGCCCGCCGGCATGATGGCGATGGCGCGCATGAACGTGCCCGGCATCTACGTCTACGCGCGGCACGATCAAGCCGGGTCGACTGGAAGGGACAGGACGCTGACGATCGTCTCGCGCGTTCGAGGCGGTCGGCGCGTTCGCCGCCGGCAAGATGAGCGAGGAGGATTTCGACGGCATCGAGCACAACGCCTGCCCGAGCGGTCGGCGCGTGCGGCGGCATGTTCACCGCGAACACGATGTCGAGTCGTCGTTCGAGGCGCTCGGCATGAGCGCTGCTCGGCAGCTCGCAGATGGCCTCGCCCGACGCCGAGAAGGCCGATTCGTCCGCGGCATCGGCGCGAGTGCTGGTCGAGGCGATCCAGCAGCGACCTGAAGCCGCGCGACATCATCACGCGCCAAGTCGATCGAGAACGCGATCGCGCTGGTGATGGCGACCGGCGGCTCGACCAACGCGGTGCTGCACTACCTCGCGATCGCGTCGGCGGCCGGCGTCGAAGTGGACGATCGACGACTTCGAGCGCGTGCGCAGGCGCGTGCCGGTGCTCTGCGACCTCAAGCCGTCGGGCAGCTACGTCGCGGTCGACTTCCACCGCGCCGGCGGCGTGCCGCAGGTGCTGAAGTGCTGCTCGACGCACGGCGTCCTGCACGGCGATTGCATGACGATCACCGGACGCACGATCGGCCGCGGAGCTCGCAGCGCGTGCCGGCGCAGCCGCGCGCGGACCAGGACGTGATCCGGCCGTGGGACAAGCCGATGTACGCGCAGGGCCACCTCGCGATCCTGCGCGGCAACCTCGCGCCTGAAGGCTGCGTCGCGAAGATCACCGGCCTCAAGAACCCGTCGATCACCGGCCCGGCGCGCGTGTTCGACTCCGAGCCGCCGTGCATGGAAGCGATCATGGCGAAGCAGATCCAGCGCCGGCGACGTGATCGTGATCCGCTACGAAGGCCCGAAGGGCGGGCCGGGCATGCAGGAGATGCTGGCGCCGACCTCCGCGCTGATCGGCCAGGGCCTCGGCGAGTCGGTGGGCCTCATCACCGACGGCCGCTTCTCGGGCGGCACCTGGGGCATGGTCGTCGGGCACGTCGCGCCCGAGGCGTACGTCGGCGGCACCGATCGCGCTCGTCAAGGAAGGCGACTCGATCACGATCGACGCGCACAAGCTGCTGATCCAGCTCAACGTCGACGACGCCGAGCTCGCGAAGCGCCGTGCCGCGTGGAAGGCGCCGGAGCCGCGCTACACCACGGGCTTGCTCGCCAAGTACATGAAGCTCGTGTCGACCGCGAGCCTGGGCGCGATGCGGACGGCACCGAAAGTGGTCCCCGAAGCGCGCGAGCGCGCTTCCCCCACGGGAGGCGCGCCCTCGGGGCGGCCCGTCGGGCGCGGATGCGAGGGCTCCTGTGTCGCGCTCGCGTGGCTCCCGCTCGCGGCGATCGCCGCCCCCGTCGCCGCTGGTCAATCCGGGCTTCGAGTCGAAGAACCCCGGCGAAGGCGGCAATCCCGAGGATGGGTCGCGATCCAGCACGCCGGCGACGAGTCGTACGACTTCGCGCTCGACAGCGGGCAGAAGCGCTCGGGCACGCAGAGCATGCGCATCAAGAAGATCGGGCCGGAACCACGGCACGATCGCGCGGAATCCCCGACGCCGCACCCTACGCGGGCAAGTTGGTGCGATTGTCGGCATGGATCCGGACGGACGCGATCCCAACGGCCGCGACACCGGCGCGGCACTCGTTGTCCGCTATGCGCGGCGGGGCGTTTCTCGCTCACGACTTCATGGCGAGGTCAGCGCGTGCGCGGCACGACCGACTGGCAGCGCTACACGATCGAGCTCAAGCTTCCGCCCGCGACGACGCGCCTCGAGCTCGGGCGATGCTCGAAGGCGCCGGCACGATGTGGGTCGACGACTTCGAGATGGAAGTGGTCGAGCCGTGAGCAGCTTTCGCCGTCGCGCAGCGCGTTCGTTCAGCGCTCGACCAAGCCGGGCTTCGTTGCCGTGTCGTCGAGCACGCGTCGAGCGCGCGCACGTCCGCGGAGGCTGCGACGCTGCTCAGCAATACGTAACTGAACGAAGTACAC
>ERZ1370068.1264-contig-11156_pt1 | contig 11649 bp, 13 predicted proteins | sample MGYA00561227_ERZ1370068 | MGnify/ENA primary metagenome ERZ1370068 (study PRJEB38410, sample SAMEA6850437) | metagenome | study: Metagenomic assessment of the ecological functions of the soil: analysis of the soil microbiota associated with the...
AACTCGCTCACCACGCCTTCCTGGCCGAAGTCTGGCCGAAGGCGGCGACGTATCTGGGCGAGGCAGCCGCCAAGGCAAACGGTCGCTGCGCCTATCGTCAGGCTGCCGGGTGGTTCGAGCAGGCCCTGGGAGCAGTGGCGAAACTACCGGACAGCCGCGCCAAGGCCGAGCAGTCGATCGACATCATGTGTGGGATCGAGGCACTCTCTCCTGCCGCTGGGCGAAGCCAGTAGAGCCTTCGGCCACCTGCGCGAAGGCGGAGCGGCTGGCTAGGGTCATCGATGATCGACGCCGGCTCGCCATGGTGCTCGGGGCGATGTCCCACCACTACTGGTTCGAAGGCGACCCCGCTGAGACCAGGCGATTCGGCGAGGAAGCGCTGGAGGCCGCGACGGCCGTCGGTGACCTCTCGATCCAGATTTCGGTGAGCAACCGTCTTGGGATGGCCCACATGTTCTGGGGCGAGGCGCTCCCCGCCCAACTCCTTTTGCGAAACGTCGTAGATCTTGTCGGCGAGGACACCGCTCCTAACCTCATCGATAAATACCGAGGGAGTGACCTGCCGCGCCTTGCTCGCAAGCACACTGGCACACATCGGCGAATTTCGAAAAGGGTTGGATTACGGCGAGGAGGCGCTGCGGATCGCCGAACACTTCCGACCACCCCAATAGCGTGGCTCATGCGCTCCTTCACCTTTCCTGGCTATGCGATCTTCAAGGCAACCTGCCCCGAGCGCTCAGCCTCGGGCAGCGAGGGATCTCGATCTGCCGCGAGCTGAATATCTCATTCCGTCCTGGTGAGCCTGCTGGGGATCGTGGGCCATGCGCAGGTCCGCTCCCGGCCGGCCAGAATGAAGCGCTCCTCGGGCTCAAGGAGGGCCTCGCGATACAGGAGGCGATAGGATACCGAAGCACGATGTCCGCCATGGTGTCGATGCTCGCGGAGGCGTACCTGGCCGCCGGGCAATTGCCGGCCGCGTCAGACCGAAGCTCGACGTGCCCTCGCCCTGGCGCGCGAGTGCGGCGAACGTTTCGAAGAAGCGCGGGCACTGTGGGTTCTCGGGCACGTTCATGCCCACACGGACCATCTCGATCTTGATACCTGCCGACCAGGCTTACCAGCAGTCACTCGTGCTCGCCACCGCACTCGACATGCGCCCACTCGTCGCTCAATGCCATCTGGGCCTCGCCAAGCTGTCCCGCCTCACCGGGAACCGACGGCAGGCCGAGGAGCAACTTTCCACCGCGACGACGATGTTCCGCGAGATGGACATGCCGTTTTGGCTGGAGAGAGGCGGCCGCCGAGCTGGCGGCGCTCCGATGATGCGCTGTTTGTCACTTCGGCCACGACGCGCAGGTCCGCCGCCACGCTGATCCGCACGGTCGCTCCCTATGCTCCACTCCATCGCCAGATGGGGTCGGTCAGGGACTCCGGAATGCTCGCCTCCCGGCTGGTGAACGCGGGCGCGAACAGAGGAACGCGCCGGCGGGTGGATGCGTCAAGTCAGCCATCTTGAGTGCGAGTAAGGATGGTGGTGACGTGTTTACCGTTCGCGGCAACCGAATCCGTGTGATCTCGGCGTGGACAATGAGCAAGACGGAGCGGAGAGTGTATGGCCAAGCGGAAGCGAAGCCCGAAGCCGATTCCTGAGTTCGCGAGCGAAGCCGAGGAGCGTCACTTCTGGGAGACGCACGACTCGGCGGCGTGCGTGGATTGGTCGTCGGCCAGATTCGTGCGCTTTCGAATCTGCAGCCGACGGCTCGCGCCCAGCGGAAAGGCCTGTCGCCAAAGCCGTCACGCGCGGCTCGCGGCTGAACCGCCGGCCGGGAGGATTCAGGTGACGAGTACGCTCCCGTCGTGAACACCGCAAACCTGCTCCAGTTCCTCTTCTCGGGCCTCATGGTGGGGGCGATCTACGGCCTCGTGGCGCTCGGGCTCAATATCGTCTTCAACGCGACGGGCGCGGTGAACTTCGCCCAGGGTGAATTCGCCATGCTCGGCGGCATGCTCGGCGCGTCGATCCTCTCGGCGACGGGCCTGCCCCTGGCGCTCGTCGTCGTCCTCACCATCGCCGCGGTGACCGCGGTGGGCATCCTGATGGAGCGCCTGATCATCCGGCCCATCGTGCACGCCGACGTGCTGAACCTCATCATCGTCACCATCGGCGCGTCGATCCTGATCAAGGGCGGCGTCATGGTCTCGCTCGGCAAGAATGCGGCGGGGCTCCCCGCCTTCACGGGCGAGCGGCCCATCCACGTGCTCGGCGCCACCTTCGTGCCCCAGGCCCTCTGGATCGTCGGCGTGGCCTGCGCCATCGTGGTGGTCCTCCACCTGTTCTTCGACCGGACGCTCCTCGGCAAGGCCATGCGCGCGGTGGCGAGCGACCGGGAAGCGGCCCGGCTGATGGGCATCGACACGAGCCGCATCGTCATGCTGTCCTTCGCCCTCGGCGCCGCGGTGGGCGCGATCGGCGGCCTCATTGTGACGCCGGTGACGCTGACGATCTACGACGCCGGCACGCTGCTCGGCCTCAAGGGTTTCGCGGCGGCGGTGACGGGCGGGCTCGGCAATACCTTCGGCGGCATCGCCGGCGGACTGGTCCTGGGCCTGCTCGAGGCCTTCGGCGGCGGCCTCATCGGCTCGGAGTTCAAGGACGTGGCGGCGTTTCTGCTCCTCCTCCTGCTCCTCTTCGTCCGCCCGCGCGGCCTCTTCGCGCGCGGCGAGAGCGAGCGCGTATGAACGATCAACCTCGATCGGCGCGCCGTGACCGCGGCGCCGCAGGGAGATCCCATGCTCACGCGACGGCAGTTCACCACGACGGTCGGCGGCGGCCTCGCGGCCGGCCTCCTCAGGCCTGGTCTCGGACGCGCCCAGGGCGGCTCCATCAGGATCGGCAGCATCTTTTCCTACACCGGGCCGGCGGCCTTCCGCGGCGACCGGATGAAGCGCTCGGTCGAGCTCTTCGTCGAGGAGGCCAACAAGAAGGGGCGGCATCGGCGCGCGACGCATCGATCTCACACTCTACGACGCGGGCGAGCGAGTCGACGAAGGCCGTGCTCGCGGCCAAGCGCCTCATCGAGCAGGACAAGGTCGACGTGATCGTCGGCGACGGCAACCGGAGCGACATCGGCCTGGCCCTGGTCCCGAGCGTTCAGCGCGCCGAGGTGCCGCTCATGAGCGTGTCCGGCGCCACGGCGCTCGTCGAGCCGGTGAAGGACCGCGCGTGGGTGTTCAAGTCCACCGTGAACGACACCGAGGTCATCGCGCGGCTCCTCGACTTCTTCAAGAAGCGGAACGTCAAGGACGTGGCGATGCTGAACGACACCGGCGCCTTCGGGGTGAGCGCGCGCGATCAGCTCCGCGCGCAGGCGCCCGCCGCGGGCGTCAACGTGGCCTACGAGGAGTTCGGCCCCGGCGACAATGACCTGACCACCCAGCTCACGCGCATCCGCGGCACCAATGCCCAGGCCATCATCTGCTGGACGGTGACGCCGGCCGGCGTGGTCTTCCTCAAGAACGCGCAGCAGCTCGGGCTGAAGCAGATGCTCGTCCACGGCTTCGGCTTCGTGGCCGACCGCTACATGCAGCTCGCCGGCGACGCCGCCGAGGGCCTCTATCTCACCTCGCTGAAGTTCCCCGTGGCCGAGCCAGCTCCCCGACACCGATCCCATCAAGGCCACCATCCTCGACTACAAGGCGCGCTACCGTGCCAAGTACAACGAGGACACCGACGTCTATGGCGGTCAGGCCTGGGATGGCATCGGCATGGTCGCTGCCACCATCGCCCGCTCGGGCAGCAGCGAGCGCGGCAAGATCCGCTCCGGCGCTCGAGGAGTCCATCAAGGAGTACAAGGGAGTGGGCGGCGTCTTCACCTTCTCGCCGCAGAAGCACTGGGGCTCGCCAAGAGCGACGTCGTGATCATCGAGTGGCGCCAGGGCAAGTTCCGCCTGGTCGATCTCTAGTCGCAGAGGCCGCGACGGCCCCCTCCGAACCTCCCCGAGAACTGGGTTGCGCCGGCGAAGCCGGCTGGAGATCGAAGGGGGCCGCGACGGCCCTCCGAACCTCCCCGAGAACCGGGTTGCGCCGGCGAAGCCGGCGCTCGAAAGGTGATGATGTCGCAGGTTCTACCGACAGCGCTCTGAGCCGTCGAAGGAGACGGCCGTGATGGAACGCGCTGCCCGGCCGGGTGTCCGGCCGGGCGCTCGTGGCCTTCCTGGCGGCAGTGGCCGTGGTGCCCTGGCTCCTGCCCAACCAGTACCTCGTCCACGTCGTGGTCCTGGCGGGGATCTACGTCATCCTCGCCGTCGGCCTGAATCTCTTGATGGGCTATGCGGGGCAGGTCTCGCTCGGACATGCCGGCTTCTACGGGCTCGGCGCTTACGTGTCGGCGGTGCTTTCGGTGCGCTACGGGCTCACGCCGTGGCTCGGCATGCCGATTGCCGCCCTTGCTACCGGCGCCCTCGCCTACGTCGTCGGCATCCCGACACTGCGGCTCAAGTCGTACTACCTCGGCATGGCCACGCTCGGCATCGGCGCGCGTGCTGAACCTGGCCTTCGTCCAGCTCCACCGCATCACCGGCGGGGTCATCCGGGCTCGCGGGCATCCTGCCCTGGGATCTCGGCCCGCTCCGCTTCACCACCGCGACCGAGCACTACGTGCTCGTGTGGGCCTTCGCGGCGGTCGCTCTCTGGGTCGCGCGCAATCTCGTCAACGCGCGCGTCGGCCGCGTGCTGCGCGCGCTCCGCGAGAGCGAGGCCGCGGCGGAGGCGATGGGCGTCGACACCGCGGCGGAGAAGCGGCGTGTCTTCGTGCTGTCCGCGGTGTACGCGTCGGTGGCGGGCAGCCTCTACGCGCACTACATCACGGTGATCAGCCCGGAGATCTACTCGTTCCTGTTCTCGGTCGTCCTCGTCCTGATGGTGGCGATCGGCGGCATCGGGCTGTACTGGGGCGCGGTGGTGGGGGCGGTGCTGCTGACCGTCTTGCCCGGAGGCCCTGCGCCGCTTCGGCGACTGGGAGGTGCCCTCTACGGCCTGGCCCTCATCGTCGTGATCCTGTTCCTGCCGCGCGGCATTGCCGGGCTCTTCGCGCGCGAGGGGCGGGCGCTCGCACGCGCCCGCTCGTCCACGCCGCCGTCCGTACCCGCGCAGTCCGTACGGGCATCCGCGCCCTCGAGCGCAGGGCCACTCTCCGCCGCTCGCGTGCACACGGGCACGCTGCTCGAGATCCGTGGGGTCACCAAGCAGTTCGGCGGCGTGCGCGCGGTGTACGACTGCTCCTTCGGCGTCGCCGACGGCGAGATCAAGGCGGTGATCGGCCCGAACGGCGCGGGCAAGACCACGCTGTTCAACGTGATCACCGGCTTCTACGCGCCGACGGCGGGCGAGGTCCGGCTGCGCGGAGTGCCGGTCGCGGGGCTGCCCGCCCATCGCCTGGCGCGGCTCGGCCTGTCGCGCACGTTCCAGAACCTCCAGCTCTTCCCCGGCCTCACCGTGATCGAGAACGTGATGATCGGCTGCGAGCGCGACGCGCCCGGCGGCTTCCTCGGCTCAGCGCTCGCCCTGCCCGGGCCGCGCCGGCGCATGCGCGTCGAACGGGCCCGTGCCGAGCGCGCCACCTCGCCACCGTGGGCCTCGAGCACGCGGCGCTGGCACCCGCGGGCAGCCTCGCTTTCGGCCAGCAAAAGCTCGTCGAGGTGGCGCGCGCGCTCGCCGCCGAGCCGACCCTGCTCCTGCTCGACGAGCCCGCGGCCGGGCTCAATACCACCGAGAAGGCGGAGATGATGCGACTCATCGCGCGCGTGCGCGCCGGCGGCATCACGCTGCTCATCATCGAGCACGACATGCGCCTCGTGATGGGGGTCTCCGATCGCGTGGTCGTGCTGGACCATGGCGAGAAGATCGCGGAAGGGCCGCCCGCCCAGGTGCAGCGAGACCCCGCGGTGATCCGCGTCTACCTCGGCGAGGACGCGGCCGCCATTGCTTGAGGTCCGCGGACTGTCCGCGCGCTACGGTGCCGTCGCCGCGCTCCGCGACGTCTCCTCGACGTGCGCGCGGGCGAGATGGTGGCCCTGATCGGCGCCAACGGCGCGGGCAAGTCGACGCTGCTCCGCACCATCGCCGGGCTCATGCCACCGGCGGCGGGCCGAGTGGCGCTCGAAGGGGCGCGATGTGACCGGCCGGCCGCCCGAGGCCATCCTCCGCGCGGGCATCGCGCTGGTGCCGGAGCGGCGCCGCGTCTTCGCCGACCTCACCGTGCTCGACAACCTCAGCTCGGCGGCTATGCTCTGCCCCGCGGCGGCGATTTCCGGCGCCGGCTCGACGCCGGTGTGGATGATGCCTATCGCCTGTTTCCCGTGCTGCACCGGCGGCGCGAGCAGCTCGCGGGCACGCTGTCGGGCGGCGAGCAGCAGATGCTCGCCATCGGCCGCGCGCTGATGAGCCGGCCGCGGCTGCTCCTGTGCGACGAGCCGTCGCTCGGCCTGGCGCCCCTCATCGTGCAGGAGATCATGCGGCTCCTCGCGGCGCTCCGCGAGGCGGGCACGACCATTCTCCTCGTCGAGCAGAACGCGCGCATGGCGCTCCGCGCCGCGGACCGCGCCTACGTGCTCGAGACGGGCAGCGTGGTGCTCGCAGGATCGGGGGCGGAGCTGCTCGACAACGACGAACTCAAGGCCGCCTACCTCGGCGGGTAGGCGCGGCGGGAAGGGCTTTCACGGCATGTCAGAGACGAGCGACGAGCTGCTGCGGGGATTTCAGGCCCAGGAGAAGCGCTTCGTGGAGCGGCGCTTCCCGCTGCGCTTCGCACCCGAGAGCCCGGCCCTGCGCGAGCTGTACGCGCAGGCCAAGGGGCTGCGCTGGAACCCCGAGACGGACATCGCGTGGGGCCGCTTCGATCCCGCGGCGTATGAGCATCCCGTGCGCGAGGCGGCGCGCCTGGTGTGGAGCCGGCGGGCCTGGGGCACCTACCCCGGCCTCGCCGAGAACACGGCGCTCCTGATTCGCTTCTGCCTCGACTCCGGGGCCGCGGGCATGGATGCCAAGCTCTTCCTGTCCTTCCGCCCCGCCGAGGAGGCCAAGCACCTCGAGGCGTGCTTCCTCTTCGCCAAGCTTCTCGGCGGCTACGAGTCCGTTCCGGGCGAGGCCGTCGCGCGGGCGAGCAATCATCCCTTCGCCCAGATGGCCCTCGATCCCGACCTGCCGGTGGAGGCGGTGGTGGCCGCGCTCGGCTGCCTCGACGATCAGCTCGATCTGAACCTCTGCCTGAGCCATCTGCAGAAGAGCCGTGACGAGACCGCCCGGCAGGTGCTGAGGCTGATCGCGGGGGACAAGCAGCGCCACGTGCTCTTCGCGTGGACCCTCCTCGCCGACCGGATGCCGCGGCTCGATGGCAAGAGCCGCGCCGCCGTGGCTGAGGCCGTCCGCGATATGCTGGAGCGCGTGATCCTCGCCGGCTATCGCAATACCTGGCTCTTGCCCGCGGGCGTGCCCGATCGGCTCCTGGCCGCCGAGGCGCTCACGGCCGAGCACGGTCTGGGCGCCTCCACCGCCGAACAGGAGAAGGCGGTGGTCCGCGCCACGCCTCGCCCAGGTGCGCGATCGGCTCGCCACCTGGGACATCGCGCTGCCGCACGTGGATCATCCGGCGCTCGGGCGCGCATGAGACGCGCGCCCGATCGCCCGACTCACAAGGAGACCGTCATGAGCACGTATCTCGCCGAAGCCCGCTACCCGCTCGAGCTCGCCCCGCCATGCCCGACGTCTGGGAGCTGTGGCAGCGCGCCAAGACCCTCGAGTGGGATCCCGAGATGGACATCCCGTGGGCGGAGCTGCACCCGGAGCGCTATACCGAGGAGCAGATCATGGCGGCGCGGCTGCACTGGAGCCGCCGGACCTGGGGCGAGTACGGCGCCATCTCCGAGAGCCCGGCCTTGCTCCTGCGCTTCTGCCTCGAGAACCGGCTGCCCGACCTGCGCTTCTTCTTCACCATGCGCACGCAGGAGGAAGGCCGGCACGCCGAGGCCTCGTGGCTGATGGCCGAGCGCCTGGGCGGCTACTTCCCGCAGCCCCAGAACCCGCCGACGGTGAGCGCGGTCGGCACGCATGGCGTGCGCCGCATGGCCTTCGATCCGGAGACCTCGCTCGAGGGGATCTTCGCGAGCCTGGTCTGCGCCGCCGAGGAGATCCTGATCGACGCCTTCAAGGCCACGGTGCACAAGGCGACCAACCCCGCGGTGCGGCGGCTCATGGAGCTGATCCTGCGCGACGAGGTGCGCCACATCGCCTTCGGCTGGCAGTGTCTCGACGCGTGGGCGCCGACGTTCACGCCGGACACGGTGAAGAACATCGAGGAGGCCGTGACGCAGATGATCCGGAACGTCGAGTTCAACGGCTACCGCAACCTGTGGCTCGCGGTGGAGGGGGCAGCGCGACGCCGCTCGAGATCGACGCCGACCGCGTGGCGTGCGAGGCGGGCCTCGGTGGCACGACGCCCGAGGACGAGATGCGCGTCGTGCCGACGTTCATCGCGAAGATCCGGGCGCGCATGGCGCCGTGGGGCGTGGCGCTGCCGATGTTCGACCATCCGAAGCTGGGGCGCGTCTAGAGCGATGATAAGGCCGCTCGGAGGTACGGCGTCCTCGACCTCGTGCCACGTGCGCGCGCTCGAGCCGACAACTTTCGTCTGCGGGGCCCAGACGTGACCCCCCCACGCGAGTACGCCTCGCGTGCGGCCATCGGGCGCCGCCTCGCAGCTGGACCCTTCTCATCGCTCTAGCCGGGTTTCTGCGACAGGCGTCTAGAGTGGCGCAGAGCGCGTGCCGGCAAAGCGCCGGGAAGGGCGGGGCCTCCCGCGGGACACGCTGACTCGCAACCCTGTCCACCACTCGCATCGGGCCACGAGATCGGAGCTTGCGCCTTCGTCGGCGCGCAGAAGACACGGTCCCGCGGGGAGGCCCCCCGCCCCTTCCCAGCGCCGTGTGGTGACTTCGATGATCCAGGGTCTCCTGGACTCGGCGCGTCGCCGATTCAGTGATTTGCCGCGCCGGTTAGTTGGCATCGGAGCGGCGGCGCGACTCGGTGGGGGCTGGCGTGAGGGCGGCTGCGTTCGAGTACTTTGCGCCGCGGACTGTCGAGGAGGTGCTGGATCTCCTGGCGCGGTATGGGGGACGCCAAGGTGCTCGCTGGTGGGCAGAGCTTGGTGCCGATGATGAACATGCGCCTGGTACGGCCGGCCGTCGTGGTGGATCTGAACCGCGTTGCGGGTCTCGGGGGCGTGAGGGACGACGGAGGGGTCTTCGGCTGGGCGCGCTCGTGCGGCAGCACGGCGCTCGAGCGCGACGGGCGCATCGGAGCTGCCGCGCCCATGCTTGCCGAGGCGGCGCCCGTCATCGGGCATTTGCAGACGCGGGCGCGCGGGACGATTGGGGGCAGCGTCGTCCACGCGGATCCGGCGGCCGAGCTTCCCGCCTGCATGATCGCGCTCGACGCGGTCCTGCATCTGCGGAGCGCGCGGGCTGAGCGCGCGTGCCGGGCCGAGGACTTCTTCCGCGGCCTTCTCGCGACGGCGCTCGAGCCGGACGAAGCTGCTCGCGGAGATCGAGGTGCCCGCGCGACCGGAGCCCCGCACCGGTCACGGCTTCGCCGAGGTGGCGCGACGGCACGGGGACTTCGCGCTGGTCGGCGCATGCGCCGTCGTCGCGCTCGACGCGGCGGGTGTGTGCCGCCATGCGCGGCTCGTGATCTTCGGCGCGGGCGACGCGCCTCGGCTGGCTCGTGCCACCGTCGCGCTGGTCGGCGAGCGGCCGTCGGCGTCGCGGCTGGCCGAGCTGGGGCGGGCGGCCGCCGACGAGATCGACGCGCGCGGCGATCTGCACGCGACCTCCGAGTACCGCCGCCGGGTGGCCGCGGGGCTCGCGGCGCAGGTCCTCGGCAGCGCGACCGCGCGGGCGGAGGCGGCGTGATGGCGGGGCACGCGCGGCATGACATCGCGGTCGTCGTGAACGGCGCCGAGCGGCGGGCACGCGTGATCCCGCGCATGCTCCTCGCGGATGTGCTGCGCGAGGACTTCGGCCTCACCGGCACACACCTGGGCTGCGAGCACGGCGCCTGCGGGGCCTGCACGGTGCTGGTCGACGGCGAGCCCACGCGCGCCTGCCTGGTCTTCGCCGTGCAGGCCGACGGCTGCCGGGTGGACACCGTCGAGGACTGGCGGGCGACGGTCCGGGCCTGCACCCGCTGCAGGACGCCTTCCGGACCCGCCACGCGCTGCAGTGCGGATTCTGCACGCCCGGCATCCTCATGACGCTCGGGGCATATCTGCGCGACCATCCCGAGCCGTCCGAGACGGACATCCGCGAGGCACTGTCGGGGAACCTGCTGCCGCTGCACGGGCTATCAGAACATCGTGCTCGCCGCGCTCGATGCCGCGGCGGTCCCTGCGCGGGGCGGGAGATCCGGCGTGAAGTTCGTCGGGGACCGGCATCTGCGCAAGGAAGACCCGCGGCTCCTCACCGGCCGCGGGCGCTACGTGGGCGACATCACCCTGCCCGGCATGCTGCACGTCGTGCTCCTGCGCAGCCCGCACGCTCATGCGCGCATCCGTCGCGTGGACGCCGCGCGCGCCCGCGAGCATCCGGGAGTCGCGGACAGCGGTCACGCATTCGGCGATCTCGGGGCCCCTACGACGAGGCGGGCCAGCTCCAGAGCCACGGCAGCCTGCCCGGACTATCTCCTGCCACACCGCCACCGACTCGAAGATCGCCTGGGCGTCCTGCTGGCGCGCGGCGGTGCGAATCTCAGCGGAGAGGCACGCACCGCGCGTGGGGATGGACGCCGCTAGAAACGGCGGAGAAACCGAGCGCGGCTTTACATGGTAAAGCTGCTGAGGGAGCATGATTCCGAGGGCGCCGTCTAACTGCACGTTCGCCCTTGAAGAGGCCAGGCCGTGACGGATGCGTACCGAGAAGATGAGCGAGACGCTTACCCGGATCGTCGATCTCGTCCGCGTCGGTTCGGATCTCTGCGCACGGCTACGATGAGATCCGCTGAGGACGGTATTGCTTGCCGGTGAGGTAATCGATGGTATCGAGGCCGCACGCGCGATTGAGGACTAGCCGACCTATCCCAGAGGCCCTGAGTTCTTGTCTTTCAGCGGGATGGAGAGGGAGCCCGATTCACGTAGTGTGGGATCACTCGGGGCAGACATCGCCGGCGGTGTAGGTGACCGCCTATCGGCCGGATCCGGAATCGGTGGACTGATGATTTCCTGCGGAGGAGGCAATGAACGCGAGGCGTCATACCAGGTTCGTGCCGTGAGGGCTCGTACGCAGCAGATGTCGAAGTCGAGCTCATCGAAGAGGCCAACCAGGCTGGTCGCCGTATCTTTCTCTCGACGATGCCCGCAAGGTCGACAGCGTCCGGGAAGCACTGCGGCAGAGGAGAGACCTTGAGGGCGGCATCCCGACTAGCCCGTGTGTTTGAGTCTCACGCCCGTCCAGCGGTGAGCCGCCGGGGCGAGCAAGAAGCGCATTCAGCGGACGCGGGCTGCGCCGCTGGTTACGCGCAGCCGGTCGGCCCCACAGGGGTAGCGAGCCGTTGAGGTTCACTGTCGGGTGGACACCGTCGCGGGCCTGGCGGGCGACGGCCCG
>ERZ1370068.3212-contig-2329_pt1 | contig 11632 bp, 17 predicted proteins | sample MGYA00561227_ERZ1370068 | MGnify/ENA primary metagenome ERZ1370068 (study PRJEB38410, sample SAMEA6850437) | metagenome | study: Metagenomic assessment of the ecological functions of the soil: analysis of the soil microbiota associated with the...
AATTCGAGCCGGTGTAGTCGAGGCCCGGTCTCTTGCTCGCCATAGGACCCGCGTGCCGAACATGAGCCTGCCGCAGTTGGGCCTGCTGCTCTGCCGGCAACTCGGCATCATGGGTGTCGTCACTGCGGCTGAGGAGACGGTCATGAGCCCGGGCAAGACGCGGACCGAGAAGGACACCTTCGGCCCCATCGAGGTGCCGGCCGACCGGCTGTGGGGCGCGCAGACCAGCGCTCGCTCACGCACTTCAAGATCTCCGGCGAGCGGCATGCCGCGTCGCGCTCATCCACGCCCTGGCCCTGGTCAAGAAGGCGGCGGCGCTCGTGAACATGGACCTCAAGGTCCTCGACGACGCAAGAAGGGGCGGGCCATCGTGGCCGCCGCCGACGAGGTGCTGGCCGGGCCGTCACGACGACGAGTTCCCGCTCGTGGTATGGCAGACGGGCAGCGGCACCCAGAGCAACATGAACATGAACGAGGTGCTCGCCAACCGGGCGAGCGAGATCCTGGGCGGCGAGCGGGGCGAGAGGCGCCTCGTCCACCCCAACGACGACGTCAACCAGGGCCAGTCGTCAGCAACGACGTCTTCCCCACCGCCATGAGCGTGGCCGCCGTCGAGGCCGTGCTGCACGCACGTCGTCCCGAGCGTGCGACGCGCTGCGCGACGCGCTGCAGGCAAGGCCGACGGCCTTCGCGCGACATCGTGAAGATCGGCCGGACCCACCTGCAGGACGCGACGCCGCTGACCCTGGGCCAGGAGTTCTCCGGGCTACGTGGCGCAGCTCGACCACGGCCTCGACGCACGTCGAGGCCGCGCTGCCCCACGTCTGTGCGAGCTGGCGCTGGGCGGCACCGCCGTGGGCACCGGTCTCAACGCCCATCCCGAGTTCGCGGTCCGCGTGGCGGCGCAGCTCGCGGAGCTGACCGGCCATGCCCTTCGTGACCGCGCCCAACAAGTTCGAGGCGCTGGCCAGCCACGACGCGCTGGTGAACGCGCACGGCGCGCTCAAGACCCTGGCCGCCTCGCTCAACAAGATCGCCAACGACGTGCGCTGGCTGGCCTCGGGCCCGCGCTGCGGGCATCGGCGAGATCACCATCCCCGAGAACGAGCCCGGCAGCTCGATCATGCCGGGCAAGGTCAACCCCACGCAGTGCGAGGCCGCTCACCATGCTGGCGCGCCCAGGTCATGGGCAACGACGTCGGCCGTCAACATCGGCGGGCATGAGCGGCAACTTCGAGCTCAACGTCTTCAAGCCGCTGATCATCCACAACTTCATGCATGAGCTGCGCGGCTCCTCGCCGACGGCTGCGAGAGCTTCCGCGAGCACTGCGTGGTGGGCATCGAGCCCAACCGCCGAGCGCATCCGACGAGAACCTCGGAAGTCGCTGCATGCTGGTGACCGCCCTCAACCCGCACATCGGCTACGACAACGCGGCGCAGGATCGCCAAGACCGCGCACAAGACGGGCAAGACCCTCGAAGGACACGGCCGTGGAGCTCGGCCTGGTGACCGCCGAGCAGTTCGACGAGTGGGTGCGGCCCGAGAAGATGGTCGGGCGGTAGCGCGATCGCGCCTCGTCGAAAGAGCGCGTGTGTCCCTGAAGTGGTCCATCCACTGGCTGCTGCTACAGCCATACCCGTCGCCGTGGTGCTGGACAGCCGGGGCGCCCCGCGCCGATCGTCTTCTTTTGCGCCGCGGTCGCGATTCTGCCCCTGGCGATCCTCATCGTGCACAGCACCGAGCACCCCTCGCCGCCCGCACGGGCCCGGCGATCCGAGTGGACTGCTCAACTTGCGACGATGCGGCAACCTGCCCGAGTTCGATCATCGCGATGGTGGCGCTCCGCGCGAGGCTCCTGAGATGGTGCGCTTGCGTCGCTCATCGGCGCGCTGCTCGCGATCTGCTGCTCGCCCTCGGGCTGGCGCTTCTTCGTCGGGGGCCTGCGTCACCGCGCACCCAGGAGTACAATCCGGCGGGAGCGCGCACCTACGCGTCGATGATGCTGCTGACGGCCGTCGCCATGGTGGTGCCCAGCAGCGTTCCACCGATTGATCGGCGACACGGCGCCGCAACACGCTCAGGCGCTCGACACCGGCGTCGTCCTCCGTTCTGCTGGCGGCCTACGTGCTCTACCTGGTGTTCATGCTCCGGACCCACCCCAGAAGTCTTCGCCGGCGCGAAAGCGGCGGGAGTCGAGCCAGCGTCAGCCCAGAGCCCGGCGCGCCAGGCGCACACCTGCTGGCGGCCTCGCTCGGCGCGGCGTGGATGAGCGAGATCCTCGTGGGCGCGGCGGAGACCGCCGGGCGCGCTCAGGATGTCGCCCATGTTCATCGGGATCGTGCTCCTCGCCGTTGTGGGCGGCGCCGCCGAAGCGCGGCGGCCATCGCCATGGCCCGCAAGAACCAGATGGACCTCTCGGTGGGCATCGCCATGGGAAGCTGCATCAGATCGCGCTCTTCGTCGCACCCGGTGCTGGTGCTGTTGAGCGGGTTGATCGCGCCCGAGCCCCTGACCCTGGAGTTCGGCCGCGTGGAGATCGGCGCGCTGTTTCTCCGGGGTGCTGATCGGCGCCCGTGGCGGGTGACGGACACTCCGAACTGGTTCAAGGGCGTCCTGCTCATCGCGTTCTACATCATCCTGGCGGCGATGTTCTACCTGACGCCCTCGTGAGCCATCGCCGCGCGTCTAGGCAGCTCGTCACCGGCCGCTTCCGCCTGCTGCTGCTGGCGCTGTTCCTGGCCTTCCGGGGGGACGGCGGTGGCGTCGGGCACTCGCGCCGAGCGCCTGGTCAACGCGATCCTGCTCGCGCTCGTTCTCGTCGCGCCGTCCGTCGATCTGCGCGAGCGTGGGCGACGCTGGCACTTCGGCGGCCTGGCCGCGGGCATCACTCCCGCTCTCCGTCGTGGACCTGAACGCGCGGATCCGTACCTGGCCTCACTGGTGGACGCGATGATGGTGGTGTTCTCGCGGGCTCGTGGTCTGGCGGGCGTACACCGCCGTGATGCGCCGGCAACGGCGCGGTCGGTGACCGCTCGTCGGCGCCATCTGCGTCTACGCCTTGAATCGGGCTGGCGTGGGCGAAAACCTACGAGGCCCTGGATGGTATCGTCCCCGGCTCAGTTCGCGCTTTCCCGCCGACACGGCCTGGGCCGTGCCGGGCCTGCTCCGCTACACCTACTTCTCGTTCGTCACCCTCGGCACGCTCGGCTACGGCGATGTAGGCCCGGTCACGGCCCTGGCCGGCACCCTACGCCTGGATGGAGGCGCATCACCGGGCGGCTCTACCTCGCGGTCACGGTCGCCCGCCTCGTGGCGCTCTCCCATCGCCGACAGCTCCACCTCGAGGGCCTGAACAGCCGCGCGGTCTGTCGATTTCAGGCCACTCAGGAGACAATCTGGTGACGGCAGCCATCGAGCGGGACGGGGAGGGGACCATGAAGTACATCTGCCTGGTCTACCTTGTCGAGAAGGACATGAGCGCGATGACCAAGAAGGAGGCGGACGCCTGCATCGAGGAGAGCCTGGCCTACGACGACGAGCCTCCGGGAGAGCCGGCCATTTCGTCGTGGCCCGCGCGCTGCAGCCGGTCGAGGCGGCGACCACCATCCGCGTGCGGAGCGGCAAGCTGTCCACCACCGACGGCCCCTTCGCCGAGACCAAAGGAACAGCTGGGCGGGTTCATCCTGATCGAGGCCCGGGACCTGAACGAGGCCATGCAGGTGGCGTCGAAGATCCCGATGGCCCGTCACGGCAGCATCGAGGTGCGGCCGATCAGGGAGATCCGTCCCGTGAGAGGAGCATGCGATGAAGTTCATGTTCATGATCTACCACGACGAGAATGAGCTGAGGCGCTGCCCGAGGGGGAGATGCAGACCCTCGTCGACTCGGCGCCTCGACTACGACGACGAGATCCGGCGAAGCGGCCACTACATCGTCTCGGATGCGCTGCAGCCCGCTCGCACCGCCCGGACCATCCGGCGTCCGCGGCTGGCAAGATCGTCCACCACCGACGGGCCCGTTCGCCGAGACCAAGGAGCAGCTCGGCGGATTCTTCCTCATCGAGGCCAAGGACATGGACGAGGCGTGCGCGGTGGCCTCGCGGTTTCCCCAGCGCGCATCGGGATCATCGAGGTCCGCCCGGTCAGGAGCTGAAGCACTCCTGATCGGGGCACGATCAGCCATGAGCGAGCCCACCGTAGACCGCGTCCGCGAGGCGGTGGACGCGGTCTACCGGTCCGGCTCGCGCCGCGTCCTGGCCACCCTCATCCGCCTGCTCGGCGGCTTCGACCTCGCCGAGGAGGCGCTGCACGAGCGCCTTCGCCGCGGCGGTCGAGCAGTGGCCGCGCGACGGGCGTGCCGGCCAATCCGCGGGCCTGGCTCGTCTCCGCCGGCCGCTTCAAGGCCATCGACGCGCATGCGCCGGCGCGCGCGGTTCGACGCCTCGCTAGGCGAGCTCGCCGAGCGCGCTCGAGGCGGAAACCGACGCCGCACCATGCCGGGACGAGGCCGAGGACATCGAGGACGACCGGCTGCGCCTGATCTTCACCTGCTGCCATCCGTCCTGTCGCCGGACGCCCAGGTGGCGCTGACGCTGCGCGAGGTCTGCGGCCTGACGACCGAGGAGATCGCGCGCGCCTTCCTCACCGCCGCGCCCACGCTCGCGCAGCGCATCGTCCGCGCCAAGGCCGAAGATCCGCGACGCGCGCATTCCCTACGAGGTGCCGGCGCGCGCCGAGCTGCCGGATCGGCTGGACACGGTCCTGCACGTGATCTATCTGGTCTTCAACGAGGGCTACGCGGCCTCGTCGGGCGAGTCGCTGACGCGGGCCGATCTCTCGGCCGAGGCGATCCGCCTCGGGCGGCTGCTGGTCGAGCTGCTGCCGGAGCCCGAGGCCCTGGGCCTGCTGGCGCTGATGCTGCTGCACGAGTCGCGTCGCGCCGCGCGTACCTCGCCGGACGGCGAGCTGATCCTGCTCGACGACCAGGACCGCTCGCGCTGGGATCGCGCGCAGATCGCCGAGGGCGCGGCGCTGGTGCAGCGCGCGCTCGCCTCGCGCCGGATCGGCCCGTACACGCTGCAGGCGGCGATCGCGGCGGTGCACGCCGAGGCGCCCGCCGCCGCCGCGACGGACTGGGCGCAGATCGTCGGTCTCTACGACGTGCTGGTGCGGGCCGAGCCGTCGCCGGTGGTCGAGCTGAACCGCGCGGCGCGCGGTCGCGATGCGCGACGGGCCGGCGGCGGGCCTGGCCCTGATCGACGCGATCCTCGGCGCGCGGCGACCTCGCCGACTATCGCGCTGGCCCACTCGGCGCGGGCGGAGCTGTGCCGGCGGCTTGGGAAGGACCGGCGACGCCCGCGCGTCCTACGAGCGCGCGCTCGCCCTCACGCGGCAGGAGCCGCAGCGGCGCTTTCTCGAGCGACGCCTGGCCGAGCTGCGCGGACTGACGCGACGACTACCGGAGCGCGGCCTCCAGGTGTGCCGTCCTTCCAGGGCAGGGCGACGTCGTAGGCGCGCAGCAGGCAGTCGTCGGGCAGGCACGCGATCGGCGCGAAGTCGCGGTGCGCGATGTACTCGGGCCGCTTGAAGCGACGGATGTGGTTGGACACCGCGCAGAGGCTGAGGTACACGCTCACCCGGTTCCACGGCGAGAGGTTCGACGTCGAGGCGTGGACCAGGCACGAGTGGAACATGATCATCGAGCCGACCGGGCCCTTGGGCGCCACCAGGCCGCCCGGGCGACCAGCTTGCGCGATCGTCGCGTGATCGATGGTCCACAGCGGATAGCTGGTCGTCGATGGTGTCGTGCCCGGCGTCGAGCACGCCGAGCTTGTGGCTGCCGGGGATGAACATCAGCGGGCCGTTGAACTCGTTCACCTCGTCGAGGAAGATCGCGACGTTCATCGCCCGGGCCTCCGGCATCTGGTCGTCGTTGAACCAGGTGCCGAAGTCCTGGTGCCACTGCCACACGTCGCCGTCGAAGGCCATCTTGCCGTTGATCTTGAACTGGTGCATGTAGACCGGCTCGCCGAAGACCTGGACGACCGGATCGATCATCCGCGGGTGACGCGCCAGGCGCGCGAAGGGCGCGCTGTACATGTGCGCCGCGAAGTTGGTCCGCACCGCGTCGCTGCCCTTCTCGCGGACGTTCTCGGGCCGGCGCTGCGCGTAGAGCGCGGGGCACCTCGTCGGTCAGGACCGCGATCTCCTCGGCCGAGAACAGGCTCGGGAAGAACAGATAGCCGTCCCGATCGAACTGCTCGAGCTGAAGCGGCGTGAGCCTCATCGCGTCCACCTCCCGCGCCCGGATTATAGACCGGCGGCTAGGGGCGGAGGGCGAGTACTCCAGCTACGCGACCGCGTCCAGCACGGCCGAGCGGCCGCGATCAGCGCGGGCATCCGGTCGGCGATCGGGCCATGCGCGGGTCCTGGCTCTCGCCGCGCACCCAGCGCCGGTGAAGCTGCTGGACGACCACCACGGTCTTCCAGAGCGCGAAGGCTTCCCACCACCAGACCTCGGCCACGTCGGCACCGGCCCGCTGAGCGTAGCGCGCGACGATTTCGGCGCGAGTGGGGAGGCCCATGCGGGTCAGCCCGGGGTTACTCGCGCGCTGCGCTCTGTCGGAATCGCCGGGATCCGGCCAGTAGTTCAGGAGGGTGCCCACGTCGATGAGCGGATCACCGAGAGTCGTCATGTCCCAGTCGAAGATGGACACGACTCGATCGGGATCGGCGGGATCGAACTGGCAGTTGTCGAGCTTCAGGTCGTTGTGCACGATCGACACCCGGCTCATGCGCGGCACGCGACGGGCAAGGCGAGTATGCAGGGCATCGACCATGGGCGGCGAGTCGTCGAAGCGGGCAAGCTGCCAGCGCTTCGCCCATCCGTCGAGCTGGCGCTCGATGAACCCGGCGGGCCGGCCGAGATCACCGAGCTGGCAGGCCGTCGGGTTCCAGGGTGTGCAAGTCGGCCATGGCGTCGACGAGGGCGAAGCCGATCCGACGGCCGACATCGCCATGCGCCTGCATGCGGGGTGGGATCCTGGTGCGCACCACTTCGCCGCGCCGCCGCTCCATCACGAAGAAGTCGACGCCGAGGACGGCGGAATCGTCGCAGAAGACGTAGGCTCGCGGCGCCCGGTCGAACTGTCGCCAGAGCCGGGAGAGAACCTTGTACTCGCGTCGCATGTCGTGCGCGCCGGGGGCGAGCTCACCCATGGGCGGCCGACGCAGCACGAGCTCGTGCGGGCCGAAGCGAAGGAGGTAGGTCAGGTTCGCCGAGCCGTTCGGGAACTGCTGGATCTCGAGGGAGGCGGCGGCGGCGCCGAGGACATCCCGGAGCCGCGGCCTCAGCCACGTCTCGAGGACGCGACGGTCCAGCTCCTCTCCGCGGCGCACCGGAGCGATCTCCGGCCCATCGACGGCCGCGCCGTCGCTCACGCCACACCGCCGTGCACGCCCAGCGACCGCGCCCGTGGTGAAGCTCGACGCGCTCGACGCGAAGTACAGCGCCGCGCCCACGATCTCGTCGGCCTCGCCGCCACGGCCGAGGGGATGTCCGTCCGCGCGCGGGCCTGGAAGGCCGCCATGTCCCAGGCCTTGGAGATGTCGGTGAGGAATGGCCCGGGCATGATGCAGTTCACCCGGACCGAAGGTCGGAAGGCGTGCGCGAAGCCGACGGTCATCGCGTGCAGGCCGGCCTTGGCGGCGGCGTAGGGGATCACGCCGGGCGTCGGGCGGACGGCCGCGGTGCTGGAGACCATGATGATCGAGCCCCGGCGCCGGCCGCCATCCGCTGCCCCGACGAGGGCGCGTCAGCCGGAACGGGCCCTTGAGGTTGACGTCGAGGACCTTGTCGTACAGATCCTCGGAGACGTTCTCGATCCGGTCGTAGACCGGGGACATGCCGGCGTTGTTCACCAGGACGTCGATCCGTCCGAACTCCCGATACGTCCGCTCCGCCGAGGGCTTCGACCTGCGGCCACTGGCCCACGTGACAGGCGACGGGCGAGCGCGCGCCGGCCCGTGAGGCGGCGGACCTCGTCCGCGGTCTGCTCGCACGACTCCGAGCTTGCGGCTGGCGATCACCACATCGGCGCCGGCGCCGGCGAACGCCAGCACCATGGCGCGCCCGAGTCCGCGGCTGCCGCCGGTGACCAGCGCCACCTTGCCAGTGAGATCGAACCGCGCGTTCGCGTCCACCATGGCAGGTCTCAGCGCGACGTCGTCACCCGGCCAGCCGGTAGAAGCGCGCGGCGTTCTGCCCCAGGACCTTGCGGCGCGCGTCCTCGGACAGCGGCGCCAGTCGCTCCTTCAGCTCGCGACGACGCCGAACGAGGCGTCGATGTGCGGGTAGTCGGAGGCCCAGATGAAGTAGTCGGCACCGAGATGCTCGACCATCTGCGCGGTGACCGACTCGTCGGGATCGGCCGAGATCAGGCACTGGCGGCAGAAGTACGCGCTGGGCTCCATGCGGATGGGCGTCTGGTGCTTCATGACGCGGTACTTGTGGTCGAGCCGGTCGAGCCAGGCCGCGATCCAGTTGGAGCCGGCCTCCAGCACCGCGCACTTGAGGCGTCGGGTAGCGCTCGAACATGCCGGAGGCCAGCATCTGCGTGAAGGCCGCCATCACGTCGATGGCCAGGAACGCGATGCCGAACAGCGCATCGGACGGATCGCGGCGCAGCCACTGCCGGAACCACTGGCGATCGCGCACCACCACGTGAAAGGCGATCGGCATCTCGAGCTCCCTGGGCCGTCTCCCAGAACCGCGCGAAGATCGGATCGTCGAAGTGGCGGCCGCCGCGGGCGGCCAGGTCCGGCGAGAGGAAGATGCCCACGCAGCCGTCGCGCCGCGCGCGGATCGTCTCCTCCACCGCGCCCTCGGGATCGAGCAGCGAGATGTGAGCGACCGGGTAGAGGCGTCTGCGGGTCGGTGCGGCAGAAGTCGGCCAGCCAGCGGTTGTAGGCGCGCGTGTAGGCGGTGGCCAGCCGGCCGTCGGTGACGTGTCCCTCCCAGCAGATGCCGATGGTGGGATAGAGCAGCACGACGTCGATGCCCTCGCGATCCATGACGCGCAGCCGCTCGACGGGATCGTAGCGCACCGGCCGGGCTGCCCTCGGCGTAGGTCATCTGCCCGCGCGTCAGCAGTCGCGAGGCGTCCATCTCGATGCCGCCGAGCGCGCCGAGCTGACCCGCGCAGCGTCTTGAGCGGCTGGCCGTCGATGAGCAGCACCTCGTAGCCGTGCTCGTCCTCGGCGATGCGAATGGCGCGATCCCGGTACGACGGCTCGAGGTACTTCAGCCATGTGTCAGCCGGCTCCAGCACGTGACCGTCGACATCCACCACCGGCGCGCCAGCCGACGTCGTCATCTCATGTCCTCCGGGGCGTCCGAGTCGTGCGCGGCGGCCGGGCGTGCCGCGAAGCGATTGAGACCGGCGGCGGCCGCGGTGTGGCGGCCGTCTCTTTCAGGAAGTCGCGCCGCGAGCTGCCGTGGCTCTGAGGATGGCCGTCATCGCATAGTCTGCACATTGGTCTTGCCTCCGCGTTGAGTCATACCCGGTGAGCAGCGCTAACGGCGAACGCCCAGCTGTCCGACCTGTCGCTGGCCTCACGCTTGGGCGAAGGGCGCGGGCCACGCAGCCCCCAGGTACCGCGCGCGAAGCTGGCCTGTCAGAGGGGCCCATGGCCTTTGCGGGCCGCTCCTCCGGGGAGTAACCCCACGGTGGGAAACCGGGCGACTTCCTCGCGGGGGCCCCGTGTTCGCTTGGTGGCGCGTGCCGGCTCCGGTGAGACTGCCCTGGGCGAAGAACACCAGCAATCCCTCGAGTACGATCTCCTGCGGCGCCCAGCCTGACGCGATGCCGCGCCCGATCGTTGCGTCCGCGTATGACGGCGGGCGAGGCAGGGATCGTCAGAGGATGGGTGAAGGAGTGGCATGAGCCGGACGGGGCCAGACAACCCTCCAGCAGTTCGCATCGAGACGGAGAACGAGTGGGCGTGGTGCGGAGGCCGGCGGCTGGCCCTCGCGCCGCGAGCCTTCGCCGTCCTGCGCCACCTGGTCGAGCATCGGGACGGCTGATCACGAAGCAGGAGCTGCTCACCACGGTCTGGCGTGATGCGATCGTGAGCGACGCCGCCCTGGCTAGCGGCATTCGTGACCTGCGCCGGGCGCTGGGAGACTCCTCCGCCGCCCCGCGGTACATCCAGACGGTGCACCGACGCGGGTTCCGGTTCATCGGCCCGGTGAATCGCCCGACGGCGGCCGTCTCCGCGGCGAGTCCACCGCTCCGGCACGGGAGGCTCGCGTCCAGTCCACGCCGAGCGTCACCCACGTCATCGAGCGCCGCCCCGATGCTGGTAGGCCGGGAGACGCAGCTGGCCAGCCTGCACGCGCGGCTGGCGAGCGCGCTGAGCGGGCAGCGGCAGCTCGTGTTCGTGACCGGCGAGCCGGGGTTGGCAAGACCGCCGCTGGTGGAAATGTTCCTGGCGGAAGTCGGTGAAGCGCACGTGCTGCGCATCGGTTCCGGACAATGCGTGGAGCAGTACGGCGCCGGGGAGGCGTATCTCCGGTCCTGGAAGCGCTGGGGCGATTGGGGCGAGCGGCCGGCGGCGAGCATCTGGTCGAGATCCTCAAGCAGCATGCCCCGACCTGGCTGGAGCAGCTTCCAGGCCTGCTGAGCGACAGCGACGTGCAGGCGGTGCGGCGCCGTGCGCAGGGTGCGACACGCGGGCGGACGCTGCGCGAGCTGGTGGAGGCCCTGGAGGCCCTGACCCGTGAGCGTCCGCTCGTGCTGCTGCTCGAGGACCTGCACTGGAGTGACTCGGCCACCATCGACCTGCTGGCCGTGCTCGCCCGTCGGCGAGAAGCATCACGCTTGCTGGTCCTCGGCACGTACCGGCCCGCCGACGTAGCGGCCACCGGGCATCCTCTGCGATGGGTCCAGCAGGAGCTGCAGCTGCACGAGGCACTGTGACGAGTTGCTCTCGAGTTCCTGAGCGCCGCGGCCGTGGACGAATACCTCTCCCGGCGCTTTCCGGGCACGGACTGCCCGGGGAGCTCGCACGGGTGCTCCACCGGAACACGGACGGCAATCCACTGTTTCTCGTGAACACGGTCGACGACCTGATCGTCCAGGGCAGCTCCGGGAGATCGACGGCCAGTGGCGGCTGGCCGGACTCCCCGAGGACATCGCGGCGCGGGCGCCCGCGACGCTGTGGCAGCTGGTGGACAAGCAGGTCGAGCGCCTGACCTCGGAGGAGCAGGCGGTCCTGGCGGTCGCCAGCGTGGCGGGCGCGGAGTTCTCGGCGGCGGTCGTCAGTGCGGCCGGGATCGACCCCGAGCAAGGCGAGCTGCGGTGCGATGCGCTGGCGCGCCGCGGCCAGTTCCTGCGAGCGGTCGGCGTCGCGGAGTGGCCGGATGGGACCGTGGCCGGTCGCTACGCCTTCATTCACGCGCTGTACCAGCAGGTGCTCTACGGGCGCGTCTCCATCGGGGTACGGGTCGGGCTGCACCTGCGAACGGCCGCGCGTCTGGAGCGTGGCTACGGCGAGCGGGCGGGGAGATCGCCGGCGAGCTGGCCATGCATTTCGAGCACGGCAAGGATTTCGATCGGGCAGCAATACGTAAC
>ERZ1370068.6705-contig-5672_pt1 | contig 11631 bp, 16 predicted proteins | sample MGYA00561227_ERZ1370068 | MGnify/ENA primary metagenome ERZ1370068 (study PRJEB38410, sample SAMEA6850437) | metagenome | study: Metagenomic assessment of the ecological functions of the soil: analysis of the soil microbiota associated with the...
TGCTAGCGTCCACCCGAACTCTGGTGCTGCCGGTCTGGGGGACCGCAACATGATCTGGATCGCGAATGGCCTGGTCGCGGTGGTTGCCGCGCTGCATGTCTATTTTCTCAGTCTCGAGATGTTTCTCTGGACCAAGCCGCTGGGCTTGAAGACCTTTCGCAACTCGATCGAGAAGGCGACCGGAATCGGCGGTGCTGGCCGCCAATCAGGGCTCTTATAACGGCTTCCTCGCCGCGGGGCTTGTCTGGGGGCTGTTCCACCGCAACCCGGCGCTTCGCCTTCCAGATCAAGGCGTTCTTTCTGCTTCTGCGTGATCGTGGCCGGCGTCTATGGCGCGCGCGACCGTCAGTCGGCGGATCTCTCTATGTGCAGGCGGCGCCCGCGGACGCTAGCGCTGATCCTGCTCTGGCTGGCGTAGGAAGGCTCGGCCCCTTCGCGCCGCCTTGCATTGCCAAAACCGTTCCGCCACATCCTGACAACGATGGCGTCCGGACCATCGGCACATTAGGGGAGGTAACGATATGAAGAACGGGATTACCCGGCTGCTCGCGACGACGGCGGTTGCGATCGCGCTGTCGGCTTCCTCGGCTTACGCGCAGAAGAAGTACGACACCGGCGCGACCGACACCGAGATCAAGATCGGCCAGACGGTTCCGTTCTCGGGGCCAGCTGCTTCGCCTATGCCGGCATCGGCAAGACGCAAGCAGCCTATTTGAAGATGATCAACGAGCAGGGCGGCATCAACGGCCGCAAGCTCAATCTGATCCAGTATGACGACGCCTTATTCGCCGCCAAAGGCCGTCGAACAGGTGCGCAAGCTGGTCGAGGCGACGAGGTCCTGTTCACCTTCCAGATCATCGGCACCGCCGTCGAACGCCGCCGTGCAAAAATATCTCAACGCGCCAAGAAGGTGCCGCAGCTGCTGCACCTCGACCGGTGCCTCGCAATTCCGCCGATCCGCAAAACGCGCCGTGGACCATCGGCGCTACAATCCGAACTACCAGTCCGAGGCGCGCATCTACGCGAAATACATCCTGCACAACCATCCCGAACGCCAGGATCGGCATCTCTCTACCAGAACGACGATCTTGGCCGCGACTACATCACCGGCCTGAAGAGCCCGGCTCGGCGACAAGGCCGCCTCGCATGATCGTCGCGGAAGCGTCCCTACGAGCGACCGATCCGACCGTCGACCCAGATCGTCAAGCTGAAAGCGCGCCGGCGCCGACCTGCTTTACGACGCCTCGACGCCGAAATTCGCGGCGTCAGGCGATCAAGAAGGTCGCCGACCTCGGCTGGAAGCCGGTCCACATTCTCGACATCAATGCGAGTCCGGTCTCAGCCACGCTGAAGCCTGCGCGGTCTCGACATTTCAAGGGACATCATCTCGACCAACTACGGCAAGGATCCGGAGCGATCCGCAGTGGAAGGACGACGCCGGCGTGAAGGCCTATTTCGCCTTCATGGACAAATATTATCCGCGAAGGCGACAAGCTCAACACCGTCAACGCCTACGGCTACTCGACCGCAGAACTGCTGGTGCATATCCTGCGTCAATGCGGCGACGATCTCGACGCGCGAAAACCTCATGCGGCAGGCCACCAGCCTAAAGGGATACGTCGCCGGCAGCCTGCGTCGCTGCCCGGCATGTTCGACCACGACATCGCCGACCGACTACCGCGTCAACAAGCAGATGCAGATGATGAGGTTCAACGGCGAGCGCTGGGGCTGTTCGGCCCGATCATCGAGGATTCGGTCCGGCTGGCTAGGCGACCGGTTATCGTCCGATCAGATACGCGCCTGCCGATCCGGCGGCGGCGCGGTTTCATTGACCGACGGCCCGTTCCGACCCCTTCGCCAATGTGATACGAGGCGGCCGCGCCGTCGTGGATTCTTTCCGTCGCAGATGGCCCCCAGCGACCTTGGCAGAATCGCTCACGCGGGGACTGCGGTCGTCTTGCAACGCAACATGGCATTCCGCCAGTATCAGCGGCAAAGCGATGGCGTCCGCCCGGCTCGATTGCGGTCCACGGGCGACGATCGATCGGCTCAAATCATAAACACATGAGGAACGCAGCATTATGAGGGACGAGTATTTTTCCATCTGGTTACTGGCACGGCGCTCGCGGTCGCGCTCGTCGGCGCCGATCGGCCCTCCGCGCGAGTAAAAATGACGACACCGGCGCGAGCGACACCGAGATCAAGATCGGCCAGACCAATCCATTCTCGGGGCCTGCCTCCGCCTATGCCACCATCGGCAAGACCCAGGCCGCCTATATGAAGATGATCAACGATCAGGGCGGCGTGAACGGCCGCAAGATCAACTCTGATCCAGTATGACGACGCCTACTCGCCGCCCAAGGCGGTCGAGCAGGTGCACGCAAGCTGGTCGAGAGCGACGAAGTGCTGCTCACCTTCCAGCTCCTCGGCACGCGCCTCGAACGCGGCCGTGCAGAAATATCTCAATTCGAAGAAGGTGCCGCAGCTTGTTCGCCGCGACCGGCGCGTCGAAGTTCACCGATCCGAAGAACTTCCCGTGGACGATGGGCTTCAACCCCAACTACTTCGTCGAGGGGCGCATCTACGGCCAGTACATCCTGAAAGAACATCCGAACGCCAAGATCGGCATCCTCTATCAGAACGACGACCTCGGCAAGGATTACCTGAACGGCATCAAGTCCGGCCTCGGCGACAGAGGCGGCGAAGATGATCGTGGCGGAAGCCTCCTACGAAGTCTCCGACCCGACCATCGATTCGCAGATCCTCAAGATCAAGGACGCCGGCGCGGACCTGTTCTCTCGGCGACGACGCCCGAAGCAGGCGGCGCAGGCGATCAAGAAGATCCACGAGCTCGGCGTGGAAGCCGGTGCACATCCTCGACATCAACGCCACCTCGGTCGGCGCCGTGATGAAGCCGGCGGGGCTTGAAGCCTCCAAGGGCGTGATCAGCGTCAACTACGGCAAGGATCCGCTCGATCCGACCTGGAAGGACGATGCCGGCATGAAGAAGTATTTCGAGTTCATGGCGAAGTACTATCCCGACGGCGACAAGGAATCGAGCTTCAACTCCTACGGCTACTCGACCTGCGCAGTTGATGATTCACGTGCTGAAGACAGTGCGGCGACAATCTGACCCGCGAGAACGTCATGAAGCAGGCGACCAGCCTGAAGAACGTTCGTGCTCGATCTGCCGCTGCCGGGCATCGTCGACAGCACCACGCCGGACGATTATCGCGTCAACAAGCAGTTGCAGATGATGCGAGTCTCAACGGCGAGCGCTGGGAAATGTTCGGCCCGATCCTCGAGGACGCCGGTCCGGCGGGCTAGGCTAGCGACCCAATCGAAACGATCGGCGGAACGAAGCGATCGGCGGCCCCCGGGGCCGCCGATTTTTTGTAGGATGCGGCAAAGGCGCCCTAGCGACGTGCCCCACCTCGACGAGCGTCGATTCCGAATGGTGGGCACGTGGAGCCGTGATCGGGCGCGCCTCGCGCAGACCCGGTGGCTTTGCCCACCCTGCAGATCACGCGCTACCGGTATCTCCCCAAACGTCTTGCCGACCGGCAGCACCGCGTGCCGGATCAGGCGCGAGATCCTCGACCGCGGCCTGGCGGTGCTTGACCGCTTCGCGATAGACGGGATCGCGGATCATCTCGGCGAACGCCGCGACGCTCGGATATTCGGCGATGAAGCAGTGGTCCCAGCGCTCGTCCTGCGGGCCCGATCAGCATCAGTTCGAACCGGCCCTGCCAGACGATCCGGCCGCCGAGCCGCTCGAACACCGGCCCGCTTTCCCGGCCATAGGCCGCATAGGCTTCCGCGCCGCGTCGCCTTGCGGCCGTCGGGATAGGCGGCCTGCTGCGCGCAGCCGGACCAGATTGAGCATGTGGATCGGCCCCGGCCGGTCGTTGGCCCGGAATTGCGCGAAAACTTCCTTGGTCGGATCGATATGGCCCATGCAGAACTTCTCCGAGAACGTCCTGCGTTTGCGCCGATATTAACACGCGCCGCCGCACCTCCTAATCCTGCATTAACCTCTCCGTAACCGACCCTTAAACAGCGCCCGCTAGCGTGCGGCGGGACTGGTGTGAGCGGCGTTTGTCATGGCGTGGGGACGGAAAAAGAGCGGCGGACGCAAGGAGCCGCTATTCGGGCTTCCGGCGCGCGCTCGCCGACCTGCGCCTCTCGCCGGAGGATCGCATTCCGGCCGCCGACGACGACGACAAGCCGAAGAAATCAGTGCCCAAGCGCAAGCCCGAAGAAGACGACGACGAGCCGCCGCCGCGCGAGCGCAAGCCGCGCGCGGCAAGAGCGGCGCCAAGCGGCGCGCGAAATCGCGCGGCCGAGTTCCGCTTCGGCCGGCTGTTCTACTGGGGCGCGGTGCTCGGCCTGTGGGCGGCGATCGCGGTCGTCGGCGTCGTGGTCTGGGTCGGCGCGCATCTGCCGGCGATCCAGTCGCTGGAAATTCCAAAGCGCCCGCCGACCATCCAGATCGTCGGCTTCGACGGCAGCGTGCTGGCCATCGCGCGGCGAAATGGCCGGCGCCAATGTCGCGCTGAAGGATCTGCCGCCCTATCTGCCGAAGGCGTTCATCGCCATCGAGGACCGCCGCTTCTATTCGCATTACGGCGTCGATCCCGTCGGCATCGCGCGCGCGGCGGTCGCCAACGTCCTGCATCGCGGCGTCTCGCAGGGCGGCTCGACGCTGACCCAGCAGCTCGCCAAAAACCTGTTCCTGACCCAGGAACGCACCATGGCGCGCAAGCTGCAGGAAGTGGAGCTCGCGCTGTGGCTGGAGCGCAAGCATTCCAAGAACGAAATTCTCGAGCTCTATCTCAACCGCGTCTATTTCGGCTCCGGCGCCTATGGCGTCGAGGCGGCGGCGCAGCGCTATTTCGGCAAGTCCGCCAAGAACGTCACGGTCGCGGAGGCCGCGATGCTGGCGGGCCTCGTCAAGTCGCCGTCGCGGCTGGCGCCGAACCGCAATCCGGAAGGCGCCGAAGCAGCGCGCGCAGATCGTGCTCGCGGCGATGGCGGACGCCAACTTCATCACCGCCGCGCAGGCCAAGGCCTCGATCGGCCATCCCTCCTACAATGTGAAGCCGGCCGGCGCCGGCACGGTCAATTACGTCGCCGACTGGATCGGCGAAGTGCTCGACGATCTCGTCGGCCAGATCGACCAGAGCATCGTGGTCGAGACCACGATCGATCCGAAACTGCAGAGCGTGGCGGAAGCCGCCATCATCGACGAACTCGGCGGCCAAGAGCGTGAAATTCAACGTCACGCAGGGCGCGCTGGTGGCGATGACGCCCGACGGCGCGGTGCGCGCCATGGTCGGCGGGCGGAACTATGCCGACAGCCAGTATAACCGCGCGGTGACCGCCAAGCGCCAGCCCGGCTCGGCGTTCAAGCCGTTCGTCTATCTGACCGCGATCGAGGCGCGGCCTGACGCCGGAAACGATCCGGCAGGACGCGCCGCTCGACCTCAAGGGCTGGAAGCCGGAGAACTACACCCATGAATATTTCGGCGCGGTGACGCTGACGCAGGCGCTGGCGATGTCGCTCAACACGGTCGCGGTGCGGCTCGGGCTCGAAGTCGGGCCGAAGAACGTGGTGCGCACCGCGCACCGGCTCGGCATTTCATCGAAGCTCGAGGCCAACGCCTCGATCGCGCTCGGCACCTCGGAAGTCTCCGTCATCGAACTGGTCGGCGCCTATGCGCCGTTCGCCAATGGCGGGCTCGGCGTCTCCCCGCATGTCGTGACCAAGATCCGCACCAATGAAGGCAAGGTGCTCTACGCGCGGCAGCCCGACCAGCTCGGCCAGGTGATCGAGCCGCGCCATGTCGCGATGATGAACACCATGATGCAGGAGACGCTGCTCTCCGGCACCGCGCGCAAGGCGGAGATTCCGGGCTGGATGGCCGCCGGCAAGACCGGCACCAGCCAGGATTTCCGCGACGCCTGGTTCATCGGCTACACCGCCAACCTCGTCACCGGCGTCTGGCTCGGCAATGACGACAATTCGCCGACCAGGAAGGCGACCGGCGGCGGCCTGCCGGTGGAAGTCTGGACCCGCTTCATGCGCGCGGCGCATCAGGGCGTTGCCGGTGGCGAGCCTTGCCGAACTCGCAACGCGGCGGGCTTCTTGTCGAACCTGTTCCAGACGGCGTCGCAGGCCAGCGCGCCGCAGCCGAGCGCACCAGCACCGAGCCCGCTCGCGCCGGTCCCCGCAGGGCGGCGGATATCGGCCGGCACCGGCGCAGAACCTCGGCGCCGCCTCCCAATCCAAATGCGCGTCCCGAGCCGGCCGCGGGACTGGATGGCTGGCTGGTGGATCGGATGTTTGGAAGGTAGGCGCAGACGCAGGCTGCGGCCAGTCCAGCCCTCGCGCTCAGGCCGTGCCGGCGATCCGTTCGCGGTCAGGCGTCAAGATCGACTTGATATCGGCAGCCGATAGCGGCTTGCTGAACAGATAGCCCTGCATTTCCGGTGCATCCGAGCGCGCGCAGCGCATCGAGCTGCTGCTTCGGTCTCGACGCCCTCGGCGGTTGTCGTCATGTGGCGCTGCGGCGGCGATGTTGACAACCGCCTGCACGATGCATGCCGACCCGTCCGGCTCCGGCGATGTCCTTGATGAAGCAGCGGTCGATCTTGATCTTGTCGAACGGGAAGCGCTGCAGATAGCTCAGCGAGGAATAGCCGGTGCCGAAATCGTCCAGCGCGATGCGCACGCCGAGCTCGCGCAGCTGATGGAGCATGGCGAGCGCCGCGTCGTCGTCGCGGATCAGCACCGCTTCGGTGATCTCCGAGCTCCAGCCGGCTGCGCCGGAAGGCCCGGAGGCCGCCAGCGCGCCTGCGACCTTCAGCGACAAGCGCCTGGCTGCGGAACTGAACCGGCGAGACGTTGACCGCGACCCTGACGTGATCCGGCCAGGTAGCCGCTTCCGCGCAGGCCGTTCGTCAGCACCCATTCGCCGAGCTGGTTGATCAGGCCGGTCTCTTCGGCCACCGGGATGAATTCGGCCGGCGAGATCATGCCGCGCAGCGGGTGACGCCAGCGCAGCAGCGCCTCGCAGCCGGTCACCCGGTTGTCCGCGAAGGTTGACCAGCGGCTGATAGTGCAATCTCGAGTCCGCCGTCCGCGATCGCCTGGCGCAGATCCAGCTCCAGCATGCGCGCAGCGCCTTCACGCGCGCATCCATGCCCGGCTCGAAGAAGCGCGTAGGTCCGGCGTCCGTCGGCCTTGGCCGCCATACATCGCCAGATCGGCGTTCTTGAGCAGCTGATCGAGGTCGGTGCCGTCCCGCGGCGCCAGCGCGATGCCGATGCTGGCGTCCGTCGTCGAGCAGGTGACCCGACGCATTCGTAGGGCTGCCGGATCGCCTGGTAGATCCGCGTCGACCAGGTCCGTGACGTCGGTCCGGCCGCTCGATCGCGGTCTGAATGATCGCGAATTCGTCGCCGCCAAGCCGGGCGCACGACATCGCCGGCACCGCAGCAGGATCCGCAGGCGGCCGGCCACGGCCTTCAGCAGTTCATCGCCGACCGGTGCCCGAGCGAGTCGTTGACACGCTTGAATTCGTCGATGTCGATGTAGAGCACCGCCAGCTGCTCGCCGCGGCGAGGCGTTCTTGCAGCGCGTGGTCGAGGCTGTTCGCGGAACAGCACCCGGTTCGGCAGGTCGGTCAGCGCGTCGTAATGCGCCATGTGCGCGATCCGATCGTCGAGCGCTTGCGCTCGGTAATGTCCTCCACGCGTGGCAACCCAGCCGCCGCCTTCGATCCCCTTGCCGACGACCTGGATCGAACGCCCATCCGACATGGTCGACTACGATCGGCGTATGGTGTCCGGCAGCGATGTTGCGCGAGGAAGGTCGTGCGCGATATTCCTCGACGCCGGTGGCCGAGCGAGCCGCGTCTGCCTGCGATGTGCGATCACCTCCGCGAAGCTTACAGCCGGGTTTGACGATCAGGGGCGACATGCCCATCATTTCCGTGAATTATGTCGGTTGCAGATCACGACGCGTTCCGAGGCGTCGTAGAGGATCAGGCCCTGCGCCATATTGTTCACGGCGACATCGAGCCGTTGCTTCTCCAGAGCCTCCAGCTCCTGCGCCCGCCGGCAGTTTTGCGTTGAGCTCCTCGATGTCGCGACGCTGGAGTTCGAGCGACGAGGCGGGTATGGTTGAGGACCGTCATCAGGCTGCCGAGTTCGCCACCGGGATAAGGCGGCGCGACACGCGCCAGTGAGATCGCCGGCGCCCAGGCGCCGTGCCATCTTCGCGATACGTCCGGATCTGCGAGCGGATGCCGAATTCGGCGAACAGGCCCACGCCGGCAAAACAGCAACGATCGACAGGATCCCGAGGCGCGCCCATGTCTTCGGCAAGACGCCGTCTGCGCGCGGCGACAGTGCTCTGATTTCGAACGGCCCAGCAGCACATGCAGTGCGACGCCCCCGACGGAGATCGTATGGGCGGTCGCCCAGATTTCGGCGTCCCCGCCATGACCAGTCAGCTCTCGGGTGGCGGCGGCGTCTTCCAGCGCAAGCCGAGAGCTTGGCAGAACCCGCGATAGAAGCGCCGGGCTGTTCGTCGGTTCCGATGCTGCGCGCGGCGACCGGACAAAGACGGTGCCCTTGTCGTCGAGCCAGCAGAAACTCGAACCCTGGCGGCAAATTCTGATCTGCTCCTTCATCAGCCTGTTGAGGTCGAGCGAGGCCAGACAGGACGAACCGCAACCGCCGCGCTTCATCGTGAGCGGGATAGGCGATCTGCAGCACCGCGGCCCCGGTGAGCCGGCCGAATACCGGCTCGATCACCGCCGTATCGAGGTACTTTCAGCGCGCTGCTGGAAGTAGCCGCGATCGCGCAAGTCGAGGACCCGCCCGGTGCTGAGCGAGTCGCAGAACAGGGGCTGCCGTCGGGCCTTGATGGTCAGGATGCCGGTAAAGTCGGGATTTTCTCGAGAACCGTCGGAGAGGAATTTCGAGCACGCAACCTTGTCGCGGCTGTCGAGGTCGCGCGCCTGGGACAGGCCGAAATGGAGCTGGGTCGTTCCTGAACCTTGGCGTCGACACTGTCGCAATACCGCGCGCCATCGTCGACAGGCGGCTGACCGCAGCCGCGATCTCCTTGTCTCGATCCTGATAATATCGCCCACCGACAAGAATGGCGGGCAATGACAAGGTTCCAAGAATCAGCAGCAGGAGCCGGACGCGGATACTCATGGCGGCACACCCGTGGTTTGGGTGACCCCGAACCCGTAGATTAGGCAAAATCGCCGCGACGCGATCGATACGTCGAGACCATCACTTGGCGGCCGTCATGCATGAACCGGCAGCCATTTCGATGAGACAAGCTACCCGTCGATTAATCTCCTGGCCCGTTAATTCACGCGGTTCCGTAAGTTTACGGGGTCGAACGCGCGGCAACGACGCCGAGTCCGTCAGCGCCGGTCCCGCAGGGCGGCGAATATCGGCCGCCGCCGGCACGAACGTCCGGGCCGCCCCCAATCCAACGCGCGTCCCGAGCCAGCCGCCGGACTGGCTGGCTGGTGGACCGGCTGTTTGGAAGGCAGAGCGCCAGTAGCTAGCGCAGGCTACTAGCTGGCAAAGACGACCCGCGTTTCCACCGAAACGCGCCGGTACAAATCCTCGACGTCGTCGTTCACGAGCCGGATGCATCCGGAAGCGACGAGATGGCCGATGGTCTTGGGCGAGTTGGTGCCGTGAATGAGCAGCCCGGGCTTGTCCAGCAACAGCGCGCGTGCGCCCAGCGGACTGCCGGGACGGCCGGCCGCCCCGAGCAACGCGTCAGCGTCCTTCGTGTTCGCGCCCGAAGGCCGCCAGTCAGGCCATTCGAGCTTGTTCATGACGCGAGAGAGGCTGCCTCCCTTCAGGCACTCTTGCGCAATTCCGATCCCGTAGCGGCGCGCGGAATTGTTGGCGTCGATCAGATAGAGAAAGCGGTTTTCCCGATCGACCACGATCGAACCGGGCACGACGGTGGTGCGGTAAAACACCACCTGCCGCTGCAGCGCAAACGGCAGGACCTTCGCCGCGAAGAGCCGCCATCAACGCCGGGCTTCAGGTCCGCCATGACGACATCTTCGCGCCCGCGCTGCGCTTTCGGCGATGGCGCCTTCACGCTGGCTGCGACGATGCGGGGCCTTTGATTGCGACATAGCCGTAGACCAAAGCCGACAGGGCGATGACGGCGAGCGACCGCGCCGGCGCCGATGGCGAGGGCTTCCAGTTCCTGCCCGTCGACAACACTTCGTTGATTGGCCGCCGCGGAGTTCGCCTCCTCGGCGGCGATGTCATCCTCGATCCGCCGGACGGCGTCTTCGAGCGCGGCGGCATGAGATGAGGCGGCCTCGCGCGTGAGGTGGGACCTCGTGATCAGGCTAAAGGCGTCCTTGTAAATCTGGTCGCGCGCGACTGCGTCCTTGCCTGCAACCGCTTTCGTCAGCAGCGAATAATAATCCACGGTCATGGTCTGACCCCTGAAGAACTACCTGACGGGAGGCGCGTATTGAATTCCGCCCTGGGTCCAGAGCGCATTCAGTCCGCGCGGGATGCTGAGCCTGGACTGCGTTCCAACGTTCCTTTCATAGATCTCTCCGTAATTGCCGACCGCGCGGACGGCGCGCGCGGCCCAGTCCTTCGCAAGGCCCAGCTGCTCGCCAAATTCGCCTTCGGTGCCGACCAGGCCGCCGGATATTGGGGTTGGGAGATTTCACCGCATCGTCGATCGTCGCCGACTTGACGCCCAGTTCCTCGGCATTGATCAATGAATAGAGCGTCCACTTGACCAGGTTGAACCACTGGTCGTCGCCTTGCCGCACCGCCGGCCCGAGCGGCTCCTTCGAAATGACTTCCGGCAGGATGATATGGCTGTCGGGCGCTGACAGCTTGAGACGCTCGGCGTAGAGCTGCGAAACGTCGCTCGTCAGCACGTCGCATTTGCGATCGTCATAGGCCTTCCGGCTCTCTTCCGCGGTGCCGAGCGCCAGAACCTTCAGCGCCATGTCGTTGGCGCGGAAATAGTCCGACAGATTCAGTTCGCTGGTGGTGCCGGTCTGGGTGCAAACCGTCTTGCCGCCAAGCTGCAAGGCGGTATCGATCCCGGCATCCCGGCGCAACAGAAAGCCCTGGCCGTCGTAATAGGCGACGCCGGCGAACATCAGGCCGAGCGAACTTTCCCGCGACATCGTCCATGTCGAGTTGCGCGACAACACGTCGATCTGGTTCGACTGCAGCGCCGCGAAGCGGGCGGCCGCATCGAGCGGCATGAACGTCACCTTGGCGGGATCGCCGAAAATCGCCGCCGCCACGGCGCGGCAAATGTCGACGTCAAAGCCGGTCCAAGCGTTCTTGTCGTCCATGCTGGAGAAGCCCAGCAACCCCTGGCTGACGCCGCAATTGAGCGTGCCGCGCTCCTTGACGGCTTTCAGGGTCTGCGCGCCGGCTGGAAGGCCGCCGCAAAGAACGAAGGCCAGCAATGCGAGGATCGGGAGGATCACGGCTCGTTTCTTGAAATCAGGCATTTGGATCTCGCGATCGGTGGCAGGTTAACACGCTCTTCGGCTAGAAGGGACGTCGCGCAGGCTAACACAGGTTACCAAT
>ERZ1370068.5901-contig-4904_pt1 | contig 11630 bp, 18 predicted proteins | sample MGYA00561227_ERZ1370068 | MGnify/ENA primary metagenome ERZ1370068 (study PRJEB38410, sample SAMEA6850437) | metagenome | study: Metagenomic assessment of the ecological functions of the soil: analysis of the soil microbiota associated with the...
GAAGGCGGATTGCCCGAGGTGTTGAAGCGCAAGCGCTGCTCCACGATCATCGACGCGCCCAACTCGGTGCGCGACGCCGATTCACCGGCAAGTTCATCGTCAACCTGAGTGGCTTCAAGTCGGATGTGGGCGACGTGCTGCTGCCGATCGCGCCGTTCACCGAGACGCCGGGCACTTTCATCAGCACCGAGGGCGCGCGCAGGGCTTCCACGCCAGCGGTGCGGCCGCTCGGGCGATGCGCGGCCCGGCCTGGAAGGTGCTGCGCGTGCTGGGCACCATGCTCGGCCTGCCGGGATTCGAATTCGAGACGGCGGAGCAGGTGAGGGATGCCTGCACTTGGGCTGGGACGATCGTTTCAGGCATTGCTGTCCAATGAGATCGATATCTCGTGAAATCGGAGCAAGCCAATATCCGTGCACGGCATCCAACGCATCGCCGACGTGCCGATCTACTTCGCCGATCCGCTGGTGCGCCGTTCGCCGCCGCTGCAGAAGACGCGGCGACGCACGGGCGCCGCGCGCCTGGATGAACTCGCAAGCTGATGCAGTCGCCTCGGCGTGCAGGCGGGCGACCTGGTGCTGGTCGAAGCAAGGCAACGGCGAAGCAGGCCCGGCCGGCGGCGCTGGACGACAAGCTGCCCGACGACTGCTGCGTGCGCGTCGCGGCCGGGCATCCGGCCACGGCGGCGCTGGGTGCCCATGTTCGGCGCCGTGACGCTCGAAAAGATCACCGCGAGGCAGGCGGCCTGAGATGCTCGAGTCGCTGCTCGCCTACGTCGGAAACTGAAGTTCGGCCCGACCTGGGGCCCGGCGGCGTACGAGCTCGGCGATCGCTGGTCTTCATCGTCTGCCATCGTGGCGCCGCTGTTCCTCTGCATGGCCTACCTGACGCTGTGGGAGCGCAAGCTGATCGGCTGGATCCAGATCCGCATCGGCCCGAACCGCGTCGGCCCGCTGGGCCTGCTGCAGCCGATCGCCGACGTGCATCAAGCTGCTGTTCAAGGAGATCATCGTCCCGGCCAACGCGAGCAAGGCGCTGTTCGTCCTGGCGCCGATGCTGACGCTGATGCCGGCGCTCGCCGCCTGGGCGGTGATCCCGTTCGCGCCGGAAGCTGGTGCTCGCCGACATCAACGCCGGGCTGCTCTACATCATGGCGCTCACCTCGATGGGCGTCTACGGCGTGATCATCGCCGGCTGGGCGTCGAACTCGAAGTACGCCTTCCTCGGCGCCATGCGCTCGGCGGCGCAGATGGTGTCCTACGAGCTCGCGATGGGCTTCGCGCTGGTGGTGGTGCTGATGGTGTCGGGCAGCCTGAACCTGTCCGACATCGTCGAGGCGCAGGGCAGGGGCTGGTTCGCCGCACATGGGCCTCGACGTTCCTGTCCTGGAACTGGCTGCCGCTGCTGCCGATGCTGCTGGTCTACTTCATCTCCGGCATCGCCGAGACCAACCGCGCGCCCTTCGACGTGGTCGAGGGCGAGTCGGAGATCGTCGCCGGCCACATGGTCGAGTACTCGGGCATGGCCTTCGCGCTGTTCTTCCTCGCCGAAGTACGTGAACATGATCCTGATCGTCGACGCTCGACCGCGATCATGTTCTTCGGCGGCTGGGCTGCCGCCGTTCGACAGCGCGCTGACCAACGTCGATCCCGCCGTTCGCCTGGCTGTTCGCCAAGATGTTCGTCGTGGTGTCGATGTTCCTGTGGATCCGGGCGACCTTTCCGCGCTACCGCTACGACCAGATCATGCGCCTGGGCTGGAAGGTGTTCATCCCGCGCGACCATCGTCTGGCTCGTGGTGATCGGCGTCTGGATGCAGACGCCGTGGAGCATCTGGAAGTGACCATGGCATGATCGATGAGCTCCGCATAGCCGATTTCTTCAAGATCGTTCCTGCTGATCGAGCTGTTCAGGGCATGGCGCTCACCGGGCGCGCACATTTTCAGCGCGCAAGATCACGAGTGCAGTTCCCGGAGGAGAAGACGCCGATGAGCCCGCGCTTCCGCGGCCTGCACGCCCTGCGCCGCTACCCGAACGGCGAGGAGCGCTGCATCGCCTGCAAGCTGTGCGAGGCGGTCTGCCCGGCGCTGGCCATCCACATCGAGTCCGAGTAGCGCGCCGACGGCACGCGCCGCACCACGCGCTACGACATCGACCTGGTGAAGTGCATCTTCTGCGGCTTCTGCGAGGAGGCCTGCCCGGTGGACGCGATCGTCGAGACGCAGCGTCATCGAGTACCACGGCGAGAAGCGCGGCGACCTGTACTACACCAAGCCGATGCTGCTCGCGGTGGGCGACCGCTACGAGGAAGCAGATCGCCGACGGACCGCGCGGCTGACGCGGACTATCGCTGAGCATCATGTTCGAAGCCGCCGTCTTCTACGCCTTCGGCGCCGATCCTGCTGGCCTCGGCGCTCGCCGTGATCACGGCGCGCAACCCGGTGCACGCGGCGCTGTTCCTGGTGCTCTCGTTCTTCACCGCGTCGGCGCTCTGGCTGCTGCTGCGCGCCGAGTTCCTCGCCATCGCGCTGGTGCTGGTCTACGTCGGCGCGGTCATGGTGCTGTTCCTGTTCGTGGTGATGATGCTCGACATCAACCTGGAGCGGCTGCGCGAGGGCTTCTGGCGCAACCTGCCGCTGGGCGCGCTGGTGGTCGGCGGTGGCTGATGGTGGCCGAGATGGTCGCGGTGCTCGCACGGCCGCTACTTCGGCCGTGGCTGCCGCCCGAGGCAGGTGCCGCCCGAGCTACAGCAACACGCAGCGAGCTCGGGCGCGTCACTCTACACCGACTACGCCTGCGCCTTCGAGGTCGCCGGCGGTGATCCTGCTGGTGGCGATCGTGGCGGCGATCGCGCTCACGCCTGCGCCGGCGCAAGGATGCGCGCCGCCAGGATCCCTCGCAGCAGGTCAAGGCGCGCGCGCGCCGAGCGCGTGCGCCTGGTCGTCGATGCCCGCGGAGAAGGACGCTGATGCCAGCGCTGTTCGCTCACAGTCGCACTACCTGGTACTGGGGGCGATCCTGTTCGCGGTGAGCGTGGTGGGGATCTTCCTCAACCGGCAAGCAACATCATCGTGCTCCTGATGGCGATCGAGCTGATGCTGCTCGCGGTGAACCTGAACTTCATCGCCTTCTCGCACTACCTCGGCGACCTCGCGCGGGCAGGTGTTCGTGTTCTTCATCCTCACGGTCGCGGCCGCGGAGTCGGCCATCGGCCTCGCGATCCTGGTGGTGCTGTTCCGCAACCTGAACACGCATCGACGTCAGAAGACCTGGACTCGCTCAAGGGATAAGAACCAAGGGACCAAAAGAGGAATGAAAGCGCTCTACCTCATCATTCCGTTTGCGCCCCTGGTGCGGGGCGATCATCGCGGGCCTGTTCGGCAGGACGATCGGCCGCGCCGGGGCGCACCGGGCGACGATCCTCTCGGTGTGCTGGTCTCGCTCGTCCGCGTCCTGCGTCGTATTCGCCGACGTGCTGAACGGCAACACGTTCAACGGCAACCGTCTACACCTGGGTCACGATGGGCGACACGGCGCTCCACATCGGCTTCCAGATCGACCGCCTGTCGGCGCTGATGATGGTGGTGGTGACCTTCGTGTCGCTGATGGTGCACATCTACACCATCGGCTACATGGCCGACGACCCCGGCTACCAGCGCTTCTTCAGCCTACATCTCGCTGTTCACCTTCTCGATGCTGATGCTGGTGATGGCGAACAACTTCCTGCAGCTGTTCTTCGGCTGGGAGGCGGTGGGCCTGGTGTCCTACCTGCTGATCGGCTTCTGGTACACGCGCCGAGAGCGCGATCTACGCGAACCTGAAGGCCTTCCTGGTGAACCGGGTGGGCGACTTCGGCTTCATCCTCGGGATCGCGCTGATGCTCGCGAACTTCGGCACGCTCGACTACGGAACTGTTTTCGAAAAGGCAAACGCAACGCAGGACGAGATGACGCTCATCTGCATCCTGCTCTTCGTCGGCGCGATGGGCAAGAGCGCGCAGTTCCCGCTGCACGTCTGGCTGCCCGACTCGATGGAAGGCCCGACGCCGATCTCGGCGCTGATCCATGCCGCGACCATGGTGACCGCGGGCATCTTCATGGTCGCCCGCATGTCGCCGCTGTATGAATTGAGCGAGACGGCAAGGTCGGTGGTGCTCGTGATCGGCGCGATCACGGCGCTTTCATGGGCGCTGGTGGCGCTGACGCAGTACGACATCAAGCGCGTGGTCGCCTATTCCGACGCTGTCGCAGCTCGGCTACATGACCGCGGCGCTCGGCGCCTCGGCCTACTCGGCGGGCATGTTCCACCTCGTCACCCATGCGTTCTTCAAGGCGGCTGCTGTTCCTCGCCGCGGGCTCGGTGATCATCGCGCTGCACCACGAGCAGGACATGCGGCGCATGGGCGGGCTGAAGAAGTACATGCCGATCACCTACTGGACCATGGTGATCGGCGCGATCTCGTCGGCCGGCATCCCGGGCTTCGCCGGCTTCTTCTCCAAGGACGCGATCATCGAGGCCATGAAGGAGTCGCATACCCGGGCGCGCTCTTCGCGTACATCTGCCTGGTGTCGTGCGTGTTCGTCACCGCCACGTACACCTTCCGCATGCTCTTCATGGCGTTCCACGGCGCAGTCGCGCTTCGACGCCTCGCACCCGCCGCACGAGTCGCCCGCGGTGGTGACGGTTCCGCTGCGTGCTCCTCGCCATCCCTTCGGTGGTGGCGGGCTACTACGTCGGCCCGGTGCGTGTTCGGCGACTTCTTCGGCGGCAGTGCGGTGCCGCCGACCGAAGGCGAATTCCACGGCGTCGGCGCCTTACATGCTGCACGGATTGGTCTCGCTGCCGTTCTGGCTCGCGCTCGCCGGGCATCGCCACGGCCTACGTCTTGTACTTGAAGAGGACGGACCTGCCGAAGCACGTGGCCAAGGCCTCTGGGTCCGCTCTACGCCGCTGGTCGAGCGCAAGTACGGCTTCGACGAGCTGTACTCGTGGCTCTTCGCCGGCGGAGCGCGCGACGGTCGGCAACGGGTTCTGGACGGGCGGCGACCAGACGCGTGATCGACGGCCTGATGGTGAACGGCTCGGCGCGCGTGGTCGGCTGGTTCTCCGGCGTGATGCGCCTGGTGCAGTCGCGGCCTCGTGAACCAGTACGCGCGTGGCGATGCTGATTCGGCGTCGCTCATCCTCACCTTCTGGTTCATGCGCAAGTAATGCTCTTGTCTCTCGCGATCTGGATCCCGATCCTCGCCGGCGTGCTGGTGCTCGCGCTGGGCGGAGACCGGCGCGCGCCGCTGCAGCGCCAGGTCGCGCTCGCCGGCAGCATCGGCGGCTTCCTCGTCACCCTCCCGTTGCTATGTGGGGTTCGACACGCGCAGCGCCGCGATGCAGTTCGTCGAGCTCGCGCCCTGGATCGAGCGCTTCAACATCAACTACCACCTCGGGCGTCGACGGCATCTCGGTGCTGTTCATCCTCCTGAACAGCTTCATCACCATTGCTGGTGGTGATCGCCGGCTGGACCGTGATCGAGAGCCGCGTGGGCGCAGTACCTCGCGCGCGTTCCTGATCCTGTCCGGGCTGCTGAACGGCGTGTTCGCGGCGCTCGACGGCGGTGCTGTTCTACGTGTTCTTCGAGGCCACGCTGATCCCGATGTTCATCATCATCGGCATCTGGGGCGGGCCGAACCGCGTGTACGCGGCGGTCAAGTTCTTCCTCTATACGCTGTTCGGGTCGCTGCCTGCTGCTGGTGGCGCTGCTCTATCTTTACAACAAGCTCGGGCGGCAGCTTCGCGATCCTCGACTGGCACAAGCTGCCGCTCACGCTGCACCGCGCAGGTGCTGCTCTTCTTCGGCATGCTGTTCGCGTTCGCGGTCAAGGTGCCGATGTGGCCGGTGCACACCTGGCTGCCCGACGCGCACACCGAGGCGCCCACCGGCGGCTCGGTGGTGCTCGCCGCGATCCTGCTGAAGCTCGGGGCCTACGGCTTCGTCCGCTTCACCCTGCCGATCCTGCCCGACGCCTCGCGCGAGCTCTCCTGGCTGATGATCGCGCTGTCGCTCGATCGCCGTGGCGTACATCGGCCTGGTGGCCCTGGTGCAGACCGACATGAAGCAGCTGATCGCCTACTCGTCGATCTCGCACATGGGCTTCGTCACGCTGGGCTTCTTCATCTTCAACGCCTACGGGGTGGAGGGCGCGCTGGTGCAGATCGATCTCGCACGGCTTCGTCTCGGCGGCGCTGTTCTTCTGCGTCGGCGTGCTCTACGACCGCATGCACACGCGCATGATCTCCGACTACGGCGGGGTGGTGAACACCATGCCGAAGTTCGCCGCGCTGATGATGCTGTTCGCCATGGCGAACTGCGGGCCTGCCCGCCACCAGCGGCTTCGTCGGCGAGTTCATGGTGATCATGGGCGCGATGAAGGCGAATTTCTGGCTCGCCTTCGTCGCCGCCACGACGCTCGTGTTCGGCGCCGCCTACACGCTGTGGATGTACAAGCGCGTCATGTTCGGCGCCGGTGGCGAACGGACATGTCGCCGCGCTGCAAGGACCTTAATGCGAGGGAGATTCTGGTCCTCGGCTCTGCTCGCGATCGCCGTGCTCTTCATGGGCGTCTACCCGCTGCCCTTCACCGAGGTGATGCACGCCTCGGTGAACGAGCTGCTGCGCCACGTCTCGGTGTCCAAGCTATGAACTGGATCGCGCTCGCTCAACCACCTTCCCGCGCTGCCCGAGGCGGTGCTGCTGGTGGGCGCCTGCGTGGTGATGATCGCCGACACCTTCGCCCGGGAGCGAGCGGCGCGCGCTCACCTACTGATCGCCCAGGGCACGCTGGCGCTGTGCGCTGGCGGCCACGCTGTTCGTGGTCGCCTTCACCGAGGTGAAGCAGGACGGCAACCAGGTCTATTTCGCCAAGTACTACCTCTTCAACGGCCTGTTCGTCGCCGACTTCCTGTCGCACGTGGTGAAGCTCGTGTTCTACGCCGCGGTGTCTGGCGACGCTGGTCTACTCGCGCCAGTGGCTGCTCGACCGCGGGCTGCTGCGCGGCGAATTCTTCAGCCTGCTGCTGTTCTCGCTGCTCGGCATGATGCTGCTCGCAAGCGCCAACAGCTTCCTCACCGTGTTCCTGGGCCTCGAGCTGATGTCGCTGTGCCTGTACGCGCTGGTCGCGCTGAACCGCGACTCGGCGCTCGCCACCGAGGCGGCGATGAAGTATTTCGTGCTCGGCGCGCTGTCCTCGGGGCTGCTGCTCTACGGCATGTCGATGATCTACGGCGCCACCGGCACGCTGTCGATCCCCGAGGTGGCGAACGTGGTGCGCGGCCTCGCCTCATCTTCCACGGATCACAATTTCCTGGTGTTCGGGCTGGTGTTCGTCGTGGCCGGCGTGGCGTTCAAGCTCGGCGTGGTGCCCTTCCACATGTGGATCCCGGACGTCTACCACGGCGCGCCCACCCCGGTGACGCTGGTGATCGGCTCGGGCCCGAAGCTCGCGGCGTTCGCGATGGCGGTGCGCCTGCTCGTGAACGGCGCTGCCGGCGCTCGCCGCCGACTGGCAGCAGATGCTCGCGCTGCTCGCCATCCTGTCGATGGCGCTGGGCAACATCACCGCGATCGCGCAGTCGAACCTGAAGCGCATGCTCGCCTATTCGGCGATCGCCAACATGGGGTTCATGCTGCTCGGCCTGCTCTCGGGGATGGTCGACGGCAACTGGCTCAACCGCGACTCCGCCTACAGCGCCGCGCTTTTCTACATCATCATCTACACCGTCATGTCGGTGGGCGCGTTCGGCATGCTGTGCCTCCTGTCCCGCGCCGGGCTCGACTGCGAGAACCTCGAGGACGCTGCGCGGCCTCAACCGCCGCAACCCCTGGTACGCGATGCTCATGCTGCTGCTCATGCTGTCGCTCGCCGGCTGCCGCCGACCGCGGGCTTCTACGCCAAGCTCGCCGTGTTCAACGCCGCGGTGTCGGCCGGTTACATCTGGCTCGCGGTGGCCGCGGTGCTGCTCTCGCTGGTGGGCGCCTATTACTACCTGCGAATCGTGAAGCTCATGTACTTCGACGAGCCGCGCGGACGCCGCCGCCGGCGCTGGCGCCGGCGCAGGGTGGGCGTGCTGCATGTCGGTCAACGGCCTCGCGCTGCTTTTCTTCGGCATCGTGCCCGGGCCGCTGATGGACCTGTGCACAGTTGCCATCGCGTCGCTCTAGGTGACGGAACACAAGGATCTGGACGGAGCATTTCATCGACGGCGAGCTGGTCTTCGACGGGCGCGCTGCTCAAGGTGCGGCGCGACCGGGTGCGGCTGCCCGACGGCACCGAGGGTGCACGCGAGTACATCCGCCACCCCGGCGCAGTGGCGGTGGTCGCGCTGTTCGACGACGGCTCGGTGCTGCTCGAGCGCCAGTTCCGCTACCCGCACCGGCGCGAGTTCATCGAGATCCCGGCCGGCAAGCTCGAGCCGGGCGAGCCGCACCCTCGCCACCGCGAAGCGCGAGCTGGCCGAGGAGACCGGCTACGCCGCCGAGGATTGGCGCTACCTCGGGGCGATCCACACCGCGATCGCGTATACCGACGAGGCGATCCACCTCTATATCGCGCGGAAGCTGTCGCGCACCGAGCGCAAGCTCGACCAGGGCGAGTTCCTGGAGACCCTGGTGAGGCCCTTCGACGAGGCGCTGCGCATGATCCGCGATGGCGAGCTGACCGACGCCAAGTCCGTGGCAGCCCTCTTGTGGGTCGAGCGCTGGGGCCGCGAAGGGTAGGAAAACTCGACGACAGCGCCCGACCGGCGCATTGAGAATGCAGGCACGGGGAGGCAGCGGGCATGATCGTCGTCATCAACCAGACCTCGTGGCGCAGGTTCGCCATGCCTGGATCGCGGACCAGCAGCATCCCCAGCACGGGCGGCGCGCCCGCGCCATTTCCGGATTCGGAGCGCCTCGGCATCCTGCTCGACACCGTTTTCAGGGCGAGCATGCTCGCCGGCAACGGCACCTGGTCCGCGCGAGCGTCGCTTGGCTCTCGCCGTCGGATTTCCAGGACCACGAGATGAAGCACGCCCGGCACAGCGAGCTCATGCTCAGGCTCGAGCGCGCGAGGCCGCTGGAGCCGGCGCTGATCCGCCGAGCTCGGCGGGACCACCGGCGAAAGCGGCTCATCCAGCCTGCTCGTCGAGTGGTCCGGCGGCGCGCCGGTGGTCTGGGGAATCCTCTATTACCAGCGCGGCGCCGGCACGCCTCGACGAGCTCCCGGCGCCATCGAGGAGGGCGTCCACGGCGCGCCTGATTGCCCGATCCTTCGATCGAGGGCGTCGGCTCCATCCTCGGTCGCGCGCGGCGACGCGGTGGTCGGCCGGGTCACGCGCGGAGAGTTCGCGCGCGCCGTACCGACGCCTTTCTACCCGCGCACGCGATGGGGCTGATCCTGCACGAGCTCTTCGGCGTGCGAATGACGCTGAAGCAAAACCGCTACGTGGACGATGGCGACAATGCGTACGGGCAACGGCCTGCTCGAGTGCCTGAAGTACCTCCTCGAGCGGCTCGACCGGGAGGGCGCCGGGGCGCTCGTCGTGTTCGTCCCCTCAATCCTCGATGCAGGAGGCGCTGCAGCACGCGGAGCTGGCGTGGGCCGCCACCGGCAGCCTCGAATTGCGCCGCCTCCTGAGCGCTGCGCATCCGTCACGAAAAAGCGGTGAAGGAAAAGCAGTGGCTGAGCCCCTCCTGCGTCACCAAGGCGCAGGCGCCTCATGCGCTCGCGGCTCGACGCGCTGCGCCCGCCTGGCTTCCCTCGACGGCGCCGTGCTGCTCTCGCCCGACTTCGAGCTGGTCGGATTCGGCGCCAGGCTGCGCGCGCCCGGAGTGGGGCGGCACGGTCATGGAAGGACCCGACGGCTTCGGCGGCGGCGGAAGGCCGTTCGACGCTTCGCGCCTCGACGCGCGCCACGCCGCGGCGGTGGCGTATGTCGGCGCGGTGCCCGGGCGGTCGCGTTCGTCGCCTCGGCCGACGGTCCGATCCGGCGCTCGCGCGCAAGGGTTTCGGCCCGATCCAGTGCTGGCCGGACTGCCGGCCGTCGATGGCCGCTTCATAACGGTGCCACGCACATTTCTTGCAGGCCTGCCCGAAGACTTCAGGAGCCGCAAATGCAGATGCAAAAGACCTCTTCCGATCTCGCGCTGCTCGTCGCGCGCGCATCGCCTTGGCCGCGCTGTTCATCCCCGCGGGCTGCGCAAGCTCACGGACCTCGCGGCGTTCGCTGCGACGCTGAAAAAGCAGGGCGTGCCGCTCGCCGACGTGCTGGCGCCGATCGGAGCTGCTGTGGAGTTCTTCGGCGGCATCGCCGTCCTCGTGGGCGTCCAGCGCGCATCGCCACGCTGCTGATGATTGTCTTCACCATCATTGCGACCCTGATCGCGCACCGCTTCTGGGAGTTCGAAGGCCCGGCGCGCCAGATGCAGCAGACGCAGTTCTTCAAGAACCTCGCGATCATCGGCGGCTTCTTCGCCCTGTGGGCGGCCGGCGCCGGCCGCTTCGCGCTCGAGCGCCTGTGGCATCGCGATGCGCTTCGTCGCCGAGCGGCGCGCTGGCGAGCGCCGGGGCGGTACCGCGTCGGTCCCCGACGCGACTTCCTAGCCGCAGACTCCCTACGTAGCCGCAGGAGGTGCAGTAGTCGCAGCCGTCCTTGCGGATGAGCGTGTGTGTTGCCGCACTCCGGGCAGCGGCGCGCCGGCCATGACTGGCACGTGCTTCGCGACGGCGCTTCGAGGATGCCCATCTGCGCGCAGCGGCAGCGCCGTTCGCGTCGAGGATGCCGAGCATGGCGTAGCGGTGCAGGATCAGGCGCGCGACGTAGGAGATCGTCGACGGGAAGGTCTGCTGCTTGTTCGCGCCCGGGACGAAGGCCATGAAGTCGCCCAGCGGCTCGGGGAAGTCGAGCAGCTTCGCGCAGCTTCATGCCGATCCACGCCGGGTCGAGCGACGCGCATGTCGAGCGACAGGATCTTGCACAGGCCGTCGAGCGCGCGCGGGTATTCGCCCGAGAGCCACATCGAGTAGGGAGGCCGCGTCGATGCGCCGTCCGGGCAGCGTGATTTCCTTCAGCCCGAGCACGAAATCGTCGCCGGTGCGCGGGTTCAGCACGTCGACCGTCCAGGACATGGTGCCGTCGGTGCCGGTCTTCGGCTCCTTCAGCGCTGAACATCGCGTCGAGCACGGCGAGGTCGCGCCGCTCGGTGAAGTCCATCGGCAGGCCGAGCAGCTGCTCGACGCGCCAGCGCACGACCTGCGCGAACGCCGACACGACCGACGGCATGCGCTTCTTCTCGCCGCTGGGCGGGAAGGGCATGTCGAAGGGCGTCGTCGCCGCCGCCTTGGCGAGCGTCGTCGAGCTTGAGCCTGCAGCCAGCCGTGGTCGTTGGCGCGCATGTCCATCGACAGCGTCTTGGCGAGCGCGCCGAGGCCGCGCGGCTGCTCGCTGCCGTTCACCCAGACCTCGAAGGCGTGCGTTGCGCTGCCGTTCTCGACGTGGCCGACGAACACCGCGAAGCGCGCCGTGCGGGTGCTCGATCATGTAGGTCCACGCCGGGTTGCCGGTGGAGAGAGCAATACGTAACTGAACGAAGCAATAA